>SDBT01019860.1_pt1 | contig 10521 bp, 11 predicted proteins | sample 2277101 | NCBI WGS metagenome assembly SDBT01 (sample SAMN10404973, study PRJNA504765) | marine sediment metagenome | isolation source: marine sediment core GS10_PC15, 103 cmbsf | place: Arctic Ocean: Southern Knipovich Ridge | collected 2010
CATGCCGAACCTATGTTTTAAGGGCGTGATAAATCCTTCCTTTTATCGGTTATCCCCCCTGTCGACATTTTTTATAAATTATTCAGGCTATTTAAGGAGGCCATATGAAACTTTCCAGCCGGGAGCAAATCGAGTCTCTGGCCAAAGTTAAAAGTGAAAACTATTTAACAACGTCCTTTTTCTTTAATTCCGTTAAGAGCGGATTGAACAAAAAAGAAATTTCCCTCAAGTTCAAGAACTTACTTAAGGGTGCAAAATCAAAGATTGAAAGCATGAATTTGAGCAAGGCAAAAAAAGATTCTCTTTCCCAAGATCTCAAACAAATCCAAACGCTTGTCGGCAAGTCTCTCAATGTCAACCATTCCTCCGGATTGGCTGCATTTTCCTGCAAGGGTGAAGGATTTTGGCAGATTTTCGATCTTCCTTCCCCTCCCCGGAACAGAATCATTTTCGATCAAAATCCATATGTGCGTCCCCTCTCTGCCATATTGAACTTGCATAAAAAATATTGTTCCCTCACCTTCGACCGAAAGGAAGTCAGATGGTACGAAGTCTTTATTGGAGAGATCACTCTCCTTGCAGAATTAAAAGGAGAGGTCCCCAGCAAAGTGAAAGAAGGCGGCCGGGAAGGCTATGATTCCAAACGGATCGAAGGACATATTACTTTTCACCTACACGAATACTTCAAAAAAATTGCCAATAAAACCTTCTCACTTTATAAGAAAGACCGTTTCGATGGGCTTCTCGTCGGCTGCCCCGATGAATATGTCTCAATTTTTGAACCCCTTCTCCATCCATATATCAAAAAAGTATTCAAGGGTTACATCAAAACAAAACCAAGCTATCCCTCAGGCAAAGTGAACAAAACGTCCATGCTTTTCATCGAAAAACTAGTCAAACAAGATGAAAAAAAGATTCTCCATCGCTTTGTCTCCGAATTGGAAAAAGGCGGCAGAGCCGTGACTGGAGTAAAAAATACACTAAAAAGTTTAAATAGAGGAGAGGCCCAAACTCTGCTTGTCACCCGTCATTTTTCAAAGACAGGGAGAATATGTCCAAAATGCCAGTTCCTCTACATTGACGAAGTGCGATGCCCCTCCTGTCTGATAAAAACTGATACACTCTTGGATGTCATCGATGAAGCCATAGAAAAAGCAATGGACAAAAACTGTCAGGTGGAGCACATTAATCCCCCTCTCTCACTCGGCAAATACGGCAAAATCGGCGCACTTCTTAGATACAAAATATAGAGATCAAGCCCCCGTGTAAAAGCGGTTAATTTTTAAGCCCGAGACCTACGGCTTTATCCAATTCGGCTCTAGACATGACATAGTCATAGAGCGCTTGGGAATAGTTGGTTTTGGCCTGAGTTAGAGCCGCTTGAACCGAGCTGACGTCAAGGGTCGTTGCCAGCCCTTCCGAAAAATTCAGCTCAGCGATCCGCAAGCTCTCTACAGCCTGATCCACATTTTTCTCCTGAGACAGAAGAGACTCCTTGGCTTCGGACAGCTTTAAAGCAGCCTGTCGAACTTCGAAGAGAATCATATTTTCTAAGTCCTTTTTGCTGAATTCGAGTTCTTTGATTATGGATTTTGACTGCGCGATCCGGGCCGCGGCCACAAAACCGGTAAATATCGGAACGGACAAAGCCAGATTAACAGAGTAGTAAGACTGCCAGTCTTCCTCCTTAAAAGTCAAACTGTCTGCCCAAACATTGTAGGAGCCCTGAATGGACACAATCGGGTATTTAGAGGCCTTCGATAGTTTCAGCATTTCTTCAGCCATCATCTTCTGGTATTTGAGCTGCTGAATTTCCGGTCTTCTGATGAGGGCGGAAGTCAACGCCTCTTCGAGGTTTGGATCGAAAGGCTCATAGGTCAATTCACCCTGAATGTCTAAAGGTTGAGCCAGTTCCAGGCCGATGAGAGTTTTTAGCCTGAGCTCGGCAATTTTAATACTATTTTTTGCGCGAATCTTCTGAGGTTTTAAATTGGCCAACTGAACTTCTGATCTTAAAAGATCAAATTTGGAGGCCATTCCGACTTCAAGCAGGATTTCCACATTGCGAAGATGTTTTTCGGCAACACTCACGGCTTCTTCTGAAACTTTAACAAACTCCCGGGCAAGAAGAACAGTATAGAAAGCTTTTTTTGTATTGAATACTGTCATATATTCAGACTGTCTCAAGGATTCCTCGGAGGATAAATGATTATATTTGGCCTGTTTGTAACCTGAGGCCAACCGGCCGCCGGTGTATATCGGGACAGAAAGAGAAAATGAGAACTGGTTATCTCTAGTAAAATCCAACTCTACTTTTTGAGGCGGTTCACCAGGAACTAAAGAAGGGAACTCCAGTGAAAAGACTTTTTCTTTCAGCGACCGAAGACCCGTGGCACTCAATGAAGGGAAAAAACCGGCCGCCGCTTCTCTGATCATCGATTTGGCCCCCTCAACTCTTTCCTCAGAAGCCAGAAGGGAAGGATTTTGGGAGAGAGCGAGTTGAATGCTGTCCATGAGAGTCAGTGTCATTTTTTCTTGTGAAAACATAAATAATGAGGCCGTAAAAATTAGGATCATGCATAACAATAATTTCCCTGTTTTCTTCATTTTTCTCTCCTTATTTGATGTGTGTATGCATACTCGAGTGAGACATTTGCCAGGCTAGTTTAGTAATTGAACTGGAGAGCTTACTTATTAAGCTGCGAAGTTAATTTAACAGCGGCCTCTCGTGGTGTCAACACTCGGGAGTAAGATTTAGGCGCGGGGATGGAACTTATCGTAGACTTTTCGGAGGTGTTTTCTGGTTACATGTGTATAGATTTGGGTGGTTGTGATCTGGCTGTGCCCAAGCAAAAGCTGAACGGACCTGAGATCGGCTCCACACTCCAGAAGATGTGTTGCAAATGAGTGGCGAAAAATATGAGGGCTGATCTTCTGCGTCAAACCGGCTTGTTCCCCATATTCCTTCAGCATCTTCCAGAATCCCTGACGAGTAAAGGCTCCGCCGCGTGTAGTGAGAAAAAGGGTATTGGTCTCTCTTTTCCAAAACTTCTGCCTGGCCTCTTCCAAATATTTTTTAACGGCTAAAGCAGAGGTATTTCCAAAGGGGACGATCCTTTCCTTGCCTCCCTTGCCTTTACAGATAAGAAATCCGCTCTCCAGGTTTACATCGTTCGTTTTGAGAGAGACAAGCTCCGAAACCCGAAGTCCCGTAGCATAAAGAAGTTCCAACATCGCTTTATCTCTGCAGCCTTTGACCTGCTCCTCATCTGGCTGACGGAGAAGAAGGTCAACATCCTTGACTGATAAATACTTTGGAAGGGAAAACCAGAGTTTAGGGGCCGACAGATCGATGGTGGGATTAACCTTTATAATCCCATCCAGGATAAGAAAGGAATAATACGATCTCATAGAGGAAATAAGTCGAGCCAAAGACCTGGCTGACAGTCCCATCCGGCTTTGAAAATGGATAAATTTGACCAAATCCTTATCGGCAGCCCTTTGCAAGCCGATATTCTCTCCCTCAAGAAAATCTAAGAGCTTTTGAATATCCCGGGCATAGGCTTGGCGTGTATTCGAAGAGAGTCCCTTCTCGACAGACAGATATTCGAGAAAAACTTGAAAAGATTTTTCAGGCAATAGCGGAGGCTTTTTCATCGGATAAACGGATTCATATTGCGTTCCCGGCCGACAGTCGTATGAGGGCCATGGCCTGGAAAAACAAGGATCTCATCGGATAAGGTCAGGATTTTGTTCCTGATAGAATCCATCATCTTCTCCATTGATCCTCCAGGCAGATCCGTACGCCCCACTCCTCCACAGAATAGCGTATCACCGGAAAAAAGGAGTCCATCCTGGACAAAGCAAAGACTTCCGGGGGAGTGGCCGGGAGTATGAATGGTTTTAAGAGAACTGGTGCCGATTTTCACTTCATCCCCCTCCACGAGCAGCCGGTCGGGAAGAGGTGAAGCCTTCGCTCCGAGGAATAAAGCGATCCCGGATTGAAGAATGCTATTAAGCATAGGAACATCCTCAGAATGAATCAAAAGAGGGATGTCATATCTCTCCTTGATATCTTTATTCGCCCCGATATGATCCACATGACCGTGCGTATTGATCAAGACGACCGGCTTGAGCTTTTTTTCATTTATAGCCAAAAATATCTTTTCCGGCTCCGCACCCGGATCCATAACCGCACACTCAAGAGTCTCCTCACAGTAAATGAGATAGCAGTTTGTTTCGAGAGATCCGACAATCACATTCTCATATTTCATTTGGTTTCCATCATAAATTGATACCCCTTTTTAGTCAAGTTGGGGCCAGGCCTGCAAAAGTTGAAAAACTTTCTCGAAACTAATTTTATCTGAAGAAAGTTATTCAAGTTTTGCAGGCCTGGCCCCAATATTTATGATATAATCCTCCCTCATGAATGGAAAACCCTGGCAGCTACAGCTGGTGAAAAAATCCCTCAAAAAGAGGGAAAAACTCAAGATTCTCGAAAAACATCTCGATATCAAACCAGCAGATATTGTCCTCGATCTGGGATGTGCGCAGGGCATCCTCAGTTATTTTTTAAGGAAAAAAGGCGGCTATTGGGTGAGTGCTGACCTGGATTTAGTCAACTGCCAAACCTCTCTCGAGCTTCTCAAAAACAACATAGTTCAGCTTGGAACAGTTTTCCTTCCATTCAAAGACGCCTCTTTTGACAAAGTCGTCAGTCTCGACTATCTCGAACACCTGGACGACGATTTAGGATGTCTGAAAGAACTTAACCGCATCCTCAAAAAAGACGGCGAGCTGCTGTTGGCCACTCCCCGCACAGGCAGGATTTTCCTCCTTCATAAACTGCGCCCACTCCTCGGGATGAAGTTGGCCTTCTACGGACACAAAAGAGAAGGCTACAGCCTTAAGGACCTCAATAATAAGTTGGACCGTGCCGGTTTTTCTCCCCTTAAACACAAATCCTTTTCTCGATTTTTCTCTGAGTTTCTGGAACTCCTTTTAAATATTTTGTATATCAAACTCTTTCAACCGAAAGATCCCGTTGGCTTAAGGGATGGACACATCCGGCCAACGACATCCAATGAATTCCGCTCAAGAAAAAAGGCCTTTCGAATGTACTCTTATATCTACCCATTTGTCTGGCTTCTCACCAAGCTGGACAATTTATTCTTTTTTCAGAGAGGGTATGGACTCATGATCTGGGCCAAAAAAAACTAATGTTTATAGAAAACAGAGTTATTTCGATGAAACACAAATCTTTTAAATTATTATTTACGGCAACCTTAATAATAACATCTCTGTTTTTTCTTTTTTCGCAAACTGTTTATGCAAAAATAAGGATAGTATTTAGCGGAGGCCCTGCAGGAGGTACTTTCCAAGTTGTCGCTAATGCCATACAGGTTTACAAACCGATAAAAGAGCTAAAGGACTATAAAATCCAGGCTCAGTCTTCAGGCGGATCAGTCGAGAACTTAAGAAAAATAAACTCCGGCAAAGCTCATTTTGGCATTGTATATTCAGGACATATCTGGCTTGGCTCAAATGGCAGGATGAAAAATGATAAGAAAGAATATAAAGATGTATTAGCCGTATCTTATCTCTATGGCGCTCCTGCACAATTAGTTGTAAAAAAAGGCTCAGGGATTAAGAGCACAAAAGACTTGATAGGTAAAAAGGTGGGTGTAGGAAATGCAGGATCAGGTGCTTTTGCAAACTGCGAATTATTTTTCAGCCACTTGGGAGTTTGGGATAAGATTGAAAGAAATGCAATGGGCTACAATGATGCCGCCGCTGCATTTGGAAATAAACAATTAGATGCCTTCTGGCTTTTTACGGCTCTTCCAAATGGTGCCATTATGATGGCAGCCCAGACAAATGATATTGCACTTATTAACCTTGATGCAGAAGCAGAAAAATATGGGTTTTATAATCAGTATCCTTATTTTTCAAAACTTGTCATTCCTGCAGGGACTTATAAAGGAGTAGACATCAATACACCCTCTTTTCAAGACTCAGCACTGTTAGTGGCAAACACGAATACTCCTGAAGATCTTGTTTATAAACTTCTTTCAATTATTTTTACAGAAGAAGGCTTGGCTCACATGGTAAGCCAGAAAAAAACATTCGAGGAAATGAGCATTGAAAAAGGGACACAGGGGATCGTGACTCCTTTACATCCCGGCGCCATACGATTCTGGAAAGAAAAGGGAATTCTTAAATAAAAATATTTTTTCGTATATGTACAGTAAGTTAAACAATATAGAAAAAAAAATATTTGATATTTGTTCGGTTACTTTAGTTCTTTTTTATTCCTACGCAGCTGTCATAAAGCCTGCCGCCACACAATATCACCGCGGAATATTCGTAATAATAACATATGTGCTGATTTTTCTTTTATATAAATCTACAAGTAAAATCATGAGAGCCGTAGATTATCTCCTGATTATTTTATCTCTATTCTCGATTTCATATTGGATTTATAATTTTGAAGCTATTAATTACAGAACAGGCGCAGAAACAACCCTAGATTCTTTTGTTGCCGTTATAGGCGTACTCTTAGGTATAGAGATCGCAAGACGAGTGGTAGGAGCTGTTTTTGTTATATTAGGCGCTATCATGCTTTTTTATGGGGTGTACGGGCATATTCTCCCGGATTTAATCTCTCATGCGGGAGATACTTTCCCTCAGTTATGCACCACAATTTTTTATAGAAGTGACGGTGTCTTTGGCATCATGGCTAATGTTCTTGCAACTTATGTTATCTTATTTGTATTATTCGGATCCTTTTTAGAAAAATCAGGAGCACAAAAGTTTTTTATAGATTTTCCTTTAGCCGCAGTAGGACATAAGATTGGAGGCCCTGCAAAAGTAGCTGTTATTGCAAGCGGACTATTTGGCTCTATATCAGGAAGCGCCATAGCTAATACAGTATCCACTGGTGCTTTCACAATTCCAATGATGAAAAAAGCAGGTTTCAGACCTCATGTTGCAGGAGCTATCGAACCGGCTGCATCCATAGGAGGAATGTTTATGCCTCCTATTATGGGAGCAGGAGGTTTTATTATGGCCGAGCTTACAGGAATTCCATACTCCCGCATAATGCTTGTAAGTCTTTTTCCTGCTGTTATGTATTTTTTTTCAGTCTTTGTAATCGTTCATTATGAAGCTAAAAAATATAATCTAATTGGCAAAAGATCAAAGCATAATGCTTTAACTATATTAAGAAAAGAATGGTTTTACATACTCCCTCTCCTGGGAATAACGGTTCTTATGCTTAAGGGATTTTCTCCGGGATATTCTGCAATTATAGGGATTGTAATTTGTATACTCATAAGCTGGTTTAGAAAAGATACAAGAATAGATTTAAAACGGTTTGTGGAAGCCTCTCGTACAGGAACCGAAAACAGTCTTAAAATTGGAGCCACAATCGGAGTCATAGGAATTATCATAGGAGTTCTTACTTTTTCAGGGCTGGTTCTCACTTTTGCAGACATCGTCATAACGCTTGCAAGCGGATCACTTCTGCTTACAATACTATTGATCGCACTCGCATCTTTAGTGCTTGGAATGGGAGTGCCTGTTACTGCGGCATATCTTGTTACTGCAGTCGTCGCCGTTCCTGCGTTAGTGCACTTAGGGGTTAATCCTATCGCATCTCACATGATAGTCTATTGGCTTTCACAAGACTCTAATATAACTCCTCCTGTATGTATAGCCGCGTTTGCAGGAGCCACAATCGCAAAAGCTAAAATGTGGAAAACAGCTTTTACGGCTCTTAAATTCGCTAAATTTTTATATATAGGTCCGTTTCTATTCGGTTATGTGCCGGGTTTTTCTTTGCAGGGCGATATGATGGATATTATAAAAGCCTTTGTATTGATAATAATAGGCACATGGCTCTTCAGTTACCTCTTAAGCGGAATTTGGCTGAGAAAAGATTCAAAAAAATGTTCTTCTCATCTCTAGTGCGTGTTGCGCTCTATTTTGATATAATTTAGGGTCATGGATGTTTATTTTTCTCGCAACGCTCTCACGACTCTTGAAGCCCATAAAATCATCAGTACCCAACAGAACTCGGACGGCATCATTATCGGCCACAAGCGTGGACAGAGTTTCTTTGTAGAAAGAGTTGTGTCCACAACAAAAGGATTTTTTCCGTCTCTAGAAAAATATTATTCTTTAAACACTATCTATAGGGACAACATTGTGGGTTTTTATTCTTTTTTTACCGAAGAGAAAAAAACAAAAAAAATTCTGGCTCCCTTTGCCCATGGAAAGCTCTATCTTGATATCCTCATTTCCAAATCAAACACCCTCAAGATCAAACCTTATTCCATCGAATACGACAAAAAATTCTTCCTTTCCCCCTTGAAACTCACTCGGCTTAGGCAAAAAAATAACAGTTATGGATAATAAGCTAACCCCTGCACAACAAAAGACACTTCTGCAGTTGGCCCGAGAAGCCATCTTCTTCTACATCAAAACAGAAGAGACTCTCGAAAAAGATACACCGGACAAATCCTTTCTTGATAAAAGAGGCGCATTTGTGACCCTGAAGGTTAAAGGAGAGCTTCGTGGATGTATCGGATATACGATCCCTTTCAAATCTCTTTATTCAACGATCATTGATGCAGCCGTATCTGCCGCCTCTTCTGATCCCAGATTTCAGCCCCTCAAAGCCGAAGAACTTCCGGAGACAAAAATTGAAATCTCCGTCCTCACTCCGCCCAGGCCGGTAAAGAATATACTTGAAATTAAAATCGGAACTCACGGCATTATTATTTCCAAAGGACCCAATAAAGGGCTCCTTCTCCCTCAGGTTCCGGTAGAATGGAACTGGGATTTAGAGGCCTACCTTGAACACGGATGTTTAAAAGCAGGTCTGGATAAAGATGAATGGAAAAAGGACGTCAAGATAGAAATCTTTTCCGCCCAAGTTTTTTCAGAGTGAATTTACTTATTTATTAAACTTTCTATGTTCTAAAACAACTTTCGCATCTGCATGGCACTGTTTGATCGAATTGATCCAGAGTCCATCGTCCTCTATGTTCAAGACCTTGTCCAATGCCTCTCTGGCTTTATCAATCTCTTTGAGAGCCAAGTATGTTTCTCCCAGGTAGAGTAAGGTTAATGGTTCGTTCGGTCCGAATTCTAACGATTTGAGCAGACGTCTTAGTGATTCGTCCTTGTCCCCTCCGGCAATACCGGGAACCTTAAAAAAAACACGCCCCAAAACTCTGTCCGCCCCGCCTTCTTCGTAGGAGCGGTCGAGCTTGATAACCTTATTCAACGATTCCTTGATGGGCTTGACCATCCCTAAACTCTTCATGACGCCTTTAGATTCGCCATATTTTCCGTTATTGACTGCCAGCCAATAATACCCATCCGGTTTTTCCGGCTCCAGTACGATGGCCTTCTCTGCCAGAATAATCGCCCGAGTAAATATTTCCTGCTGCTCTTTTTTATCTGCCGTATGGTTGCCGATATGATAGATAATCCTCGACATCTTCCAGTTGACATCATATTTGTTTTCTAATGTTTCTGCAGCCGTTTCGTATTTGGCCAAGATGTCTTTGGCCGTTTCCATATCTGCCAAACTCATGAGCATTTCATCGGCCTGGGCTACAAGCTCATCCGCCGATTGGGAAAATGCAAAAAGGGCCATTCCAAAAAGACAAAAAACCACTAAGCTCACTCTCTTTTTCATGTGATTCTCCTATTTCTTCATTGATTCGCGAGTATTTATATCACAATTGACTATTTTGAACAACGCCCCAGATTTAAGTCGCATCCCTATTTTAGTGATTGCTATTTAGTCCGGGGCTCAATCAAAGTAGCTATCGGCTTTCTCATCTAAGTCCTGAAGCACTTTCTCCAGCTTCTGCCTCTCATCTTCAAGGGCTTCCTCATCAAGATGGGGATCTATCGCGATGGGATCGCCGTAGATGGCGACAACTTTTGAAAAAGGTTTGGACATCAAAAAACTGTCCCAACTTTTTAAATTTTTCCTTTTCGAAGTCGAAAAAGAAAAAGGCACAAGACAGGCGCCCGTCTTGTAAGCCAATTTGATGCCTCCCATTTTAAAGACACGATTGGGTCCTTTCGGGCCATCGGGAATGATGATCACTTCCCCCCCGTTATTGAGTTCCTGCTTCATCTCGTTCCATACTTTGAAAACAGCATGAGATCCCGATCCCCGAAGAATTTTATATCCCCATCCTGACATAATCCGAGCAGGAATCTCGCCATCCTCACTGGGACTAATAAGGGGCATTATATTCCGCTTACGAAAAAAATAGGGAACAATAAATATTTTTCCATGCCAGATGAGCAATACAACAGCTTTGCCCTCCGTACGCAGTTTTTTATATTTTTCCTCTCCCAAAATTGTCCAGCGGCAGGATTTAGCCCAGAGCCAAAAACTCACCTTGCCCACAACTCCCACCAACCACCAGCGTATATTTTTCCAAAAAGACATCGGAACAATTCTATCAAATGAACGCCATGCAACTCAACTTT
>SDBT01019861.1_pt1 | contig 10521 bp, 9 predicted proteins | sample 2277101 | NCBI WGS metagenome assembly SDBT01 (sample SAMN10404973, study PRJNA504765) | marine sediment metagenome | isolation source: marine sediment core GS10_PC15, 103 cmbsf | place: Arctic Ocean: Southern Knipovich Ridge | collected 2010
CGGACCACATTTAAGGTTGAATCCAGGTTTCTGTTGATATCTGCAAATTTCTGTTTGTCTTCCCCGGGGTGAGCAAAATTTTTCAGGTCGATTACGATCTTTTTTATACGCTCGCTGCCCTCTAAACATTCTTTAACCAAATTCGGAAAATCATCGAAAATGAAATCAATATCGATTTCCTTTTCAAAGGCCGCAATAGTTTCCAGTTTTCCGGCAATTGAATTTAATCCCTTTTCTGCTACCCGGACTGCTTTTAAATTAGAAATAAGTTCTTTGTAGTGAAAAAATAAGGTTCTGATATCCTGTTCATATTCTGCTAAGGTTATTAGGTTGCTACTTATGAATCCGGTAGGATTGTTAATCTCATGGGCAACGCCGGCTGCTAACTGTCCTATAGATGCCATTTTCTCCGAGTGTATGAGTTGGGACTGGGTATTTTGTAAATTTTTTAACGCCCCTTTCAATTCTGATGTTCTCTTTACAATCATGGCCTCCAGGTTTAAGCTATATTTTCTCAGTTGCTCTTCGGCGAGCTTCCGTTTCTGAACCTCTTTATGGGCCTGATCCCGCATGGCCTTATAGTCCCGGATACGATGGGTCAGATCCGTTATATCCTGAATGGTAAAAAGCGCATAAAACCCTGTCGCATCCACTTTAGGCACGGAGATTACGGCTACATCCTGGACACGGAACTGTCCATCACCTAAAGGTGAAGGAATTATGTATTTATGCAGCAGAGAGGAAAAGATGACAGGAGGGCCGCCGTCAAATATAAGTTGAATTCGATGGGCATATTTGGGTTCATTCAAATTAGGGAAATGATCCGTCAAATTTTCGCCCATAATCTTGTTTCTGGGGACCCCGGTCCAAGCCTCCATCTGACTGTTCCAAAAAAGGACCCTATAATCCTCTCTTAGCACAAAGATGCCCAAAGGGAAGTTGTCCAGAAGGCCAAACTTTTCTTTAGCAATCCCAATCTCATTCATTCTTCCGGTTCCAACTCCATATTGACGGTTTTGAGGGCCGAGAGCAGTGCTTCGAATGAGTCAAGCTCAAAAAGCAAGATAATATCTCCTTCAACTTCATATTCTCTGATCCTGAAATGTGTCTGTGCCAATAATATATATACGTCGGTATCAAATTCCTCTGTATTTATTATGCTTTTGACGGTATCCTCAACATATCTCGGGAATGAATAGATGATGCGCTCTTTGAGCATGTTCCCAATCGACCCCATTACACCGTTTATTACGATATTGCCTACCTCGTTAAGGGTTCCGGCCCTGACTGAATCGAAGTCGGGGTTTCCTATTTCTTCATCGGTTAATATGCTCACAAGGTTTGAGGCACTTTCAGTGGGAAATACCAGGGCGGCTTTTCCTGAAAAGACCCCTTTAAACGGAATCTGAACAGTAGCTAAAATATCATTTCCGAACTCTTTTAGTTCCTCTTCGGCCTTTGATAAATGAAACACCTTGATTGAAGGAACTTGCAGGTAGATACGTGATTGGACCAGTTGATTAAGCATATTTACCGCCCGCCCGACGCCTATATTGACCAATTCCTTTAAGGTATCAGTTTGTTCTGGTGTTATGTTCATCAGTACCTCCTATGATGGAGTCAAAACGCTTTTAATTAATGTGTGCAGTTCATTTTTTATCATGGGTTTAGTGATAAAGGCCTTGGCTCCCAGTTCCATACATTCCTTCTTCACGATTTCCTGGATGTCTGCCGATAAAACTATTATGGGTATTTTCGATTCCTGTTTATTCAAGGTTTTCAGGACCTCAAAACCATCCATTTCCGGCATCATTAGATCCAGTATAATGCATTCGGGCTTTCGCGAGCTAATCATCTCAAGGCCTTCCCGCCCGTCTGAGGCCTGCAAAGGTTCATGACCTGCCTCTTTCACAATTTTGCAAACAACTTTGCGTGTGGTAAATGAATCTTCTATTACAAGAATTAATCCCATGGTTATCCTCCTCGTGCTTAATTAGCTTTAGCAATTTTTGATGGGTAGAGTGTTAAAATAACCCCTTTGCCGCGAAACCTTCCGGAAAGGGGGACAAAACCCAAGTCGTAAGTTGCTTCTGATAACATATATCCATTAAATGCATCGCCGGTGTCGGTGTTTAACACACCGGCTATTTTTTCTTCCACATCACTTGAAAAAAAATCCGACAGCCTCTTACCTATCTCTATGTTTCCATTATCAAACGATAAGGCCAGTGCCTTGCTGTTGGTCAGTACGATCATCATCTCACTGCTTATCCCGATGATCGGTATAGGCAAATCTTCCAGGATAGCATGTGAAAGTTCCAGAGCCTGGTTTTGAATTTCAAGCTCCAGGGTCCTTTTTGTAACCAGTACCTCTAAATTCTCATTGATTGACTTTAACTCTTCATTCTGTTTCAGAACCTTTTCACTGAGCCTTCTGTTGGACTGCATCAGGTCGTATTGCTTCAGTCCCTGCTTGATCTCCAGCTTTAAGTTTTGGTCATTCCACGGTTTCAGGATGAATTTATAAATATGTCCTTTGTTGATCGATGCGGTGATAGAATCTACCTCGGTATATCCCGTTAAGACGATTCGAATGACATCAGGATAATTTTCTCTTACTTTGGCCAAAAACTCGGTTCCGCTCATTTCCGGCATGCGCTGGTCGGAGATCACCACATGGACATCCTTCTCTTTAAGGATTTTTAATCCTTCAGCGCCGCTGGTGGCCGTCAAGAGCTGATAGCCTTCCTTGCGCAGCAGGCGCTTTAAGGAATGCAGAATATTTTGCTCGTCATCTACACATAAGATAGTATGCTGGTAAGCGTTCATTATGTTGACTCCTCCAGAAAAAATTTGCAGGCTGACTCGATTTCCAATAACACTTCCGGATACCAGTCGGATACGGTACTCAATGGGCTCCTCAAGACCTTTCGGGCATCAGGATGAATGTCGGATAATTTAAAGTTGGCTTTAGAATCAGTCGCCTTCGCATTTACTATGATATCGGCCGCATGGACGATCATTGCTAAATTCGGGTCATTGGCGCTTGGGCTAAAAGCATGGTGATAGCGGATGGCATCGACCAGCCCCATGGGCAACTGCCATTTTTTAGCCAAAAATTCGCCGATGCGGGTATGGTCCACGGGGTTTTCGTTTTTTTCAGCTTCATAAAACGACAGGTTGTCCTCCTCAGCTGCCAGCCACACCTTCTGGAAAAGATCCTTGAAATGCTGCAAAAGTATGATCTTACCCATGTCATGCAAAAGCCCGCCTACAAAACAGTCATCTACCGGGGAGGCTCGAGATTTATCGGCAAGATGTTTGCTGGTGACACCGACGGCAACCGAGTGTTTCCAAAAGTCTGCAATGTTGAAACCATCCAAATCCTCTTTGATGTGAAAAGCATTCACAATCGAAGTTGAAACCACGGCGTTTCTGATCGTATTGAAGCCCAATACAACAACGGCATGGGAGAGATTGCCAACCTTGGATCTAAGACCGAAAAAGGCTGAATTGACCAGTTTCAATATCTGCACGACCATGGCCTGATCCTTTTCTAATTTGTTGCTCAATTTTTTGATGGAAGTATCGTAATCGAGCAACATCTTGTTTATTTCCATGGCGATAGCAGGTAATGTGGGTAGACTTTCAATTCTATCGAGCTTTTTTAAAATTGTTTTTGAATCCATTGCTTCCCTCTTATCTGCTCAACCGAAGTTCGAGGTCCGATGAGCAGATTGATATTCTTCATGAAGTTAAAGTTGGTTCTCCAGTACATAAATCTCTTCAGTAATCGGATCGTTTAAATGAATGATTTTTAATCTTTCAACATGTTTCTCCGTCAGGACGGTATTGTACGGCAGCAAAAATTTGCCTTTGTGCGTGTAAAGAGATTTTATCAAAACCATGCCGGCCTTCAGCTCATCTATGGTTACCTCTTTCTCTTTGTGGGATGGCAGTCTTTTTCCCTTTAAATACTCTAAAAACACTTTAACAATATCCGGGTCATACCAGGTAAAGCCGAATTGCTTGAGGTGATGGATAGCTGCTTGTTGCAACAGCTCGTCTTCGGATAAAAGGTTTGGTGCGATCTTTCGCTCCTTTAAGTATTCATCGATACAAGATTTTGCATTTGCTTTAAGGTTCACAATTTTGTCATAAGCATCCGCCACAGCGATTATTCTCGATCCCAGAGGAATCGTTTCCTCGCTCAATTTGTCCGGGTAACCCTGTCCGTCATAGCGTTCGTGGTGAGATCTTATCATGAGCCCTACATGGTCTAAATTCTGGATAAACCGAACTATATTCTGGCCCTCTTCGGGATGATTTTGAAACAAAGCCTTCTCATCGGAAGTCAAATTACTTACTTTATAGTCAACAAGTTTTTGGGAGAGTCCAAGTTTTCCAACATCGTGCAAGAGGGCGGCGATTTCGATATGGGTAACCTCATTCTCAGGCAAATCTAATAGTTGAGCAATCTCGCGCGCCAGATGACTCACGTGCCTTCCGTGCCCTGCCAGGGAAGGGGCCTGCATTTCGGCCAGGGAAACAAAAGCCCGGACGGTGTTAAAGAGGCTCGATTCAAGCTCTTTATTCAATTGGGACAAATTCTTGTTTTTCGCGATAATTTCCCGGGATCGCTCCTGCACTTTTTTTTCCAGATGTTTATTGAGTTCGCTGAGCTCCTTATTTTGTTTATGTGTCAAGGCCAGCAAACGCCTGTTTTCCAACACCAGTTCATGCTGCTCAAGAGACTGGCGAACCTGAAGCATAAGATCGTCGTCATTCCAGGGTTTGGTAAGATACCGATGAATTCCGCCTTTATTGATCGCATCGACGATGGCATCCATGTCGGAATAGCCCGTCAAAAGAAATCTGATTGCATCCGGAAAAATCTTTTTGGCTTCTTCTAAAAATTGACTACCGTTCATTCCGCGCATACGCTGGTCGGAAATCATCAGGCTGACAGGCCTTTCAGCATTTTTTAACAGTTCCAGCCCTTCCGGACCACTCGAAGCCGTGAGCAAATGATAATCTTCTTTACGAAAGAGTCGACGCAGAGCCTTTGTAATGGAGGCTTCATCGTCTACTGCCATAATCGTATGTTTATATTTGAGCGGCAATTTTGATCTCCTTGCTTTTATATCTTCGCTTGTTAGCCTGTATGCCAAGAAATGCGCTTAAAATATCCGGATCAAATACTTTTCCAGACAGCATCTTTATCTCTGTAAGGGCCTCTTCCTCGGACCAGGCCGGTTTATGTTGTTTAACCAATTCCAGAAACGTGACCCCATCCATTTCAGGCATTATCAGGTCTGACAGGACCACGCCGATATCGTTCTCTTTTAACAGCTCAAGACCGGTTCTGCCGGAATTGGCCGCATAAATAGTGTAACCATCTCGACTGAGTTGCCTGTTCAGGCTGCTGGTCACATTGGGCTCATCGTCTACAATAAGTAAAGCTCGATTATGCATGGTATTCATTTGCCTGCCACGCCTGCCCTGTGAAATGCGAAGCCTATTTCACCGGGGTGAAACTCCCGCCTCGCAGGGACTATTTCACTGGGGTCATTCGTCATCTGTCATCTGGTTATCAACCGGTATCCTGATTGTAAACGTCGTCCCTTTACCGACATTACTTTTAACATCAATATTTCCATGATGTTTTTTGATAATGTTATATGCAACATGCATACCCAGTCCGGTACCCTTGCCCACCTCTTTAGTGGTAAAAAACGGGTCGAATATCTTTGAAAGGTTTTCTGTGGGAATTCCTGCCCCCGTATCGCTTATCTTGATTTCCGCATATCCGTTATCCGCCCGTGTCTTGATACTGATCTCTCCGCGATTCTCTATGGACTGAGCTGCATTGACTAAAATATTCACAAACACCTGATTGATCAGCTGTGGGTAGCAATGCACTTGAGGCAGATCTCCGTAGTCTTTGATAACATCGGCTTTATATTTAAGTTCGTTCTGGACAACATTCACGGTTGAATCCAAGTTTTTGTTGATATCCGCAAATTTCGGCTTGTCTTCGCCCGGGTGGGCAAAGTCCTTCAAGCCCTGGACGATATTCTTGATCCTTTCGGTCCCTTCTCGACTTTCTTCGATTAGTTCGAATATATCATTCAGGATAAAGGCGATATCAACTTCTTCTTCCAGGGCCTTAATACGCTGCACCTGTCCTGAGACATTATCCGGGACGCCTTCTGTGTTCGAATTTACCTTCAGATCCGCAAACAGTTTTCGGTATTCTTTCGTTAGGTCGTTAATATCTTTTATATATTCAAACAAGGTTTTAAGGTTGCTGCTCACAAACCCGACGGGGTTATTGATCTCATGGGCCACGCCCGCGGCAAGCTGACCCACTGAAGCCATTTTTTCAGACTGTAGGAGTTGGAGTTCAAGGTTCTTTCTTTCTGTCTCCATCTTCCTGCGTTCGGTGATGTCCCAAAAAATACCTAGTACTCCCGTTATATTCCCTTTTTCATCTTTGACAGGCGTTTTAACCGTCTGTACAACTCTTTCTTGTCCATCATGGATATACTTCTCTTCAATCTCTTCAGTCTTTCCCAATGTGACGATTCTCTTATCATCCGTTCTATATTTTTCAGCTAATTCTTTGGGAAAGAATTCATAATCCGTCTTTCCTATAATCTCCTCGGGTTTGATCCTTAAATCCCGAGCGTAGTTTTCATTACACGACACGTAAACAAAATTACTATCCTTGTGAAATATCTTCTGCGGAACATTTTCAAGCAACATTCTATATTTATACTCACTCTCCCGCAGCTCCTCCTCTGCCTGCTTGCGCTCTATTACGCATCCCAACCGCTCAGCAATAGCCTTAATAAGATTCCTTTCTTCCTTCAGGAAAGGGCCTTCGTCTATTTCTGGTTTTTCCTCCAGGTAATAGACCTCCACGGCTCCGATCCGCTCGCCATGCACAACAATCTTGCAGACCTGCTTCCAGGCGCTTTCTCTGAAATTTTTTGTTATATGTTCTTGATCTTCAATGATGATACTTGCGCAGGTGATTTCGGGGTACTGCCAGGAAGGGGGAATAAGGTCCGCCGTCCCCTGAAGTAGTTCCTCCAATGAAACGTTCGGCTTCTCAATAAGATCAGAAATACCATAGAGGCAATTCAGTTCCTTGACTCGCTCCTCAAGATCATCGCTGCGCTTCAGCAGATCATAAGTCTTCTTCTCTACTGCTTTTATCAGTAAATCTTTTTCTTTACGCAAGAGATCTTCCGATTTCTTAATACGTAACATGGTATAAACCTGGGCAACTAACTCGGGTCCATCAAATGGTTTAGTCAAAAAGGCTTCAGCGCCAAGTTGCAACACTTTACTACGACCTTGGGAGTCTGTTTTTAATGCCGTGAGAATGATAATAGGAATGTGTTTGGTTATATCGTTTGATTTGAGTCTTCTACAGACTTCAAATCCATCCATCTCAGGCATTTTCAAATCGAGCAGGATCGTATCGGGCAATTCAGTCTGTGCCTTTTGTATACCCTCGGCTCCCGTTTGTGCGGTTATGACGGTACAATCAGGAAACAGACTCGAAAATAAAGCTGAGAGGGTAATCAAATTATCTTGTTTGTCGTCAATTGCTAATACTTTTGCCATGTTCTCCTCACTTTCGTATGGATATTAGCTGCTGCGCATTATGCGGAGGTTACTATATTAGACGGATATGAAGCACAAACCATGCCAAAATTGCGTTTAGAAAGCATTTTGATTTTCCAGGCAGTTTTAAGCTATGCACATGAAATATAAAGAATTATCATTGAGGAAAATTTGATACTGCGCTTTTATCAATATGTTAGATTTTTGACTATGGATAAGGTAACTTCTGGCATGCTACCGTATATAGTTACGAATAGTATTGGTATCGTCAACTTTTTCGGATTTCCAACTCCTGGTACTCAAGCAGGACTTGGATTGCTGTTCGGGCACCTGAATCTGTTGTCAATTACTTGGAAATAAGATTAAAAGTCCTTGAAATCCCCATCATCCATATCTGGAATCACTTTTAACTTCATTTGCAGAAATGCCGTCGCGGTGTCATTTTTATGACCCACAGGCTACAATCATCTTAAAGAACAGCAGCATGTATGCCAGTTCATATAAAACCAATCGGTTGAAATAAAGAAATCATAAATATAAATTATTTCAGTGAGATAGGCTCAGATTAAACCCAAAACCGGCTGTGATGCTTGGGAAAGGAAAAATGGTCGAATAGAAAGAAGAACTTTTTGTCAAAATCTTGACACCTTGCGGAAAAAATTGACGGAATTTTGGCGAGATAAAATATGAAACCCTGTTATGGGATATGTATCCTAACAGGGTTTGGTGAAGGCTGAAATGACGGTTTTATACGACAGTTCAGGTAGCCAAATTATCGCTCTGAAAGGGTAAAGGATTGATATGTATTCATAACCTCCCTCAGCACTCTAATTCTCTTATCTTCAACAATTTTCAATCTGCAATCGTCAATCATCAATCCCGTTGGTCCAACACCTGCAGAATAGTATTGGCAATTTCACTCATAACAATCGGTTTCATGACATATGCGCTGATACCCATTTCTTTTGCCTTGTTTTCATCAATCTGCTCGCTGAAACCGGTACAAAGAATAATCGGGATATCAGGTCTAATGGACATCAATTTTTTGGCAAGATCTTTCCCCATCATATTAGGCATGGTCATATCCGTAATGACAAGGTCAAATGCGTTTGGGTTACTGCGAAAAGCCTCGTCCTCGACTACAAGAATTTTCATAAAACGGTTCCCTTTTTCTTGGTATATTTATAGACCCTTTGCAAAAGCATCTAAGCGATAAAACTCTTTTTCAAGTCTTTCGAGGATAACCGTGCTTGCCTCCAAGGTGTTCGATTTTCCGATATTTTCCAGTTCAAAAGCAATTCCTGAAAGTTCATTTGCGGTCAGATTTGCCGCGCCTCCTTTAATGGAATGTGCCTCTCTCTTAACCAACTCGGCATCCCCATCAGATATGGCATAATGATGCATTAAAAAACGTTAAATTGCCTGTAGCATCAACCTCTTTGAGTAGAAAATTTGTAAGCATCATGCGGATTTCTTTTGAAGGATACCCTGCATGCATACTATAGTCCACGATCTCGACATATTTTTTATCCAGCAGGTCTGCGAAGAATAGATAACCCTGTTACAGGGCAGATGTGATTTTGTGCCGATTCAATATTTGGAGCTATTTTTATTGGGAAGTTGTTTGAAAATATTGGATAAAGTCCAAAACAACTGGATTTAAAACAGTTTTTTGGGCTTTTGCTAAAATGAATGGTAAGAAATGGAACTGTGTGGAATTAAAGAGGATGTAATCTGCTAAATGATTGACGTGAACTGACAAAAAAATGACGGACAAACCTCATAATGCTATTGGGAACATTGATGAATTTGTTGAATAACTATGGTAAGTGTATTACCTGATAAAAAGAGATAAGCTAATACCTGAATCTTGCATGAAAATTAATGAGAATCTTTATTTTGCCCTGAAAAACCCCCGCATTGCGGGACAGGCGAAATAAATTGATACAAAATTAGAAGCACGAAATCCGAAATACGAAACAAACTCTAATCGTTCGACATAGAGGCTCTCGACAGGTGACCAAAATTCTAATGTTCAAAATAAATTCACCGTTATGAAATGAATATTTATTTGTATTTACATCGACGTTGTTTCCTTCCTGCTGGTGACTTCTGTGTTAGCTGGCATCAGGTTTGAAAAGGCAGGCAATTGATATGAAAAAAAATATGACAATGCTTGTTTTAGGCGGATACGGCGGAACGGGTAAAGTGTTTTGCCGGTATCTTCTCAAAGAAACCAGTGTGAATGTGATTGTCGCCGGCAGGCGACTCGAAAAAGCAGAAGAATTGGCTGACAAACTGAAAAAGCAATTTTCATCAGATCGAATTTCCGCCCGGTATGCGGATGCTTCCGATGTAGAGAGTCTTCGCAAGGCATTTCATGACATCGATTTTGTACTGGTAGCCGCCACTACAACAAAATGGGCGAAGCAGATCGCGGAAACGGCACTTGAAACAAGCATTGATTACCTGGATATCTACTTCCAGCAGGATGTATATCCAGTGCTGGAAACAATGAAGCAACGAATCAAGCAGGCTGGACGCTGCTTTATCACGCAGGCAGGTTTCCATCCTGGATTGCCGGCAGTCTATGTCCGCAAAGGTGCTCAATATTTTGACCGGTATGACAAAGCGATCATTGCTTTTGCGATGAATGCCCGGATTGAAAAAGCCGAATCAGTATATGAAATAGTTGATGCGGTAGCCGATTATAAACCGGAATTCTATCAAAATGGTAAATGGAAAATCGGAACATACAAAGACGCCATCAAGATTGACTATGGGGACCGGTTTGGGGTTCGGAGCAGTATGCCCCTTGATATGGTTGAAATCAAACAATTGCCGGAGATATTCGGTTTGCAGGAAACAGGTGTTTTTACAACT
>SDBT01019862.1_pt1 | contig 10521 bp, 24 predicted proteins | sample 2277101 | NCBI WGS metagenome assembly SDBT01 (sample SAMN10404973, study PRJNA504765) | marine sediment metagenome | isolation source: marine sediment core GS10_PC15, 103 cmbsf | place: Arctic Ocean: Southern Knipovich Ridge | collected 2010
ATCTTCTGGATAATACCTTATAGCTTTACAATCTTCACACTCCATTTTGCTCCACCGAAAACCTTCTTTATCTCTGAATTTTTCTATGACAATTAATGTATGACCTTCACATGCTGTTTTTATGCCAAATAAATCTTTTTCCATACTCCTTTATAAATTATCTGTAATTTTAAGCGCACTAATAAACCCAAGCCCAAAACCAAAAAGCACCAGCATTACACCCACTATTACTCCTGCAATAAATTCCATGTTTTTATTATAAATTATCTAAGAAGTAATAGTCAACGGAGCTGCACCAGAGCTGGATAGCGCAGATTCACCTATAATATAGCATTACCAGCTTCGTCGCTATATCATTCTGACTATTACATCTCAAATAACTTACTTACCCACCGACCCTAAACAGTAAAGGTGGTGGTATCCACGCTATAAGCGCGAACGATCAATCACTAAGATTGATGGGTAAGTAGGTTATTTAGAATGTAGGATTGCTATAAATACTAAAGCAACTATTGTAGCCATTATTAATCCTATTGTTTCTTGTTCCATACTCTATTATTGTTTAGGGTTATTTAATGAATGAAAGGCGTTCCATTTTCTATAATATACAATCCAACACTTAGTGGGTTATTTATTTTTTATTTCTACTATTCATTAATTGCTCAATAAAATCTGCTATTTGCCTCAAACAACTAATGCTAAAAACCAAGTTAGGCTCTGTATAAAAGGCATATTTTCTAAAACTGCAACACCATTTTATTACACCTACGTACTCATTTGTTTCTACATTTCTTATTTTGAAAACCCTCGTCTTACCAAGATTGTTTATCTCTATAAATTCTAACCATTTCTTCTCCATAATTCTTAATCTCCTTTTTTCATGATCTTGCTATTAGTCGGAGTAATATTGATATATTACCCCTAAAATGGCACGACAGATTTATTTTACAACCTCTACAGCGCTTTCAGGTAATGCTTCAAACTCTTTTTCCGTTAAGTCAACAACAGAGCCTGCTTGTGCATACGCATTGCCTTGACCTGGAAACTCAAACCCCTGCAAAACCCTGTATCTCTTTTTGCCCTTCTTTGGGTTTTTGACTTTCTGTTGCGTTGGAGCTGGAGCTTCGTCTTCTGAAGTTTCATCAGACGATTCCTCACCAACCTTGTCAGCTTCTTTAACATCTTCAGCTTCCGCTTTCAATCTTGCCTTTTTGTCTTTGGCTGATTCTTTTTGGACTTTCTCAACTTGACCTGCTTTAGCGAATTTAGCCATCAATTTCTTCATTTTAGCTGTTTTAGCCTCAATGATTTGACCTGGCTCTCTGTTTTCGCCGTCAACTTGAATGCCAGATAATACTTTATACTCTATATTTCCCATAGTAGTATCGTTTTTAATAATTAGATTATACAAAAATAGCCATAGACCGTCTAAAACGGATGGCTGTTTATATTTGATATTTAGAATCACTTTATATTTGTACATAATAAACGCTTTCCCACGATCATTATAAACACGCTCTTTGCCAATCAAAAAATGATCCGCACTAATACTTTTTATACCAGTTACGTGTTTATTGGCGATAACATTGACATCTATTCTCTGAGATGTACCCCCTATTGCTCTAATTTTGCCATGTTCCATAGGTATATTATAACATTAATCAATAGATTGCTCCAATTCAGATGTCCACAGTTTATCCCTACAATTAACCATTTCCTGATTCAGCTGAGTTATCTCCAGGCTCTGTTTATAATTTCTTTCCTTATGCCATTCAATTACATTATTCATATCACCCAGAAAATAGCCCATGATTATAATTACTATCAGCAGGAACGTAATAATTTGGATTCGTATTGATGTTATAAGCTCAATCATCTGATATTTTCTTCTGATTTATTAACTATCTTGTGCATTTTATCTTCACCAATTACAAAATCGCAATAGACACTAACACAAACATATCCCACGCCGTATTGCAGTGGACGGTGTTCCAATCCTGCGCCACACTTTGGGCATCTGCCTTGATGTAAATTATTCCAATTCATAAAAACCTCTCAATAAATTTTATCTTATCTGGATCTGGCAATATAATCATTATCTGTAATTCCTGTTGCCAGTTCTCGCCAAAAAAATATGTAGCGAATTCAATAGTCAAAATCATACTGTAAACGTATTCCCTCTGATATAGCCTGACAGCATTCTCTTCCCAGTTATCCAAATACTTCTGCATTGTAGGCGCGCCGTTTGCAACGGTTTGCCTGACCGCTGCTTTTAATGTTTTTTCATTCTTCATACTATCTATTGTCTAATTCTTTTTGAAGATCATCTGCATCCGCATTTAATTTATCAACCTCACGCTGTTTCTGTGCAGCTTTGGCGCGTAACTTACGAATCTCATTAACAGCTATTTGATTTAATTTGCTAAATTGTCCAGACATAATTTTTTATATTAATTAACTAAGGGAGGGATAAGACCACTGCCAGCAGGTAATAAAAGATGAAAAACCCCTTTTAGTAGTCATACCCCATCATTAATTAACTAAGAAAGAACACGAGGCGAGAGTATTTTGCGCCCAGCGAGACTTTACGTCATCCTACTTTAATACTTTAGCCTAACTCTACTTGGTTATTCCGTATCCCATACGAAACCTCTTGTAAATATATTGAACTGGCAACCAGGGCAGGAATCGAACCTGCATTCCACAGCCTGACTGCCAGATTCATATATTTTCTGCTATTTTTAATAAATTAATTTCTTTTACACTATCACCACGTATATGCTCTAAACACATTCCATATAGATGAAGAGACAGCTTGTCCATTGGGCTAAATAGTTCTTGCTGGCATTTTCCGCAAAATATTGATCCTGGCAACCTTGTTAATTCTAATGCTTTATCAATATCCATATTACTATAAATTAAATAAATGATCTGCTATTTTAATCTCAGCGCCAGAATTTTCAATCAAATTATTGCTACGTAGGATGCTTAAATATGTACTAAATGAACCCCCAGTATGCACTACATCGGCTAATTCTCCTAAAGTCTCCTTCATATAACCATTAGGATAAGCTTCAACTAAAACATCAAACATACGTCGTGCTCCTCCAGTCAAATTTTGTTTCCACATATTAATTACCTCCTCAGATGTTTGTGGCGGATTTGGCGTTTCCCCGAGATAATCAATTCCCTTTTGTGTTGCGCTTAATAAATTTCCCTCTGAGATTATTAAACCTGCCGTGCGCAAAGTAGATAGATACGTACTAAAAGATCCTCCACGTGGTTTCATTTTTGAAAATGTGCCTAATTGTGGTTTAGTTAATTTTAGCGGATAGCGTGAAACTAATACTCCGAGCATTCGGAGTGCGCCACCAATTAGCTTTATTTCTTCACCCGTATTTATTTGTTCTACTGGTACTGATTTTATAATTTTTGATGGATGTACATCAGGCGGTAGAAGAATTTTATGTTCAATAATTTTTATTGATGGTAGTTTAATTTCAAAAGCCCTTGATGCACCTTTTATAAAATTTGAAACTAAAGTTTGTAATACCTGTTGATTTTTAAGTATCACACTTTCTCTTTTATTAAATTCAATTTGTTGTGATCGTAATGCTTGATCAACTGATTTTTTAATTATTTCAGGGGAGACTGTTTTATTTTGAGTAGCAACTGTTAATTTACGACGCAGGTCAGTTACCTCTTTCTTAAAATCCAAAATTGTACGCAACTCTTTTTCTGCCTCTTGCGGCAAATCGGTTAATTTTTTTAATACATTTTTTATTTTTTGAGTTGGTGGAATAGTTTTAGTAAGAAAACGCGAACCAGCTTTCGGGTGAGTCGTTTTAACGCTTCCTACTTTCACTTTAATAACTTCACGTGAAATTGCTGAGCCATAAGCGTAAAATTCTCCTGGATTAATAGAACGAAGAGATAGATATTGTTCTTTAGATGTGAAGCCCAATTCTTCTGAAGCACGTTTCATATCAATATCAAGCCCTGTCCGACCAACTAATTTGTTATTACATTCAGCAGCTGCGTCTTTATGAAGTTTAGAAAGACGCTGTGTAGCTAATATTACACAATATCCACGCTTACGACCACGAGTAGCTAAATCAATAACTGCTTCCATAGCTTCAGATTTTCCTTTTTCTGGTGCAAATATATGAGCTTCATCAATTACAACCAAGCAACTGTGCCATAATTCTTTTGGCGCATTAACCATTGCTTCAAGGAATAATTTAACAAAATGTTTTCTCTCGTAGTGCGGCAATTCATACAGATCAATGATAGCTGATACATTCATTTCTAAAATTTTTCTCGCTAATAGAGCGGCACTTTTAGCTTCAGCTGGTACATCTCCACCTTTTCCGCATAAAATATAATCATACTTTTCACGAAGAGTTGAGAATTCTCCTTCAAGATCAATAATAATTTGTTGCACTTTACCGTGTGATTGCTCTAATATACGCCTTAATAACCACGATTTTCCTCCTCCAGAATTTGCCTGCACTAAAAGACGACCATCAATTAATTTTGCCAAATCAATCTCTGTTTTGTCATTTAATTTTATTATTTGTTTTGACATTATTTTATTTATTATCTGGGTTAAAAATCGTGTGCATCCAAAAATACTGCTCAGCTTTCTCTATCTTATTTTTGGCGACTAACTTCATTATGTTTACGCGAACTTTATCCATAAACATGTAGTTATTCTTTTCTCTATAGCCAACTATATTGCCCTTATTAATAGGCATATTTTTGTAGCCTGGCACTCTGAAAAACTTTTCTGGATGAAACTGGCAAATATCATTCACCAGGTGATATGCTGCATAATCTTCTTCACCCTGCCCGACAATTTTGCCATTAGCAGAAACGCGAGCGATGTTTTTTAGATCGCCATCTGAATAATATACTTTGCAAATAATTTTGCAACCGTTCTCCTTTAGGAGTTTTGCCGTTTCTATTGATATACGTCTGTTCATTGTGGTTTTTTTAATATTAAAATATTTTTTCAAGTTTAGCCGAACTAATATTCATTTTTTTTAGCACTTCTAAAGATCTCTTCGCCTCGTGTTATAAAATTATATTCTGGATACTCTTTTTTCCATTCCTTCACTGTTTTATCTGGTGAAGAAGTCCAATGTTCATATAAAACACCGTTTACGGTACGCCACATGTGCCCACTATCTTTTACACCGTTGTTATTCAATTTTCTTATTTTATCCTTCATTGCTTACCAAGATTATCCTTCTTCTTCATATATATAAATTACTAATTATTACTATAAATCTTAACTGTAGTCCAGCCAGTCATTCGTGCTGGACAGTCCATATCCTTATCGCAACTAATATCAAATCTTCCATTATATTTTTCAGCAGTCCAGTCCATACATTCATATCTCTTGCCCCAAATATCAACTATCGTGTGGGCTTCTATGCTTCGCGGACAAGCCGTAACATCATCACGTCCACAAATATAGCCGTATTTGGCATCGCATGGCTTGTCGTCTGTTTGCTCTGGCACGGTATTAAATCCTGTAATGAAACTATACATTTCTGTATATTCCCCACACTCCACTGTTTTAAGCGTACAGATGTCATAATTAGGGCTTTTCTGCGTAGTTGCAGAGTCAACTACTATCCTTATCTTGTCCCGAAATTGTACATTTTCGTCTATGGGGTTACTTTTTGGCATTACGATCACTATTGCCGCGCAAATTAGTAGTCCAAACCATATTCTTTTTTTTGTTTTGTTAGTCATTTTTGTTTTGATTATTTTAATAAATTATTTTCTTTCAAATAGATAAGTATCTTAGCCCTTGCATCTGCTTCTTTTTTAGCACTATTTCCAGTTTGATTAAAAATACAACAACCACTATCATAATCTTCCATGTAATAACACTGGTATTCCCTACACCCACCCTGTATCAACACAAAATTCATTTCTTCTTCATCAACATCTCTAAGTTTAGCTTTTCTTTTTGGTTCAGGCATATCTATACTCCACCATTCCTTTTTTTTCATCTCTAAAACCCAAGGCAATATCTCTCCCAATTCTGCTACCGTATAGGCAAAACAACAAAACTCTTTCATTGAGTATCCACCTTTTTTATATTCCAGTAAAAGTTGTTTAGCGCCAACATTTCCGTGATAGGGATTATTATAATAAGCATATAAACCACTTTGCTTAAATCCCAACTTCTTTAATTTCTTAGCAAGTTTCAAACTCACTACTTGTTGTTTTAATTTCATAAATTTAATTTTTATATTCAAATTGATTAAGCGACTGCAATATTTTATTATCACTTATACCGTAGTCTTTTAGTGCTTCAGCTGTATCCGTAATATCTCCAGTATAATTGGCTTCGTGATTCTCCAGTTCTCTTTTTATGATATTATCAATACCATTCTCTTTGATATCCTGCTTTATGCCATTTTTTACAACATCAGCTATATTCTTTACTAATTGTTTAGCCGTTCCAACTGGCGATATTAAGCCGCCACCTAAATTAGCATATTTCTTCACCCCTTTATCCTCTTTTTCCTTAAATTGTTTACCAGAGAAGGCAAAAAATGCTCCTGCTTTATCTAAAGCCTTTGTTATTCCTTCCTCCGTGTAATTACTTAAATACTTCATCTTTTTATTGGTTAATTATAAATTATCTCTTGATATCTCTTAATAACTCGGCAAAACCAGCTTTGTTTAATTTGTCTCTCAAGTGTTTGCGCCAGTAGTATGCACCTTCACCATCTTTTCTTTTCGGGAAACTTTCGTAGCCGAGAAGCCATCTGAGGATCTTCTTAAACTCTTCTGCCTGTCCTTCCAAGTCAAAAGGTATTACTACCACATTTTCAAAGTTTTGTTCAATATGTTGCGGCGTAATATTCAAAGCATCAACTGCAAATTCACTAATAGTCCATTTATCACCTTCATACGTTCCATTAAGTGCTATTGCCTTGATAACCTCTTTACGAATATCATTTGGTATTTTCCAGGCTCGCCACCTTTTTGTAGGCTCTTTCGTTTTTGGTTGTATGTTTACTACGATCATATACTTATTCTCCACTATTTAATCTCTTCTTAATATCAGGCTCTTCATTAGACAGACCATAAGCCATATTGGCAGCCTTATCAGCAGCGAGCTCCTCTTCTTCAGTCGGCGGATTTTTAGGATCGGGCTTACCGAATATATTATGTCTTATGAAAAAAGCATGCAAAAGCCTATCCTTCTCCTCTTCAAATAGCTTTATATAGAAATTGTAGCTTTCTTCAATGTCAATATGCTCCGCGATGGTAGCATCAAAATGATATATTTTAGAATAACTATTATTACTAAACCACATCTCATCGAAACTGTCCCCAGATAAAAACTTTGATAATATTAGTATGAACAACTTAGTCTTATGCCCCTGCTTTAACTTCTTTGTAAACATCTCCTTATCTTCGCTTAGAATATCATTCTCAATTAAATCGTATTTCTTCAACAACTTTTTGAGTATCTTCTTGGCGTTAGTCTTCTCGCCACCGATACCATTCTCTGCGAGTGCCTGGACTTTCTTTATTTTTAATAATTCTTTTTCTGTAGCCATACTATTGATTAAACTCTTACTTGCGCCAGTATTCCAATTAATTCTGTATCGTTATAAATATATACTGGTGCTCTCTTAACGCTTAAATCTGTTTTGACTTTTGTAAAATGCTTTTCCTGCATTTCAAGTAGCATCTTATAATATTCAAATTGTATAGTTACGCTGCAAAGTGTAATAGTCTCTAATCCAAATTTGGAGTCGTATATTGCAGTATTATCCAGATCTACTTGACTTAGTTTCTTCAACATTTTATTGTCTGGTATTAAAGTTGCTACATTTTTATCGGCAAAATCTTCACCTAATTTTTTAACCTCACTTTTACTATCAAACTTTGATAGTTGTAATATACTATTTTTCTTCAATAGTATGAATTGATTGCCTTGCCAGCTCTTTGATTCTAATAAGCTGCCATTTGTTTTGAATACACTTTTTTTAATTTTCATACTATTTATCTTCCTCCCAGTTTGATATCACACACCAGGCAATTCTTTTTTCTTTCTCGGTACTGTGTATTGAGTGATAAATTATACGCCACTCCTTTAATGTTTTGTTAAATGCTGTTTTCATCTTTTTTTTGGTTATTTAATAAATCTTTATTCTTATAGATGTTGCCTATTACTTCAATATTTTTGTAAGTATCTTTTATAATCATTACCAAACTATGTTTACGCATTCTAAGTAGAAAGCCATTCGAGATAAAGACAACATATCCAATATCTCCATTACGATTAATAATATCCCCCCCATAAATATCAACTCCATTCTTATCATGTAAGCCCACGTATTGTCCGACTGTTTTAGGATCAATATCAAATGTTTGACCACCAAGACAAATAATTTGGTCTCTCTCATTCGTGTGAATATAACTTCCAATGACCCACTTATTTGAATTGTCAATCACCCTTGCTCTAAATTTAATTTCTCTCATCTTTTTTTAATTAATATATAAACATCTTGCCCCCTGATAGATGTCATCTCGATCAAGAAATGAACATTGCCTATCGCCTACCACTCGTAGCGGTTGACCAGCGCTTCAGCAACTATCCCTCGTGATATCTAAGCCCTGAAGCCCAGATTAGTAGGGGGCGGGATGTCTATATACTACATCTATATAATACGCCCAGATCATAAAATTGTCAATGAAAGTTATCCACACCTACATAGTACACTCAAATCATACGTTTTTGCGTTACAGTCGGACAATTATCGGCATGCCTACCAAAAGCCCTGAATTTTGAACAACATATACCATTTTCTTTTCTTATATCCTCAATAGACTTATCCACATTTTCTCTGGAATTTTTTATTCCATTAAGTGCTACTTGCTGCTTATTTATCCTTGCCTGGAACGATTCAATAAACTCATCCAACTCTTCTTTGTCGTGAGGATACCAGTAGCCCCTGCCAGACGCGCAGATAGGAAACCCTTTTGTACGGAGTGCATTTACTATACTTCTCATTGCTGCGCCGACCTTGCCCCTGTCCCTATCAACAATATCAAGTTTGGCTGCGACCTGCCTGCCAGTGATCGGATTAGTTTTGCCGTACGATTGAATAATGTTCAGCACTTCGTCTTGTAAATCTGTTGTTTTCATTTATTTTTTAGCTGGATTAAATTTACAGTGCTTCTTGCAACATTCATCACATACATCTATCTTATTGCCAGCAATATGATCTCCTTTAGTTGCTCTACATCCACCATAAAATCTTTGAATGGCATAACCCTTTTCATCTACACCATGTAACCTTTTCCATTGTCCGCAAACAGAGCATTGTATTCTTGGATTAGTAGATATTCTATCTTTATTATGTATTGCCATTTTTCTTATTAAATTTACAGTGTTCCCAGATATAGTCTTCTGCTTCTTGGGTTTTGTTTTGTTGGCGTAATCTAAATATACGTTTAGTATAATAGATATATTGTTCTTCTTCATTTCCAGAACAACCACAATATTTACAAATATTACTACCGCAATCGTTATAAAAACCCTTTTTACTTCCACAGTTTTCACAAACCAATTTTTCCCCAAATATCTCTTTAGCATACTTCACACAAATATCGTTTAATATATCATAAGCTCTGACACCCATAATACTATTATAAGTTTTATCTTTTTCATTAAAAATTACTTGCTGACAACTTCCCCACTCTCCGTCAACAATTTCCCAATGTTCTACATTTACAGCTTCACTCTCTTCATTTTTAATATAAGCATTTTCACTCTCCAACTCACAGCCATTTTCTGCAAATAGTTTTGATAGTTTTAGTAATGTGTAATTTTGATCATTCATATTATTTCCGCAAATGATGGAGTATAGTCGCCCTGTCTTTTCCGCACATTACCGCTATTTCAGTAGTGCCAAAACCATCGGAGTCCATCTCCCTAATTAATTTTCTTAACTCTATAACAGTATCAGCTTTTCTATTAGCACCAATCGCCATTAATCTGAGCCCATACTTATGTTTCATATAGATCTCCATTTTAACCTTTTTCAGCTCCTTCTTTATTTTGCTGACATTTCCGTTCTCTAATCTTGTTATAAATCTATAAAGTCCGTCCCTGCTCAAATTATGTTTCTTGGCGACAGATAACAGTGTTATTTTTTTGTCGTACTTGGCGATCAAGTAATCTTTATAAATCTCAATGTCTTTAATTGCTTTTTTTTCAATCATTGTGTTTAGTTTTTATTAATAATTTAATTTCACGACTTTCTGTATAGAGGCATCTTTCACAGTATTTCGTAATATCTGCGACCTGCTCTATGCCATTCTTTAATTCTTTAATACTGGCACTACTGTGAATACTAACTATTTCTTCACCCAAAGAATGTTTATCAGATGTTACAATTTTAAGCATAAGTCCACACCTACCAGCCATCTTCTTCTCACCAAATTTATTCGATTCAATTCTATCCACTGGACACATGC
>SDBT01019863.1_pt1 | contig 10520 bp, 21 predicted proteins | sample 2277101 | NCBI WGS metagenome assembly SDBT01 (sample SAMN10404973, study PRJNA504765) | marine sediment metagenome | isolation source: marine sediment core GS10_PC15, 103 cmbsf | place: Arctic Ocean: Southern Knipovich Ridge | collected 2010
TCTGGCACAAGCTCAATCCTATGACGGAGCCAGTGCAAGATCGTTGCACAACTGCGCATGAGTACGTGTTTATGTTTACTAAGGAAGCGCATTACTACTATGACGGCGCAGCTATTCAAGAGCAGTTTGAAGGGCCGCAAGTAACAACGGCCGCAACTGATAGCGGCGAGTACAGCGCGGCCGCTGGGCGAAACGATCAAGGGCAGCACAAGGCGGGCGGCTTTCCAGTTAAGGAAGGGCAACTTGGCCGCAACAAGCGCAGCGTTTGGAGCATGGCGGGCGAGAGCTATCACGGCGCGCACTTTGCTACAATGCCAACGCAGCTTGCTGACACGTGCATACGTGCAAGCACACGGCCGGGCGATCTAGTGCTCGATCCGTTTGGCGGCGCGGGCACAACTGCACTGGTTGCAGATCGGCTTGATCGCAGCGCAGTGCTGATTGAGCTGAGCGAGGAATATGCGCAGCTTGCCCGGCTGCGCTTGTTTGATGACGCGGGCATGTTTGCACAAGTGGAGTTCCACAATGAGCATAAGCATCAACAACACTAACGAACCACAATTCAACATGAGCGTTAAGAAGCTGCGCTTGGAGCTTACGCGCGCCGTGCTGGGCAAAGCCAACTGGGCCGATCTGCACAACGACTACTTGCGGGATCTGCTTGATATTACGGGCTTGGATGATGCGGCCGCAAACGAGTTCCGCATGGGCATTGCGTTTAGATTTTACAGGGATGGCACGGAGGTATGCGTGCAGCTAACACAAGAGCAGCGCGGCGTGGAGTTGTTGCTTAGTTGGGACATAGGTTTGGCATGAAACAACACACGCTAATTGTTATTTTCCTCATGGCAAGTGTTACAAGCATTGCGCTTGTTACGCTGTTTGGGCCGTGGTTCGTGCCCATTAACAGCGTGTTACTTATTGGCTTATCAATGGCGTTACGTGACCGCTTGCACGCGCACTGGCAGCACAAAAACGAAAAGCGCAACATGGTGCTGTTGATCGTAAGCGGCGCGGGCATTGCTTACGTGCTGGGCGCGCAGCAGATCGCAGTTGCAAGTGCGGCCGCCTTCCTGCTGAGCATGAGCAGCAACGCAATAGCATGGCGCTTGCTTAAGCGCACACGGCCGCACGTGCAAGATAATGCTAGCAACGTTGTGGCAGCGGCCGTTGACAGCATTGCGTTTCCAGCGTTTGCGTTTGGCTTTCCGTTGCTGTTTCACATTATGCTGCTTAGCTTTGTTGCGCAAACAGTAGGCGGCGCATTTTGGGGCTGGGCGTTAAGGAGCAAAGTATGAAGTGGATTAACGTTGAGGACAAATTGCCCCTTGCTTGCGTTGACGCATTAACATATTGCAAGTTGATGCACGGGGCATATTGTGAAGTCCATACATTTGACGGTGCGAAGTGGGTAGATAGTCACGGCAAGCTTGCATTTGGAATAGTTACGCATTGGATGGCATTGCCGCCCGCACCAAAGGCATAGCAATGAAAAAGATCACAGTTTGGCAACGCTTGCTGCACGGCCGCTGGCAGCACAACCACATTGCAAGCGGCTGGGGCGTTGAGGCTGTGCCCGCGGCCGCGTTTGAAAATCAGATCCGTGCGTGGCGCGGCGCTGTGTGGCGCAAGGGGCGCGCGTGGCTTATTGGCGGCAAGGTTGTGCGGCCGTGATTACTTGCGTACTGTGCAACTTGCCAGCGACTTGAGTGATCCTTAACGTTGCTGTATGCGCAACGTGCAAGCAAGCTTACTGGCTGGAATACGGCAACGCGCCAGCGCAACGGCCAGTGCTGCAAGCGCTTGTGGCTTACAAGCAGGAGATCCAGATCGCAAATGACGAAGATCAAATCGACTGGGAGCGCATTGCTTAGTTTGACCGCTAAGCGCACACAGTGCCCGCGTATACAGCGCAAGCTGTTATCTGATACAATGCAGCAATGCGCGGCGCTTACGGCCGGACAGCAGCACTTAATGGAGGAGCCAGTACAATGACAGCTCAACGCAAGCCAACATTTCAGCAGCGTATTATCAAGCGCTTTTTCCCCAAGTACGTTGAGGAAATGCAGCGCGCTATGAGCATTTGGGAGAGCGCATACCACAGGGGCAAAGCTATCATGCCCCCCGCCGAGCTTGCGCGCCAACTGCAAGAGAACGGGCAGCTAACAGATCTCATACTGCGCTTGCGCGGCGAGCTTGTTGGCGCTGGCTTTTCGTTCACGCTTGCAGATCGCACACGTGCTGTGCAAGCTGCACGCTACTACAGCGCAACAGATGTAAGCATTTCACGTGCGCGCAGCATGTGGATCGACTGGGGGCTGGGCAAGCGCGTTGCCGTAACGGCAACGGACAACGACAAAGCAACGGCCGTGCTCAATGAGTTCTGGAGCGCTCCGCGCAACATGCACGTGTTAGGCTCGCAGCGCATCCATGAGGAAGTGGGTTACAGAAGCTTGGATGAAGGGGAGATCGCTTTTGCTTGTTGGTGGTCGCCAGTTGACAAGCTAGTAACTGTGCAAGTGCTGCCAAGCGACATGCTTGAAGTTGTGTGGCTCGACAAAAACTTGCACGACATTCCTCTGTTTTACAAGTACGCGCCAGCGCCAATGCAGGACTTGTATTTTCCTGATTGGCGCGCAACGAAGGAAATGCTTGCGAAGGCAACGCTGCCGGAAGGAGCACTGCGCGCAGATCAACCAAACGCTGTAACGGGCAGCATACTACTTGGCGATGGCGAGCAAGCGGCAACGCCGGGCAACATGGTTTGGGCACGGCGCAACACAGTTGATGAAGTCGGCCGCGGGATGCCACAGTTTGCCAATGGCGTTGAGTGGGCAAAGGTGCTGACGCAGTTCATGGGAGATCGTGCAGCCGTTGCACGCAAAGCTGCGATGTATACGGACACAATAACAGTCGACGGCGGGAGCCGCGTTACTGCTGATTTCAAAAGCCGCTTGGAAAGCGGGCTTGTTAGCGGAGATCGCTTTCAAGACAACGTGCCGCCATTTGCGGCCGCAAGTGATTGGGTGCAAAACGAAGCAGTGAACCGTGAATGGCAAACACGTGACACAGGCGCAACAAGTGCACGCTTTGACGCGCGTATGCTTGCGGGCATGTTAGGACAGAACACAGGGCTTCCGTTGCACTGGGCGGGCTTCCCTGACGCTATACCGGGCGGCTTGGCTACAGCGCGCGAGCTGCTTAAGCCGTGGCAGCAGTTGATCGGCCGTTATCAGCTATGGCTGAGCAGCGTATTTGAGGAGCTAAGCGCAAACGTGCTAACCATTCGCGGCACGGACACAAGCGAGTTGCAGATCGTTGTCAACATGGAAACGCCAATTGACATTGACTTAAGCTTCCTGGTTGCAATGCTTAAGCAAGTTGTTCAAGCTTTCACGGCCGGGCTGCTTGCGGAGGAAACAGCACAGGCGCTGTTGAAGCAACTGTACACGCTGGCGCTTACTGAGTTTGGCATACGCAACGCAAGCGAGCTTGTTGATATGGTTGCAGCTACGGAGGGCGGCCGCATTGAGGACATGGCGCGGCAAGTGCTGCAAGCGGCCGTTGCGAGCGGGCAAGCAGATCTGCAAGCTATTGCGCTGCTAGTGGCTGAGCTAATTGACGGGAGCGTTTGATGGCAATTGCAGTTGGCACAAGAGTACACTTGTTGCGGCCGCATCCATGGGCTGGGCACACGGGCAAAGTTGTGCGCTACGAGGGCACACCGTGGGGCAAAAAGCCCGTTGTTGAAGGGCGGCACTTTTCTTGCTTTGTGCTTAACGCGGAGCAAATGCAAGTGCTTAAGGAGCACGTGTAAGTGCGGCGCATACGTGGCTTTCCGCGCAACTTTGCAAGCGCAATGCAAAGCGGGCCAGTGCAGTTTGGCGACGATCTGCCGTGCGTTATTGTGGACGGCCGCAAGTGCGCAAGCTACGCAGCAACGCTTAAGGCGGCCGCGGGCAAGCGCGGCACGCCAAAACAGCAGCGGCACATGCTGCGCGAGTTGGCAACTTTGTTTGAAAGCGCAATAGTAACGCGCACAAGGAGCGGAACATGACTCAAAAGCTATGGGCGGCCGTTTGGAATTTTAGCGAGTGGAGCGGCGTAGGCTTGCGGCGCTTTGCGCCGTTTGTGTTTGGCAAAATGATCGGCCGCAAGGGGCACAAGGTAGACGATGGCTGACATGCTAGGGCCTTACGAACTGAACACGATTGTCACGGGCGACGCGCGGGAGTTGGCAAAGGCGATACCCGACGAGAGCGTTGACTTGCTGGTTGAAGATCCGCCTTATGGTATCGGTTACGCGTCTTCCAGGAAGACGCGTAACAACGGCCAGCCGCGCAAATCGCGGTCTAGCTTTGGCCCTGACATTCTGGACACTACTGTCATTCGCGAATATGCGCGCGTCTTGAAACCCAATGGTGCGCTGTATTTGTTTACTCGCTGGGACGTGTTGCAGCGCTGGCGTGAAGCGATTGAGGCGACCGGAATGCACATTAAGCAACGCATTATATGGAACAAATCTCATTGGAAGATGGGAGATCTTAGTTATTACGGCAGTCAAATCGAAGATATTCTGTTTTGCATAAAGTCAAGAGCGCATAAATTGAGGTGGTCAAAGCGCGGCGGGAATCTTTGGTCTTCTTCTTCTTCTGCTTATTTGCCAGAGGGACAATTCAATCACCCAACGCAAAAGCCTGAAACTATCATCCGGCGCATGGTGAAAAACTCCAGCGATCCAGGGCAGGTGGTGTTGGATATGCACGTGGGCAGCGGCACGGTTCCGGCCGTGTGCAAGATGCTGCAACGCAACTATCTGGCATTTGAGATTGATGAGGCAACGGCCGACATGGCGCGGGAGCGCGTGCGCAACACACAGCCGCCATTGCCGTTGGTCGAAGTTACACAGCACGAAATGGAGTTGGTATAATGTTACGCAAGCTTGACGCGCTGTTAGCCGAAACGCAACTGCACTTGCTGGAAGCGGCCGCAAGCGGCAAAGGCAAGCAGTACCGCGCCCGGCTGCGATCGGCCGTGCGTGCCCTGTGGACAGGCATATGGGACGTTGACCAGTTTTTTGATGAGCTACTCACAATTATATCCGTCGGCTTGACGGACGCCTGGGAGGAAGGCGCAAAACAGTGTGGCATTGAGCCGGAGGATCTTGACAAGAAAGAACTGGCAGCGCTGCGCACAGCGATCGGCCGCGAGCGCAACTTTATCTTTGGCTTTGGGGATGCTGTAAGCGATAGCAGCAAAGCCAACAAGGGCAAGCTGCGGCCGCTTATGAGCCGCGTTGATACGTGGGCCAACCGCTACACAGACGTTGCTAACCAAGCAAGGATCATGGCGTGCGCAAACAAAAAGCTGAAATGGAAAGTTGATCCAAGCAAGGAAAACTGCAAAAGCTGCTTGCGGCTTAACGGGCAAGTGCGCAGGGGAAAGATCTGGGCCAAGCACGGCGTGCGGCCGCAAAATCCACCCAACGGCAAACTGGAGTGCAAGGGCTGGAAGTGTGGTTGCAGCTTAGATCCAACGGATGATCCAGTAACGCGCGGCCGCTTTCCAAAGCTGCCATAACACAAGGAGCAAGCACAGTGGATGAAGCTTATTATGATTTGATCCGATTGGTATTAAGCGCGGGCGGCTATGTAATGATCGGCGCGCTGTTGCTGGGCTTAGGCTTGCGCATTGTCGAGATCTTGCGCGGCCGCTTTCCGCGCTTGCCTTAAGTATGGTATAATTGCAGCACACACAAGGAGACATACAATGGTGAAATACGACGTGAACATTACAATCGAACTGAGCGTTGAGGAGCGCGACGGATACGCTGACGTGTTGGTTGGCAAAGGCCATGCAATTGCAACAGTTGAACGGCTGCGCACGCCACACGGCACAGCGCCCAGTTTCTACTGGCGCGTTGGTGGCACTGAGCAGCTTTGGCCCGACAAGCCAGCGGCCGTTGAGTATGTTGGCGCGCTGTTGCAAAACAACCTGAACACACGCGGGCTGGTTGGAATATGACAGCACGCATACCGTACAATCGCACGTACTGGGTGATCGACGCACAGCTTCCGGCCGCACGGCGCGCGGAGCTTTACACGCAAGCTGGGCAAGCACAAGTAACGGCCGGGCCAAGCTTCGATGACGCGGGCAATGGCGACGGCTTGTTAAGCCGCACGGCCGTGATTTGGGATAGACCACAAGCAACGCACGCGGAGCTGCTTAGTTGGTTTGCGCTGCACTATCCTGGCACGCATGTTGTGTTTGACGGCAACAGCAGCAACCCGCCCGATCCAGAGCAAGATCCGCAACCCGGCGGCCGCAGCTTGAAGATGGGCTTACACGCAAGCGCAAGCTCACACATTACTGCTTACGACCAGTTCAACATCTTGCAGCCAGCTTTCATTAAGGTGCTAAGCAACCACAACAAAGACGGCATTGCGGAGCTTGCTGCGCAGCACAACGCAACGTTCATTGTGCGCGCTTATTTGGATTTTTGGGAGAACGGCAATCCGCGTAAAGTGCCAGCGCTTAAGTTTCACGACTGGACAAAAGACGATCTTGCGCAAGTGTTTGAGATCCTTAATGGGCACGGGCGGCCGTTTGTTGTTGAAGCGCACAATGAACCAAACTTGGTGCAGGAAGGGCACATGCGGGACGCTGACAATCACCCAAGCGATCCTGGCTCATGGTGCAGCGGCGTACAATTTAACACTTGGCTGACAACGTATCAGATGCACTTTCGCAACACGTTTGGCGCGGCCGTGCAGCTAATAACGCCGGGCTTGTCACCGGGCGGGCACGTGCTGGACGTGCGGGCTGACAGCGCGCAGTTTTTCACAAGCATGGCGCAAGCGATCAACGTGTACGGAGCAATGGGCGTGCACGTGTACTGGAGCGAGCAAGCGCCAGTTACAACAGCGCTTGCGCAGCTTAACGCAATACGCGCACAGTTTCCAAACGTGCTCAAGTACATAACAGAATTCAGCCACAACAAAGCAGCAACGGCCGAGCGCAAAGCTTACACAATGGCGCAGTTCATACGGGCCATTGAGCCAATGCAGGACGTTGTGGGCGCAACAGCGTTTGTTGCGGCCGATCCATTTTTCAATTATCCGTATGAAGCTTGGGATAAAATGGGCATGGCAACGCACTTCCGCGCAGCTATGGGTTATTAACACACAAGGAGATCTAAGATGGCAAATGAGGACAATGAAAAGCAAGGGCAGGAAGGGGAGAAGTTTGTTGTTGTGCCGGGCGGCTTAACGGAGCCGGAGTATGAAGTAATTATGCACCTTGCTGCCGCTTGGAATAAGTTGATGGAGCTTGAAACGGACATAACATCACGCAGCGCGTTCGTTCACGGGCTGCATCAAGCGCAGCGCGTAGTGGGTATGCGCGTATTGAACCGTGCATATCCTGAATTTTGGAAGGGGGTGTAACATGCCGTTCTATGAGCCGGAACGTGTGCAATACAGAAGCGTTGTGCGCGGCAACTGGGAGCGCACTTGGGATCGGCTTACGGGCTGGCTGAAAAACTTCAAGCCGCAAGTTGAAACGCGAGTCATTAAGCTGCGGCCGCCAAGCCATGCTGCGCTTGTTGCTAAGCAGCGCAAAGCGCGCGGCCGTTACGGGAGGCACGCATGAAACCAAAACAGATCTCGCACGTTGATCGCAAGGGCAAGCGGGAGGGCCGTCCGGCTAACTGGCTGTGTGACTGTTACATGGGCGCGAGCGCACGGCCGAACAATATGCAATGGTGGTGGCTAACTGAGTGCAGCAAGTGCGGCATCAAGCGGCCGACGCTGGCTTGGCAAATGCCAAAAGCTACGCGGCCGATCTTGCACGTTGAGGAAGGCGTTGCAGTGCGCAGAGCGCGTAAGTTGTACGCCGCGCTTGCAGTTGCGCTTGTGTTTGTTGTTGTGCTTGCAGCGTTTGTGATCGGGCTTGTGTTATGAGCGCACGAACGGATTGCAAAGCGTGCGGCAAAAGCACACAAGCGGCCGCAATTTGCAGTACGTGTTTTTTGGCTGTGATTGCTGGGCTGCAACAAGTTGAGCCGCGGCCGTTTTGCTGGCGTGGCTGTGAGGCTGTGCTTAAGACATGCGCAGCGTGCGCAAGTGCAGCGGAGGCGGCTGTAACACAAGTGCCGTGGTACTGGCACACACAAGGAGGTTGACATGGAGCACGATCTAGAGCGCAGACTGCAACGACAGCACAAGCCCGGCGTTGGAGCACGGCTTGACCGCTTGGAGCAACTTGCAGCGGCCGCGCAGTTGCAAGCGCGCACGCGGGAGCCGGGCGACGGGCCGTTGCTATGGCCGGGGCACTGCCCGGCGTGCGGCGCGGATATGGATGAGCAGCCCGCTTACGTTGTGTGCAACAAGTGCTTTGACGTAGCGCTTGACGCACGCTGTATGGTGCTGTTGGGAGAATGCGACCGTTGAGTGATTATGCGCCGTTCCGCACAACGCCAATTGAAGTTGATCCGCAAGGCTACGTGCGCATTGACGGCGTTTGCATTGGCCGCTTTGTTAGGAGACACAGCGCGCAAGGGACGGTGTTGCAAGTTAAGGATCGCAACAAGCGGCGCTGCACAGCACGCGGCCGCCAGTTTGTTTACGTAGCAGTGGGAGATCTTATTGACGCAGTTGAAAGCAATTAACACAAGGAGCACTAACATGAGCAAGAAAATAGAAAAGTTGGTGGCTGTTGAGTACGATGTTACGGAGGAATCAACTTACCAAGCAGTAGGTGATAAATACGTTTGGCTACAAGATCCTGCAACGCTGCAATACTACAGCATTCGACCGGGCGTTGTGCTTGAGGGCTTGGACTTTGAAGCGCTGTTTGTGCGTTACCAAGAGGAGGGCTAACGCATGACAACAGTAACAAGAACAAAGCGAGCGCCGGCCGCAAGCGAAGTGCGCACTGAGTGGACGCTACAGCTAACAATGAAGGACGTACACGGGCTGCTGGAGTCGCACATTGCCAGCAAGTACGGCACAAAGCTTGCAGTGCAAAGCGTGAATATGCTTAAGGGCAAAACGGGCTTGATGATCAAGGGCACGCCCAAATGAAAATTTGCACAAGCTGCGCAGGGCTGGGCGCGCATATGGATCGCGCTGGCTGGTATAGGTGCAAGCGTTGCGGCGGGCTGGGGACAACTGGGCTGCGCAGCAAGCTGCAACTTGCACGTGCGGCCGCCGACTGGAAGCTGCGCAGCACGCTTGCAGTGGGCCGCTACGTGGCGTTTGGCGACTGCGGGTACTTTTGCAAGCAAGATGAAACTTACGGCTTTGTGCCGGAAGCTGAGTGCCCAGTGCACGATCCAGGAAGCGATTGGCAATGGCGCGTTTCACAGCTTGCAATGCGCATACGGCCGCTTGTTATTGACACGGGCAACGCCAGCGGGTAAGCTGTGCGTAATGATAAGTCCCGTGCGAAGTCCTAAGAGGCGCAAGCGTTACGGCGTTTGCGCTTTTTTCTTAACACAAGGAATGGCACATTGCAACTGTATCGACTAGAGTACACAATCGAGAGGACGGGCAGCACGAAGCACAACGTTGTAAGCTTTCAAGCAAGCGATGACGCGGCCGCACGTGTGATTGCACAAGCGTATTTGAGCGTAGAAAACACAGCGGCCGTAAGCCCAATAGAGCAAAAGCTGTTTGTGATAGGAACTGAAATAGCACTTAGTTAAGAGGTAACAAAATGCCAGTTGTGTTTGGAGGATCTTTTCTACCGGAGCAAGTCGCACGTGCAAGCGCTGTGCTTCCTGCCGTTGGAGCGTTCGACGCAACGCCAACGGAAATGCCTTGCCCGTATACGGACTGGGTTACGTTTTATATCAGCTACACACGCGGCGCGGCCGGCGGCGATATGGCTTTCCGCGTTGAGCTTTCGCCTTACAGCGTTGATCGCGCTGGCGTTGAGGATTGGTTTAGGGCATCGCTTTACGCTGCGGGCGCTGTTGCAAGTGGGGCCGACAGCTTGAGCAACTTGCAGCGCAACGCAGTTGAGTATGGCAGCACGGGCGCTGCAATCGAGAATGCAGTTTACGGGCCAATTGCAATGCTCAAAACAGCGGAACGCGCGCGCATAGTTTGCGCTGAAAGTGGAGTTGCTGGCACGCCGGGCACAGCGCACATTGTGGCTATCTTTGGGTTTAGGGAAGCTACGGACTGATGAGCAGCTTATCACCAACAGATCAAACACTGCGCGGCAGTGGCTCGCTTGCATCGCCACTGCCCATTACTGGCGACTGGCGCATATCGTTGATTGCGGATGAAGGGTTAAACGACAGCGACAAAACGATCATAGTTCCGGCCGCAACTGAGTACCAGATTCTTTGGATTTGGGTTGAGTTTACAACCACTGCAACGGGCGGGAATCGTCAACTGGTCGTTGAAGTTCAGGACACGGGGGGCGATGTGATTGCACGCTTGGCAATTCCAAGCATCGTCCAGGCCGACACGATTACGCGGAACTATTTATTCGCGCCTGGAGAACCGGAT
>SDBT01019864.1_pt1 | contig 10520 bp, 7 predicted proteins | sample 2277101 | NCBI WGS metagenome assembly SDBT01 (sample SAMN10404973, study PRJNA504765) | marine sediment metagenome | isolation source: marine sediment core GS10_PC15, 103 cmbsf | place: Arctic Ocean: Southern Knipovich Ridge | collected 2010
GTGAGACCACATAGTTCTCTTGGGTATAGCCCCCCAGTTCCGCAGACTTTTATCCCCATACCTTCACAATTTTCTCGAGTTGGTCTAACATAGTGGTTGGTACTAATATTGGGGGCAGGTCAGGTCTTGTAATTGATCTTTGGTATCCTGTGGCTTTCTAAATGCTTTGAACACCACCTTTCGCGGCATAGCCGCCCAACGAGTTGATCAGCAAAATTCTTAATGTAAGCGAGATTGTGCGACGTATAAACAACCACAGTTGATAATGCCAATCAAGCTTTGCAGTCAAAAGATAAAAATTGTTTACCAGTATTTTTGTAGTTTGGGTGAATACGATAAACATTATGTGTTACTGTCAAGAATTTCCATATTTACAAATATTCCATGGAGAGAACTCTTTGATTGTTGAGATTTCTTTTTAGCTCTTTGACCCAAGGCTTACTCTTATTCGAGCCTGAAAAAAGAGGTAGCGAACAATGCAACCAACTGTCATATGAAATGGTTTTCTTCCTTGTGGGTGGAGAGTAATCGCTGTGATGTCTGGTAAGCTTCAATGCCAGATCACGCAACTGGGGTCTGTACCTGCATAAGGTCACCATTGCCCTGGCACCGGGGATACGCCAACTACGCCCTCTACCTTTCATTCTCCTTGCAACCAATTTATCAACATTGCCTTCAATACCTCCAAGACTAAGATTATGGCCATTTTCTGATATTTGTACGTCCTTTAGTGAAACCTGATTATCTTGCAGATATTGAATATACCCTGCAATTCTCTTCTTTTTTCTGCCTCTGGCATTCTCTTTCGCTCTAAAAAGCTCATCTTCTACATATCCTAATCCTTCCTGGCGCATTCGTCTTACCATCTGTATGGTTTCTCGATTGAACCCCAATGCTGTCTTACTGGCTCTGTATAAGTGGAACCTATCAAGCACATTTGCTCGCTTCTCAACCCCGATGTAATCAAAACTTCGTTTTACCCAAGTATTGCCGTCTCCCCCGGTAATCAAATACTTCACAGCACTCAGGTCATAGTGCCTATCAGCCATTTTCTGGATGATCTGCTTCCATTCCTCGCTATTTCTCACTATTTTGGTCATGCACACCTTGTTTTCCAGCCTTTTGCGACCAACTCCGATTGTCTTTTTACCCGTATACATGATCCCAACTCTTGCTTCGATCCTGCGCTGCTTCTCTCTCTGTAACGCAATCATTACCCCATCACTCTCCCCAAATAGGATTGGCGAACTTATCTTTTCCTGCCAATCTTCTGCCCCATCCCATTGTTTTATCTCTGCCTCTTCCACATCTGCCAGTGCATTGCCAATTGACCACACCATACGTTGGATTTTGCTGGGCGTGATCCTATTCTTCACCAGGTAACTCAACTCATCCGCGGCGTCCCGGTATGAGTTCTGTGTTGCCAGCCATGCCCCCATCATTCGGACCACATTCGTTTCCCGTTGATACCGATCCAACCCCATCATCTCGTCCAACGGCTTGCGCCTTTTCCCAGCTCCATCTCGATACACTCGTCTCTTTATTTCCACCTCTCCAACTGCTGTTATGACATGGTGTTTTTCTCGCCCAAGGTTCTTCCAGCCTTTTGCTTCTCTTTCTCGTATTTGATCATCGATTGCCTCTAACCCTCTTGCTATCGCCTCCCTTATCAGCTCGACAACTTGATCATTTCACCATCCAGACTTGCTGCTTCTACCGATATTTCTCTTTTGATCGCCTTATTATTGATTTCTGTTGTTATACTTATATTGACAGTCTTTTCTGTCATTGAGAACTCCTTTTCTTTAGGTGTCGTAACCTTATTAGATTGGAGTTCTCTCTTTTTGTAAATACTCAAATATGGAAATATGATACAGTATCACATTATGTTTACAACCATGTTTTTCATAGGTGCTAGCAGCATAGGCTAGTTTTTAGGGGTTTGTAAGGTTTCGCAAAATTATACATCATTGCTGAATTGGAGTAAAACAATAAAACTACGAAGTAATATATAATCAGCACAGGCAGAATCGCCTTCTCTTTTTTGGATCTTGGTAATCTGCATTCTTCGACTAGTATTTTAGAAAAGGAATTATTTAAATGTTACATAGCAACCATCTTTGGAGCCTCTTTGCAACGGATAAATCCCCATTACCTCACTTTGTTAAAGCTAAGGATTGGTACTATTTAGATATAGACAATAAGAAGTATATTGATGGTGTGTCAGGCCATTGGAGTGCAATATTGGGACATAGTGAAGGATCGGTAAAGAATGCAATATTTAAACAAATGACCAAATTGGACTTTGTACCCTTAGCAAGAGCTACGCATCCCCCTGCTGTTAAACTTGCTGAAAAGTTGGCATCATTAGCTCCGGGGGACTTGAATCATACCTTCCTTGGCACATCAGGGACGGAGGCTGTTGAAGCAGCTATTAAATTTTCTCGATTGTATTTTCACCGATTAGGTATGTCTGAAAAGAAAAAAATACTATATTTAGATAAAGCTTATCATGGTAGCACCCTAGGATCTTTGAGCGCGAGTGGAGATAAAGTAGATCACGAATTATTCGGACCCTTGTTAGAAAATTTTTTACCTGTACCCACACCAAATTGTCAAAACTGTACATGCTCAAAGGAAGCTGGGAACAGTTTGGGGTGTGTAGATGCAATTATTGATGTTATTAAATCAGAAGACCCACAGACAATAGCAGCGATAATTATTGAACCAATTATTGGTTCAGGAGGAATATTAATACCTGAAAAAGGATATCTAAGACAGATTCGAGACTTGTGTGATCGTTATCATATTTTATTTATTGCTGATGAAGTTTCCACAGGAATTGGTCGTACGGGGACACTATTTCGTGTACAAACAGAGGATGTTGTGCCAGATATTCTAGTTCTAGGGAAGGGGATTACCGCTGCATACTTTCCTTTATCAGCAACAATTGTAAGAAAGGAAATATACGAAACTTGTACTAAAGGAGGTTCCCTTCAAGTGCCTCACGACTATACTTGCGGTGGGCACCCTGCTGGTTGTGCGGCTGCTCTTGAAGTATTACGGTATATCGAAGAAAATGATGTTTTAACAACGGTTCAGCTGTCAGGAAAACACTTGCTAAACCGACTTCAATTTTTGAAATCCTCATCCTATGTTAATGAAGTTCGAGGCATTGGTCTTATGTGTGCAATTGAATTAAATCTTGATTCAATTGACTATCATGACTTAGATACTCCCCGTATGTTGCATCGGAATTTTCTTCATGAGGGGCTCCTCTGTAGCTCTGGAAAAATCATCAAATTATTACCTCCATTTATTACACCCATTACAGTTCTTGATGAAATAGCAGGTATTGTTGAACGAGTGATTGAAACGACTTTTGCTGAAAAATAATATTCGAGGTGTAGATTGAAAAATAAAAAACTGGAAATATTATGCTTGATGCCAATTTCGAAGAAAGTTTTGCCTTATGCAACTGGGGTGCAGGCTATTATTAATGCACTGAATTATCGTTCGGACTTAAGCTCAGAAATATACTTTGCTACCTTAGAAGATAATAAAGCTGTTGAATATTCTCACGCGACAATAAACATGGATGATGTTGATATCATTCTGTTTGGTCTTACATCTCCTGGAAGTATTTTAGATTACTTGAAGATGATGGAAGAAGTTGGTATTTCTCCCATAAAAACTGTACAGTACGAGGCTCAAAGAAAGCCTTTAGTATGCGCTGGTGGTTGGGGAATGTTCAATCCTGAACCATTTGCGGGTTTTTTTGATATCATTTTTTTAGGTAATGCAATAAATTCAATTATTAACGTGTGCGAGTCACTTCTATTTCATGGAAATCGGCATACAGATGAATTTTGGAAAGAAACCGCCTCTATTCCATCAATTTATATTCCTCATTTATATAATTTTACCTTTGATGATGGTGGTCGAATTAGTAGTATTTCCCCTATATATAATTGGGCTCCTACTAAAGTTAAGTATGGGGTTGATGCTGAAGATTTTAATATGCCAGTGGTATTAGTTGATGACGTGGCTATTTTAACCGTAACACGTGGTTGTGATTATCACTGTGCATTCTGTCAAATAGGTAGCGAGCATTATCGAGAGGCAGATATTGACGTACTAAAAGAGGGAATCCGGGAGGTTGTTGCAAAAGGGGTTAAGGAGATTGTAGTTAACTCAGCTACTTTGGCCCACTACTCTCATATTGGTGAACTCTTAGATGCATTGAGTAATGCATGCAAGGAAAATCCTGACATAAAAATCATTATTGGTTCTTTGAGAGCAGATGAGTTAGATGAAAATATTCTCAGCAAGATGGTTCGTATAAATAACTTTTCAAGTACTCTTAGATATTATACTCATGAATCAAAGCAAACTTATTTAACTATAGCTCCTGAAGTTGGGTCAAATGAAGTCAGAATGATGCTTGGTAAAAATATGAAAAATCATGAGTTATATAGGGCAATTGAACTAGCGCAACAGTATGGCATTAACAACTTTATCCTATATTTTATAATTGGCTTTGATTTTTATGACAAAATTGAGGATGTTGTCACCTTTGTTCGGAATGTATTGCTGCTGACGAAAGAGTCGGCAGGACAGATTGTTATTCGAATTACGCCCTTTATTCCTTCCGTACGGACACCAATGCAGAGGTTTGGTATATTGGGAGTCAGTAGAATTTGGAATCTTATGGAGCAGATTTGCAATTCCTTTGAAGAAGATGAACTTTCACGTTTGCAATTTAGTCATGCGATGACTCAGGGACGTTACATTTATGAAGCAATCTGTATGAGGGGTGATCGAAGAATTTCTCAAGTTCTCATTAGTTTATATAAAAAGGGTCTAACTCAAGATACAGCAACATTTAAAGAAGTGAAAAAAATAATGCAGCAAGAAGGTATAGAACTTGATTGGTACATGCGACGTATTGGCAAGGATGAAATTGTTCCTTGGACAGTGGTTGACGAAATATCGGACCAAATACAATGGAATTTATTGTCAAAATTGACGATTTGACCACTAATTACTAAAAAATAATTAAGGTAGGTAATATGGACATTGATAAAGCTATGAAACAAGCTCGTGTTGGTTTTGTTGTTTATGTATCACCTCGGGAAAACGAGAATATCTGGGCTTGTATGTTGGCGGCGACCTTACGAGAGAAAGGTGTTGATGTTAGATTATTTTTATTGCACGCTAATAGTGGAGATATTCCTCGTTTGAGCCAAGAAATTATAGATTTTTCACCTGATCTTATTTCTTTAGCTATTTACGACTTCAACAACCTTGGAGTATATTTCGAAGATTTTGCAGTTGTTGATGTATATGGGGATCTTTGTTCGGAGTTGAAGTTGAAGGTGCCACACTTGCATATTAATGCTGCTTCTTGGTTTGTTTCTTCTTGTGCAGAAGATTATCTTCAGGATCATCCTGAAATAGATTCTATTATTTTAGGAGAGGGTGAAAGAACGATTATTAATCTATTAGGGCATATTTTATCCAATCAATCTTTGTCGACTTGTAATGGAGTGATATTGCGAGACAATGAAAAGATAGTAAAAACTCCTCGCCAAGAAGCTATAACTATATTAGATCAATTGCCTTTCATGGCCCGAGATATGTATAAGCAAGGCCCTGCCCGTATTGCTACAAGCAGGGGGTGCTATGCTAAGTGCGAATTTTGTTCTATTTCTTACTTCGACTCATTTAATGCGGCTTCTCAATGGCGAGGCCGCACCCCTGAAAATATAGTCGCTGAAATGCAATATCTTGTGGAAACACATCATGTAGATACTTTTGAGTTTGAAGATGGTAGTTTTGAAGATCAGGGCAATGAATATAATGAGGGGAAATTTCATCGAATGTTGGCAATATGTGATTTGATAATCGAGTCCAATTTTAATGTCCTTTTTGCTATATTTATGCGCCCTGCTACAGCGATTAGTTTATCTCCCGATATTTGGGAAAAGTTGCGTGAAGCTGGACTTTATAAAATATTTATTGGAGTTGATTCCGTCGATATTAATGTTCGTAAATTTTATCGTAAACCTAATTTTGATATTAGCCGAATAGCGCCTCTTCGAATCCAATTGATGAAATACGATATTGAAATGCGGGTGGGTTATATTATGTTTGATCCATGGGTAAGTTTCGATCGATTGGAGCATAGTCTAGTGTTCCTAAAGCAAGTCGACCATCTTTGTTGGGCCCAATGTTGGACCCCATTAGAGTTATTACCCGGTCTTCCAATTATCGAAAAAATTAGGGATGCGGAATTGCTGACATCAGAATATCGATATGACAAGCCTTGGGCATATAATTATATTGACGAACGTATGAGACCACTCGCATATGCTATTAAGGATATTATGCGTGCACAACCCAAAGAACTGGATACAGGATTAAAGTTGGCTGATATTGCTTTGCATCAGTGTCGGCGTTTTGGAGACAGGAAAAGTGCAGGATATACCGAAGAAGTTAATCGATTAGGTGATTTCCTTGAAGAGCATCGACAAAAGATTGCTACTAATAACGAAGCGTTTTTGCGATCAGTATTTAGACTGGCGGAAAAAAAATGGTCTCAACAAGAGTTTAATAGTGCGGTAGAGATGTTTTATTCAGAACAATATGTCAGTACATTTTCAGATAAATTAAAAATTCTGCGGCAGGAAGTTGACGATATAATAGCATCATAATCGTTTTAGGTATAATTCATGGAAGAATATATTTCAAATTTAGTTTGTTGGAATTTAGCGGCCCAGGAATATGACGAAAAGAGTTTGATATCGCTAGATGAAGTTCATTATGGCCCATTAGTTTTTGGGGAAAATGATCTTCAGTTATTAGGGGATTTGCGGAATTGTCGAGTGTTAGATTTGGGGTGCGGAGGAGGATATAATTCTATTGCCTTAAGTCATTTGGGGGCGAACGTTATTGCAGTGGATAACTCAATTTCTCAATTAGATATAGCAAGAAAACGTGCGGAAAATACGAAAGGAATCGAATTTGTACAAGCAGATATTAGGAAACTATGTTTTTCAGAAAGTGCTAATTTCGATTTAATTATATCTGTGTTTGCCTTAGATTTTATAGAAAATTTGACGAATTTATTTAATCAATTGCGAGGTTATTTAAAACCTTCTGGTCGATTTATTTTTTCTTGTAAGCACCCTTTAGCTTGGCAAAATATAATTGATGTGGAACAAAACGTTCGGATATTGAATTACTTTAACCGGTATGAAAAATACTCCGAATGGCAGAATCATGATCAAATTAAAGTTGTCTCCAAAACATATTATCGCCCTCTCCAAGATTGGTTTTGGTGTTTAGCCGAGGCTGGATGGGTGGTAACTAGATTTCTTGAATTACAAGCCGTCGAAAAAGGTGAATCTCCATATGAGAGTCACTATTATCGCCAACGTGAGTCCCTGTTAAGTCGCATACCATATACTATGGTTTTTGAAGTGCAACTTAATAAGGATACAGAGGAGTATTCCACATGAAAATATTAGGTGCAAATGTCGGGACTTTGCCTTCAGGTAAACCTATTTATGATGGTGGATGTTGTTTGTTGATTGATGGAGAATTAGTAATTGCCATTGCCGAAGAGAGAGTTTCTAGGAAAAAACATGACGGAGGATACAGAAAAGGCATTCCTTACATTTTAAAACACGTAAAAATGTCTTTAGACGATATCGATTTGGTAGTTCTGTCTACATATGGAGATTTACCTCCATCTTCGTTAGAGGAGCGCTATCATATCCCACAGATGAAGTTGGCAGATCGTGTAATTGTCATGCCATCACATCATTTGGCTCATGCTTTTTCTGCTTTTATTCCATCACCATTTGATGAAGCGCTCATCATTGTTATGGACAACGAAGGGAATTTGCTTACCTCTCAATCTAACAAAGATTACTGGAAAAATCCCATGGAACGGGTATCGATATATATTGGGAAAGGGCACGAAATAGAATTGCTTGAGAGAGATATGGATATGGCTGGTGATGCAAGTTTGGGTGAAGTATATGGGAATTTCACTAAATTTCTAGGATTAGGTAATTATCTAAATGCAGGAAAAACTATGGGGTTGGCTCCTTTTGGGCGATATGAACGGTTTAAAGGTGTTGAATTATTCGATATGCATGATGGTCATATGCATTCAAGGATGCGTGATTGCTATTCCGATCCAATTCCTGAATTTATTCGTTTTTTTGAAGAAGAGTATAAAATCAAGGTGGAACCTCGTTTGCCCTCAGACCCAATAGAAGAAATTCATGAAGACTTTGCCTACTTAATTCAAGATCGCTTAGAAAAAATAGTTGTAAAGAGAATAAATGATTTGGTTATAAGAACGGGTCATAAAAAACTTTGTCTTGCAGGTGGTGTTGGGTTAAATTGTGTTATGAATAGAAAAATTCTTGATCAAACTCCAATTGAAGAAATTTGGGTTCAACCTAATAGCGGAGATCAAGGAGTCTGTTATGGAAATGCTTTATATGGTTATTATAAGGTTATTGAGGGAAAAGAGAGGTTTCCAATGCCTCATGTCTCTTTAGGGGGGGGATTTTCGGATCAGGAAATTAAGAATGTATTGGAGGAACATGTTGTCGCAAATAAAATAAAATTTGGAAAACCCAATTCTATTGTAAATTTTGTTGCAAATCTAATATTCAAAGGTCATGTTGTTGGTTGGTTTCAGGGAAAAAGCGAGTTCGGACCACGAGCATTAGGGCATCGAAGTATTTTAGCAGATCCGAGGCTCGCTGAAATGAAGGATATTTTGAATAAACAAATCAAATATAGGGAATCTTTTAGACCATATGCTCCTTCAATTCTACTGGAAGATGTTCGTGAATATTTTGATATCCCACAACCAAGTCCGTTTATGTTATTGGTTGCGAATGTGTATCTCGAGAAGCGTGAGTTAATTCCAGCGGTAACGCACGTTGATGGAACTGCTCGAGTACAAACAGTGACTCGGGAAAGTAACGGGATTTATTATGATTTGATCAGGGAATTTAAAAATCTTACGGGGATACCGATTTTATTAAATACATCCTTTAATTTATCAGGAGAACCTATTGTTGAAACGCCAATAGACGCAATAGATACTTTTCTTCGGAGCAATATAGATTACCTAGCAATTGGAAGTTATGTTGTGGAAAAACCCTCGGACAAATAAAAGTAATTATTATTTACACTATGTTTTTTAATGGTTCTAAATATGGAGCGGGATTGTATTCAGTGTGATATTTATTAGCCAGCGATCAATTGGATTTACCCAAGGAATAGACTGCTTGAAATTCTGATATGTAACTTTGGCAATTTCATTTGAGCGTATCGTACTACTTAGTTTTTGAATTTTGCAACAATATAAGATACCAATCGTTGATTTTTTATTTTTTTCAAGCAATAAAGCACCAACAATTTGAAAATCTTCTCCTTTAACTCCTGATTCTTCTAAGAGTTCTCGTTTAGCACATTCTTCTGGTGTCTCGTTCATTTCTAATCTCCCACCAGGTAATTCCCACAAAGCACGCGACCTGTCATAAACCAGTATGACGTTATTGTTGTGGTGTGCAAAGATTACACTGAAACGACAAGAACTCATTTCATCCCCGGAAAAATTATCAGCAATACGAAACCCTCGCAATTGCCTTCCATTGGAATCAGTTATTTTCATGGAATCCGTTTTCTTCATATCCCATATAAAAAACGAAGTGTGTTTGTCTTTGTGATCGCAGTAACAGCATTCGGTGATTTTTGAAAAAGCTCTAACAGGATATGAATCTCATCTAGGTAGTTATAATTACAATAAATAGTGCCGTTAGAATGAATACTTGTTGTCCAATGCGGATTTTTTACAGTCGGGGACTTGGAAGTAACCTCTTCCGACTCAGACCCAGCCGCTTTTTTTGCCTGTCAATAGAGATGACATCAATACGATTTATTTTTAGAACAAGAGCTCTTCTCAAAGACAGTTGAGTGGATTTTGACAAGCTACACAGTTTTCTTCCATCCTTTACCAAATACCCATGTTGTATTGAACACCTTTTCCCTACCCGCTGCCTGAAGCGGCAGGAGCAGAAACGAGCGCAAGTCTTGAATGACCTGAACAAGAGTTGGGGGAGCAAATGCTTCTAATTGGTTGCGTTGAATGAAGCTTTGCCAAAGTTGTTGCTTTTCGTGCGCAAAGCCATCAGTTAATGCTACAGGCAGGCTGGCTGGAATGGGGGTTCCGCGAGCCTGGAAAGTTGCTGCAATAGCATCGACTTGAACCTGCCCCTTTATATCTACCTTCCGTACAAGCAGCCAGATGTCATAGAAATCCTTAAGGCGACTATTAATCTGTCCTAGATCTACCATCGATTCTACCTTCTCTGCAATCGCTGTCTCAAATGGATAACCCATCAACTGGAAACTTGATTGGTCCAGCATTGTTGGATAGCTCACACGAACCTCAGAAGGAACGATCGGATTCGCGAAACTGACATCCA
>SDBT01019865.1_pt1 | contig 10519 bp, 10 predicted proteins | sample 2277101 | NCBI WGS metagenome assembly SDBT01 (sample SAMN10404973, study PRJNA504765) | marine sediment metagenome | isolation source: marine sediment core GS10_PC15, 103 cmbsf | place: Arctic Ocean: Southern Knipovich Ridge | collected 2010
AGTGGCGAGGTGGAGCGCGTCATAAATATGGCTGATGGTTGCCTGCTTCTGGTGGATTCTGTGGAAGGTCCTATGCCTCACACTAAGTTTGTGCTCGCTCAGTCTCTTAAAAATGGCCTGAAACCAATTGTGGTTATTAGCAAAGTAGACAGGAAAAATGCGCGGATAACGGAGGTGCTCAGTCTCACGCAGGATCTGTTCCTGGAACTGGCTACCAGTGCTGACCAGCTCGACTTTCCGGTTCTGTATACCAGTGGTAAGGAAGGTACTGTAGTGACCCAGCCGGGTATGAAGGGTAAAGACGTCAGTCCCCTCTTCGAAGCCATACTGGCAAAGATACCGCCACCACAGATTGAAAGCGGGCCCTTCCAGATGCTGGTTTCTAATCTTGACTACGATAGCCACAAAGGGCAGATAGCTATAGGTAGAATCTGCAGAGGCAAAATTGCCGCTCACGACCCCGTAGTTTCTATAAACGCTGATGGGAGACAAAGTAATTATGAGATTAGTGAGATATTTACCTACCTCGGCCTGGAACGATTGAAAGCAGTTGAGGCTGAGGCGGGTGATATAGTAGCGGTGACGGGCATTAAAGGTGTCATCATTGGCGATACTATTGCCAGCCCCGATAAGCCTGAGGCGCTACCGCGTATAAATATTGGCGAACCGACGATAGAAATGACCTTTGGCGTAAATACCTCTCCCTTCGCCGGTCGTGACGGGCGCTTCAGCACCACGCGCCAGTTACGGGAACGGCTCTACAGGGAACTGGAAACGAATCTCAGTCTCAGGGTACAGGACACCGATAGCCCGGATACCTTTCTGGTAAAGGGGAGGGGCGAATTGCATCTGGCGATTTTGCTAGAAATCATGCGCCGGGAGGGTTACGAATTTGAAGTCTCCAAGCCGGAAGCCATTACCAAGGTAGTTGATGGTAAGCTTATGGAACCCGTAGAGACTCTAAGCATTGATACCAGGGCTGAATACATCGGAGTCTTGACCGAAATGCTGAGCAAGCGGCAGGCTCAGCTTGTAGATATGCACAAGGACGGTGATGACGTGCATCTAGAATTCCATATACCTACCAAGGGGCTCATTGGTTTTCGTAGCGCCTTTCTAACTGCCACCCATGGTAAAGGCATCATAAATACCACCTTTCTTGGCTATGAAGTCTGGCACGGAGAAATAGTCTCGACTCGTAGTGGTGTTCTGACGGCTTCGGAGCCAGGTAAAGCTATAACCTATGGCCTCAATAATGCTCAGAGGCGGGGTCTAACCTTCATTGAGCCTGGTACATCAGTCTATGAAGGTATGATAGTGGGGATGAGTCCACGGTCACAGGACATAGCCATCAATGTATGTAAGGAAAAGAAGAAGACCAATGTACGCTCATCTACGTCCGACATTGCTATAAAGCTGACCCCTCCTATGCAGTTGAGTTTGGAGCAAGCTATCGATTTTATCAATAAGGATGAACTGGTTGAAGTGACTCCTGAGAATATCAGGCTGAGGAAGAAATTACTCACTCAGGCACAACGGTTGAGAGACATCGCCTCTGCTCGTCGGAGCATAAAGCAATAGACTATTTAACGTGTTAGTCCCCGCACTGCCGAATATGTCATCTTGTTACTTCAAACTGGGGGCAATTCTCTTTCTTGAGGCCGACGTTTAGCCGCTTAAATGATGGTGCTCATTTCCATAGGTACCTTAGATAAGAATGTCCTGGAGGTTCTGAGGCAACCTTTGGAGGAAGTTTTTGGTCAAAGGATGCGGATAGGTGATAGTATTAAGCTGCCCCGGGAGAGCTGGAACCAACACCATGGTCAGCACTTGCATGAGATGACGAGCTGTGCCTTTCGTAACTCGTTGCTCTAGACACGCTCATCATTATATAATCAACCTGAGACGTGCTAGGTTTTGATGCAAGGTGAGATAGCTATCAAAGGGAAAGCATGAAAATTGAGAAGACTCTAAAAAGGGCTGAGGTATTCCTTGGTTTGAGTGATAGCGACCTCGGTAAAATAGCTGCCCTACCCTCATGCCGAGAAGAGACATATCAATCCGAAGAGGTCATATTCCGAGACGGTGATGAAGCCAAGCATCTGTATGTGCTCGAAGAAGGGCGAGTAGACCTGGTGATGGAGGTTCCCCCAAGGTCAGAGCAAGCAGCAACAAAGGTTGTGGTTGATAGAATCACGACCGGCGGGCTCTTCGGCTGGTCAGCTCTGGTGAGGCCTCATCTTTACGTCATGTCCGCGATTTGCGAAGAGCCCTCCCGGGTAGTGAGTATTAGCGGGGCTGACCTTTTGTCTCTATTTGAAAGCGACTACCATATCGGCTATAAAACGTTTCAAGGTCTTGCTCACATCATTGGAGCAAGGCTAAGAGATGTGGAACAAGTCTTAATAAAAGGGCAAAGAGGGCCTTTCCTTGAAAAGCAAAGATACTCCACTGTTTAGAAGCTTACTCTTTTAGGTATTGTTTCAATTTGGACAGTAATTCCTCAGGAGTAACAGGTTTTTCGATATAATCCTCAGCTTCAAGGCTGAACCCACGACCGCGTGGGATAGAGGTCCCCTGCCCCCTTGAGGAGAAGCTAGTTAACATTATGACCGGGATTTTACTGAGCTGAGGGTCTTTTTTTAGCTGCTCAGCAGCGGTAAATCCATCCTTCACTGGCATTATTATGTCTAACAGGATTAAATCAGGATTTTCGTCTCTTGCCTTTTGCAACGCCTCATTCCCTTCACTAGCTATGATGACCTCATAGAGCTCTTTCTCCAAGACGGTCTTAGTTGCCTCTATGAAATCAATATCATCGTCAACAAGCAAAATTTTTAGCTGTTTTCCCATATGTTTCCTCCCTAACTACTGAGATAGGTCAGTTCAATTCAGACCTTTTGCTTTTTCTTCAGGAGCTTTCTTACTCTTCCCAGTAGGACATCAGGGGAGATAGGCTTCTCAACATAATCATCCACATCGAACTCTAGTCCAGTCTCCAGCTCATAGCGACGCCGACTAGCCTCTTCCCTCACCGAGGTTAGAATCAAGATAGGCGTATCCTTAAACTTTGACCATCTAGGGTCTTGGAGTTCCTTGCATACGGCAAATCCGTCCATTTTCGGCATCAACAGGTCAAGAATAAGCAGGTCTGGCTTCTCTGTCTTAAGGTCAGCTAAACCTTCTATCCCATCTCGGGCGGTGACCACTTGATAGCCCTGGGTCTCAAGAATCATAGTCAAAGCATCCAAAATATCAGGGTCATCATCAACTATCAGGATCTTCTCGTTCATATCTCCTCCAGAATTATAATATAGGTCGGGGTAGTAGTCCAGCCCGCTCAATAATTTCTGGAACAATGTCTTCCCAGCCTACTGCCATAATATGGATGCCGTGAACTCCCGGTATCTCCTTCAGTTGTTCGATGATTTCAAGAGGTATCCTTACCCCCTCTTCCCTGGCGTTCTCAGCATCTTCCATCCTGGCAACAATTTCATCTGGAACGCTAATTCCAGAGACGTAATCTCTCATGTAGCGAGCCATACCGGCCGACTTGATAGGTATCACTCCGGCCAGGATATGTACCTGCTTGTCCAGGCCTCGGTCGGTAACCATCTCCATCCATTTAGTAAACCTAGCCACATCATAGACTGCCTGGGTTTGAATAAAGTCGGCACCTGCCTTAACTTTCTTAGCCAACCTCATTACTCGGAATTCAAAGGGGTCAGCGTAGGGGTTCTCTACAGCTCCGATGAATATAGGAACTTCCCCAGAAACATCTTCATCACAAAGGAATTTCTTCTCATCCCGCATATTTTTCAGGGTTTGTATCAGCTGGATTGAGTCAAGATCAAAGACACCCTTGGCAGTGGGGTGGTTACCAAACTTCTGGTGGTCGCCAGAGAGACAAAGAATATTGCCAATGCCGAGGGCGATGGCACCTAGTATGTCGCTCTGTAAGGCGATTCTATTTCGATCACGGGTGACCATTTGCATCACCGGGTCAACACCCTGTTGCTTCAGAAGGACACAGCCAGCTAGGCTGGACATACGCACAATGGCCGTCTGGTTATCGGTTACATTAACCGCATCACAGCAGGAACGAAGCAGTTCACCCTTCCTTTGAATTACCCTGGTGCTCGTTCCCTTGGGTGGACCTGCCTCAGCGGTAACAGTGAAGCCTCCACTTTCTAAAACCTTCTCTAGATTTGTTCCTGCTTTCACTACTAATACCTCTGTTTGTTCTCAATTTCCTTTGGGTAGAGTAAAGGTAAACCGGCAACCATTACCACTCTCGGGACAGGGACTTTCAACCCATATCCGGCCGCCATGTGCCTCTACAATTCTCCTGGCTATGGCTAGTCCTAAACCCGTCCCCTTTATTTCTACATTGCTGGCGCGGAAGAAGTCTTCGAACATCCGCGGCAAGTCCTCAGGGGGGATGCCGATCCCAGTGTCCATCACCTCAACCTCTATGTCCTTGTTCCCTTCCTTTACTCTGACGGTTATTGTTCCTTTTGAGGTATAGTTGATGGCATTATTCACCAGATTGGTTATCACTTGCTGGAGCCGGGGGTTCGAGCCACGAATTTTAGGGAGTGTCTCAGGTAATTCTACTTTAAGCTTTAACCCTTTTTCTTTGGCCAGACTACGCTGGTCGCTGAGACAATTTCTAACTACTTGACGCAAAGAAATCTCCGTCATCTCCTGGACAATTTGGCCGCTCTCAATGCGAGGGATATCTAAGAGGTCGCTGATCAGATTCAGGAGTTCCGTAATCCGATAGCTACTCCTTTCTAGCATGTTTCTTTGCTTCTCATTAAGCTCCCCGGAATACCCACCCAGCATAACCCCTATGTAACTTTGAATAGCTGCCAGCGGGGCTTTCAAGTCGTGAGCGGCTATACCAAGGAAGCGAAGAAATTGAGTTTTCTCCTCTTCGAGCTTAGTCAGCTCTATGGAGCGCTGTTCCAGGTCTTGCCCTAAAGACTCATGTAATCTTGCCTTCTCCAGAGCTATCGTGCCCAGGTTGGCTAAGGCACTTAAGAAGTCTATCTCTTCGGGTGGGAATGGGCGTGGCTCAGTGGTATAGACCCTTAGCACACCCACGACTTCCCCTCGCGGTATAAGCGGGATGGACAACATGGAAGCTATGCCCTCCCTCACGGCCTGTTCCTTATACTGAACCCTTGGGTCTTGGGTAATATGCTGGATAGCCACTGGTTTACCCTGCAATACCTCAGGGATAATAGTATCGGCCATTACTGGTCCCTTTCGGAGGTATTCATTGCTTAACCCGTAGCTGATGGTGTGCACTAGTTGCTTCTTATCCAAGGTGAGCAGCATCAATGAGCAGCCTTTAGCACCTACGGCTTTGGTGATATGCTCTACCATAGAGCTAAGCACTTCACCCGCTACCAGGCTGGAACTCAGTTCTTTGGCCAGCTCATAGAATAATTTATACCGTTCCTCACCTTTCATGAGCAATTTTCCTAATCACTGATGACAATTTTCCGAGGTCCTCCGGAATGAGTGGTGCCCCAATCCTTGGGAGGAGTGATTTCCTCCAGCGTATCCAACCTGTTTAGAGCATCCAGGCGGTCAATTATTAACTGCCAGGCGCAGGGGGTATCCGGGTCAATCTCACACTTACCTTCCACTGAGCCGCCACAGGGCCCGTTCATCAGGCCTTTAGCACATCTAACCAGAGGACATATCCCGGCTGTCTTTGCCAGAACGCAGTTTCCACACTGCATACAAGCGTCAATAAAATGCCCCGGACTCTCCTCCATGCCCAAGAATAAGGTATTCAATGCGGGATAAACAGCCTTATCGCTATAGAGGTTAACCGTTTGCACCCCGAAGGCGCAGGACATCACCAGTATACAGTCAGTTGCTTCAATATCCTTGATGTTCTCCGCCAGAGCCTCCCTGGTGAGTGGGTCACAAGCTGTAGGAATAACCATCCAGCCGGTGACTTTCTTGCCGGCAGCCTCAAGCTCCTCTTTCATGGCTAGAACTTCAGACTTCCCACCAGTATGCAACATGGTGGCACAAGTGCCACAGCCGATGAGATACACCCCTTTACATTGGTCGAGGTATTGCATAACCTCTGCCAGCGGTTTTTGCTCTGTAATCATTATCATCTTCCCACTCCACCCCGCTTTTGTCTGATTCGGCTCTCATAGTCATTCCTGAAATACTGTAAACTGTCTAGTACCGGGTTAGGTGCCGCTTGCCCCAGGCCACACAATGAGGAAAGCATCATAGTATTAGATAACTCTTCTAGTAATCTGATATCCTTCTCCATACCCTCCCCTCTGGAAAATCTCTCCAGAATCTCAACCATGCTTTCCGTTCCCTCTCGGCAGGGAGAACATTTGCCACAGGATTCTTCGGCAAGAAACTCAAAGGTTCTGCAAATAATATCTATAGTGTCTCTACTTTCGTCAAAGACGGTAATAGCGCCGGCACCGAGAATAGTTTCAAAAGACAGGGGAGTGTCTATCACAGAGTAGGGCATGATTCTTCCAGTGGCACCACCTATCTGCATCATCTTAACCTGTTTCGCCTGGGCCAAATCGACAACCAATTCCCTGAGCTGACTGCCGAGGACTAGTTCATATACACCGGGTTTTTCTACATCTCCACTCACCGAGAAGACCTTGGTGCCCTTACTCCGCTCAGTCCCTACTTGGTTGAACCAATGGGCTCCATTAAGGATAATTTGCGGGATATTCATCAGTGTTTCTACATTATTGATAATGGTTGGTTTTTCCCACAGGCCTTTTTCCGGAGGAAACGGAGGTCGATAGCGAACTTCTCCTCGTTTACCTTCAATGGAATCCATGAGTGCCGACTCTTCACCGCAGACATAGGCACCAGCGCCTTCACGGATATCAATGTCTACGCCTTTAAGCAATCCCCTTTCTCTAGCCTGCCCAATAGCCCTCAGTAACAAATCAAGTAAGAAATGGTACTCAGCCCGCAAATAAATATGGCTCTGCTCCGCCCCAATGGCATAGGCAGCAATAGCTATCCCTTCAATAAGAGTGAATGGATCATTTTCTAGAATATACCTGTCCTTAAATGTCCCCACCTCACCTTCATCGGCATTACAGATAACATATTTCTCATCCCCCGGGGATTTTCTTGTCAGCTCCCACTTCAGTCCGCAGGGGAAGCCGGCTCCTCCTCGCCCCCTCAGACCCGATCTTTTTACCTCTTCGATTACCTGCTCGGGGCTCATCTGCTGCTGAGCCTTTTTCAAAGCCTGGAAACCATCTCTATCCAAATAGCTATTTATATTTTCGGGGTCAATAATCCCACAGTTCTTTAAGACAATCCGTTTCTCTGGCACTGATAGTCTCCATTAAGTCTCTATTTATATGAGTTCAAAATCTTTGATATTTTGCTTAGTGTCAAATCGCCATGGACATCGCTATTAATCAGCATGGCTGGAGCTTTATCGCAGGCACCGATGCAGTTGGTCAATTCAAAGGAAAATTTACCATCAGGGGTACTCTCACCGGGTCTTATCCCCAACTCATCGGCTACGCCTTCAATTATCATCTGAGAGTTTTTAAGATAGCAGGGTAGACTCTTGCAAATCCTAATTACATTCCTGCCCAGTAGCCTTTTCGAGAGGAAAGAATAGAAGGTAGCTACTCCATAAACCTCACCTACAGAGATATTAGAGGATTGAGCTACCCTAGTAATAAACTCGTCAGGCACAAAGCCAAATTCACTTTGTGCTCTCTTCAGCACCACCAACAAATTGGCACGGTCTTCACGCTGGGTAGGCACTTTCCCTTCAATTTTGTCTGTCATCCCCCCTCCTCAGTAGACGATTAATCAACTGGTTATCACCAGTACCTTTCCTTGCTTCTCCTGGCCAATCTTCCTTGGTTTGCTCAATGCCCCAGTTGGGCAAAGAGAAATACAGACATCGCAATCCCGGCAAACCTCTTTGTCCAGTGATTGATCACAATCCACCACGACCTTAGAATCAAAACCTCGGTAGGCGATGCCGAATATGTTCTGCCTGACTATCTCACGGCAGGCCCTTACGCAGCGCCGACATAAAATGCACTTTGACAGGTCACGCTGAATATACAAGCTAACATCCTCTATAGGATAATAGCGCTTCCTCACCTGGAATCTGGGAAGCCCTACTTCCAGATCGGCAGCAATCTTGCGCAACTCACACACGTTAGCCTTTTCACACATATAGCAAGTACCGCAGTGACTAGCCAGCAAAAGTTCTACTATTACCTTACGGGTTTCCAGAACCTTTGGCGAATGGGTATAGATAACCATCCCCTCACTGATTGGAGTATGACAGGAACCGACGAGTGTCCTTGAGCCCTCTACTTCAACGACACAAACACGGCAAGCCCCTATCGGTGGTAACTCTGATATATAGCACAGGGTAGGAATTTCTATACCATTTTCCTCAGCGAGCTCAAGGATGCTCATTCCCTCGTGACCACTCACTTGAGTACCGTCCATTGTTACTGTCACTTCAGCCATTTTATACCTCAATATTGTTATGGTGATTTAGTGACTCTTTACCTTGATTCAAATATCGTTCGAGGTGCCCTATCTACATATTAAACTTACACCTTCTCTAACCCAACGTCAAGCGGTACAAGACGCTTATCCAATCTACTGCGACTTGTGTTGCTTACTCCTTGCAAACGCTACACATTTGGGCCACATGCTACTCCGTTCAAACCGCCAAATTGCAGATGTCACCAGCCTGGATTAACGATTGCCCATATTGTTCAACATCCAACAAAAACTTGTTTTGTGTGTCAAGCGTTCTTATTAAGTAGTAACCGCTTCTTTTTTGCGGTTACGCTTTGTCTTTTTGGCTACTGGCTCGGTAGGGATTAGCTTTTGCCAGTCGGGATAATCACCGTTGACGCTAACCCACTTATAGCGAATTAGCTCGGTATCTATAATTAGGCTCATACCGTCAAGGCTTTCACCACTAGGTTGAAAACTAACCCTAGCCCGCTTTGCCCGTTTAAGAGCAGTGGCTACAAAAAGTTATGGTGAGTCAAGAGTCTTTATCGCTTCTGTGCGGTGAAATAAGCATTTTTACTCAAGCTTTTGTGACCTAGCGCAAGCTAAGAGTATAACTAAGCCGAACTTTATCTCTGAGGATTCGAGATAAATCTATTAAAACTTATTATCCCTCACCAATGAGGAACACCTTGGTGACGTAAGTTTAACCTCGGTTCGTTAATAACTCATGCAGATTTAGGAAGGGCTATTTTACATTACCTGCAGGACATACGGAGAGACAGGTGCTGCAGCACCCGTAAGATGCACAACGAAATACGTTTTTCCATCCCTTGCCATCTAATGAGTGGCTGGGACATCGTCTGACACACTCCATACAGTTCTTGCAATCCTCGTAATACTGGGAGCCAATAGGTTGTCCAGCTGGCAGTTCCTTATTTGTAATGATGGCGGTAACCCAAATGCGCGGACCGTACTCTGGTGTCAGAATGGAACAGTTTAGCCCCATTTGTCCCATACCCGCCAGATACATGGCCGGCATGAAGTAAAAAGGTGCTGTTCGAAAGCGCGGTTCCTGCTTAAATGGAGCGGGAAAATAGAAGGCTCGGTAGCCCTCTCGATGCAACTTCCAGGCTATCTTATAACCAATTAGACCCACTTCATGGGTGAGGATGTTATTCTCATCCGTAATATAGAAACGCTCCGCCCCTGCCGGAGGTTTACCAATATCCCTTCCAGTACGGGCAGCATCATCAGCTCCCCTCCTGTAGATCTCTGCTAACTCGGGTTTGGCCACTGTGTCATAGAGTTCGATGGTGAAGGGCATACCGATGATCACCACTGACTTAGCATCTGGGACGAACTTACTTGGCTGAGGCTTTTTAGGAAATGCTTCGAAAGCTTCAGACCTAACCACCCCGTAAATCTCGGCACCGAGAGAGCGTGCAAAGGTTTCGAGTTCCTCACCCTCCCTGACCAGTTCTGCTCTATCCTCTGGATGTATTTTAGCCCGGTCACTGATAGTCATGATTGCACCTCTCCCTTTAACTTTAACTACTACCTGCTAACTATCATTTATATAAGTATTATATAGGTTTTAACTCATCCTGTAAATATTCTTTCTAGTAATTTTTTATGTCTTTAACGTACAAGAGTTCGTTAGCAAAAATGTTAGCAAGCCCTCCTATTTTTTAGATAAATATGACGCTTTGGTAATTATTACGCTATAATCAATAGTGAATCATTAGTCGAGAAGAATAATAGGGGTGGAGGGGATATGGCAATAATTAGCATAACGGATTTAGTACAAGAGGAATGGTGAAACATGGCAAAGATACTTTTTATCGGAACTCACGGGACCGATGACCCTACCAGGGCCACTTTCCCTTTTATGGAGGCAAAGGGCGCTATCGAGGCAGGGCATGAGACCGGCATCATCCTGATGATGGAGGCCGTGCCGTTAATCAAGGACCGCATTGCGGCGCAGGTC
>SDBT01019866.1_pt1 | contig 10519 bp, 7 predicted proteins | sample 2277101 | NCBI WGS metagenome assembly SDBT01 (sample SAMN10404973, study PRJNA504765) | marine sediment metagenome | isolation source: marine sediment core GS10_PC15, 103 cmbsf | place: Arctic Ocean: Southern Knipovich Ridge | collected 2010
AACTTCTGGACGTTTCAGAACCTTTTCAATATCTTCCGGAAAAGGAAAGAGTTTATTTTTATACTCTTTCAACTCATCTTCATCTCTTGCTCTATTTAGCCACCATTTTATTAGACTTTTAGATTCATCTTCTGTTAAGGGTCCGAGGTTTAGTACAGTATTCCTGTCTTGGTGCGTAAATCTTTGCCACAGTGCAGGGTTCATCTTTCTCGTCTCCTCAACAGCCTCCATAGTCATTGCGGAGATTATCCATAAATTCTCTTTTTCAGATATATCAATCAGACTCCTCAATGTGGCAAGATATTCGTAAGTTTGCTTATAAGACATCCTTTTAGGGAATGCAATCTCTTCAAATTCATCTATAAGAAAAGCAACACCTTCAACACCATAAATTTTAATTATAGCATTTATTACCGCTTTAAAATATTTTGATTCTCCTCTCTCTGCTACCAAACCTTTAGTGCCAACAACGAAATCCCTATATGAAAAATAAGGCTTAGACGCGGTTTCTACAACCATTAGACCCAGTTTATACGCCACTTCTGGTTCATCTGTCAAGTTTAGATTCTTTTCTATTACATCTGAAAGTTCACTTACTTTCCTTTCTCTGTCTGCCCTTGTTTTTAAAGTAGCTAACATATCACTAAAACTCATAGGGAATAATAACTTCTGTCCTCTTTCTGCAAGATACTCTTTGCATCTCTCCCAGAGAGCTTTGGAGAACTCATATCGGCCTAAGCTTCTCATCAAAGTATTTGCAAGATCATAGAACTTTACACCAGGATTTTCAAAGTAAATGGTTTTTATTCGTTTACTCTCAAAGAAATCTTTTAGATAACCTTTAAGTAAGACAGTTTTCCCACTTCCATAATCCCCCACAATGGGAAATGCCTTAGCTCCTCTTCCATGATGCAACGTTTTATAATAGTCTTCAATCTTTCCTTCCCATTTTGGTGGTATATACAGGTCTTTCTCTACATCAATTCCTGATGCAGCAGGTGGAAAAGGATTTCTAGATAGCTTATACTCTTCTAATATAAATGATTTACTCATATTTTCACCTCTTTTAAAATTATTTTCTCCATTCTTAAATGAGAAATATAACCTATTCCTTGTTCATATAGGTAAGAATTATAAATCGCTGAATCTTGTTTTTCAAATGGGGTTTTTATATCTATAAACATAGTTGAAGATGGAATAAACATCGTAGATAATGGATACTTTATTTTCAAGTCTTTGAGAAAATTCTTAATTTTATAAACTGAAAATCGGGTTAATAAAACAACTTCCTTAATAAAAGTTGGTATATGTATTACTACCCATTCAGAATCACTGTTATCTACCTTTATCTTGTTTAGTAGATGGTTGATTAATATCTTATCCGAAAAATATGGATTTACGGGATATATTATCCTACCTTCAGCAAAACTCATTAAAATCTCATCAGTTATTCCAAACTCTAAAGCCCATAACCGAACTCCCCAATAAATAGCATGAATTTCATCTTGAGTTATTAATACAATCATTTTCCCTGAAGGATTTTTAAGAATTACAGTTCCTACCTTTTTTTTCTTACGGATATTTTCATTCTTTTTTTCTGCTCCATTTTCTTTTTTCATAGGAGGTTCTCTCATACTTTTTGTCTCAACAATAATATATTTTCCCTCTTTTCTGAGATCTTCTAAGGCATACGTATCCTTTTCAACAAAAACATCAAAAAAATATTTCCTGCAATCATTATTCCCTACAATTATTTCTCCTAATATTTCTTTTGCTTCTGAAGGCATGTCCTTTTTAAAAATGGTCAGTTCTATAAATTCCATAACTCTCTTATCCCTGGGAACGTAATAAAATTTCTGTCTAACTTCCACTAAAGCCAAACCTTCCATCACTTTCCTATAATGATACCGTGAAGTATGTTTTAAAGGTTTTCCGTTTTCCTTTTTCACTAAAATTCCTTCTTTTACGCCTAACTGCTCCAGAGTTCCTGCTCTAAGTTTACCATTGTTCTCATATACTAAATGTAACATATCTTTTATTTTCTTAAAGTCCACGTATCTCATCCATAGAGTCTCTCTTTTTTTCATTACGTCCCCCATATCAAAATATTTTCTTCCATTGGTTCTCTACCATACTTTTTCATTTGTTGAGGACTATTGCCTCTCATTCTTGCCGTAATTTTCTCTTTGAATTCCAAACCTACATTATTTCCAAGATTTATAAGAATGTCAGCTACCGGAATCTTTATCCCTCCATATCTCACATCGCCAATTACGAAAGCAATTTTACCATTAGGTCTAAGAAGCCTTTTAATTTCTTTTAGAACTAAGTGCATATCCTCAAAATAACCCTCAAGCATTTTTATTATCTCTCTATTAGGTAGAGAAGTCTCTTCTAATCTTTTTAATATGATGTTCAATGTATTTGGAGGATCATAATCTTCTGCTATAAATTTTCTTTTCGCCTCCACATGCGATCGAACTGAATGGTATCTGAGAGTTTTAATATCTTCTTGAGTGTCTATAAAACCAATTATCAATTCTAATAAATATACTCTTGTATAATCGTGTCTGTTCGGATAAGGTGGAGATGTTATTACTGCCGAAAAAGAATTGGATTCAAACATTGTCTTACGTGCATCACCTTCAATTGCTTTAGCATCTGTATCTGGTAAATTATTAATGAATTCAATATCTCTAACCATTTTATGCAATTTAGACAAATAAACTGATTTTAACTCAGGAATCTTTTTCCCTTTTAAGATGCGCAGAAAACCGCCGTCTTTACGTGTATATGAAACGTCTCCTAATATAGAAAACAAAGCTGTAAGTAAAAAATACCTTGTTTCTGCATCATCTTTTCTTTTAATCCACCTTCTAATAAATAAAATTTTATCTAATATGTCTTCTCGAAAAAAATTTATAAGTAACTCTTTTTTTGTCTTGTTAAGTATGTAATCTGTATTATTTTTTTCTAAAAGATTTTCAATTTCATTTATAGCAGTTTCTATATGACGCTCATTGTATCTCAACAATTTTGCATTGGAGATAAATACAGAGAGAGGTAAAATGTCAATGCCTTGTACAGGAATACCTATTTCTTTTGAAGCTAACAAAGTAGTTCCACTACCACAGAATGGATCTAAGATTTTATCTTCGTCATTTAACCTAAATTTTTCAATTAATTCTATTACCAAATCGCGTGAAAAGCTATGCCTGTAATGGTACCAATTATACACCGGGAGCCTCTTGTTTTGATAAGGTGTAACTAAAAGCCTGATATCTATATTTTGATCGTAATTTACGAAACTCTGAAATCTTGTATTTATGTTTTTCATACTAACCTTAACTTTAAAATTTTATTTGTATCATTTCCGAATACATCTGCAACTTTAATCGTAATCTTAATGTAGTCTGCCGGGGTCAAATCTTTATTTTTCCTATCCGTATGGCTTGTTTCCTGCTCTTGAATAGCTATGAAGCCCCTGCCATCTCTCAGGCTTGATACCATACAACTGAATGGTTCCAAAGGCTTCCAAGATAGTGTAGTCCGCAAGCCAGATTTCGAAAAATCCCGTCTCATTAAGTTCTTTGATGACTTGCTTGTCAAGAAACGATACCACGTGATCAATCGACGAATCCATCAGTTGAAGCACTAGCACCGTGCGGTCGGGTAAGGTCCAACCAGATCCGGACCGCTTGGCATCCTTACAATAGATCAACTTCTGCAAACGTATAGCAGTTTCTACTGGATCCGCGAACTCCTCGCCGCCGAGAACTCGAGCCCAGAAGGCAGACTGTGGGTCACGCATGATCCTTGAAAGCTCAATGCCTAATTCTGTGCTATCACTTCGTTAAGCAATGAAGTCTGGACGCTCAGCTCGACCTACGAGTTGCAAGGCAAGTCCAGTGACCCACTCGTATTCTTTCAGAAATGGTTCCAGCTCCATCTCCTCGACTAGTTTCTTTCCATGCTCTTGATCTGACAAAATGACATCACTCCTACCGTGGCCCAACATTGGTTATATTGATCCGCATAAAATCTCAAACCTAGCTTCCGACTTTTGGAGTCTGGTTTCAACATTTGACATACGTAATTACTTAAAATATGATAAAATCGTAATAAAGTACTGTCTCTTATTATATTCTAATAATTTTGGAAGACGTCGGGGACCTGAACTTATCAGCCCCTTACAAAAAGTTACCGAATTATTGAGGGAGTAAAACCTCCCTGTGACATTCCCCTGTCGTATGTTAAATGTGAAGACCCGACTCCCTTTATTTTATAAAATCCTTTCTTTTATTTTAAAGCATGAATAATAATTTGAAACATCTTTATTTACCATATACTACATTTATTTTAAAAAACCCTTCTTTTTTGTAAAAAATAATAAATACCTTTAATTTAAATAGGGACAACCGTCCATACGACATTAATTCCAACCCTAGAAAAAAGGTATGTCAAACGTTGAGAACTGGCCTCACCATCCGCAATATTTTAACAGCATTAATTTCAATCCCATATTACTTTTACTATATCAAATAATAGTTTTTGTCTTTCGTCCACTGTATTTTTATCAAACTTATCCATATGTGATTTAAAATTTAATTTATATTCATTCGTAAAATCTATGAAATCACGATTGCTGTGGTGAAAATCGTCTCTAAGAGATTGTGTCCATACCAAATTAGCTTTTCCTGAATATGTTTCTAATTTTTTCGAATACGCCTCGTTTCCAGATGACAAATTATCCCTTCCTTTTAATAATGTCAATGCTCCGAGTCTATTTCTTTCAGAATGGAAAAGTTCTTCATCTCCAAATAAGTTTCTATTCTCTTCATTATCGGCGATTATATGTTCTATATGATAACCACTAACTGAGCCAGTATTCCTAACTAAATTATAATAGTCCTCACACTTTATTTTACAATTCTTAGCAATGAAATGTTCTATCCGCCCAAAGAAGTACCTGATAAACCTAATGCCTAGATTACGATTGGCGTCTCTGAAATAACCCCAGTCAAATGGTGTTTTAATCTCTACGCCCTTAGCCTTTGAAATATCATCGATTAGTTGTTCATTGAATGCTTTTTTAATATCTTCAATTGATTTATTCCTTATCTTTTTATTAAGATTTAGGATACTCTCTGTGAATATATTACTGTCGTAAGAACCTGTTAACTGTAACATTGTGTAATATCTATCAAATAATTTAGCGACTACCCTAACTTTTTCTGTTTCCTGGGGGTCATTGAGATCACACGATGATAAAATCAATAAATATTGTCTATCTTGGTCGTTTAAGTTGTTGTATAACAAATGCTCGCTAAGCACAGACTCTTTTTTATCCGATTCTTGCACTAATTTGAGATACAATTTTGCATAATAATCTAAATCCTCTTTTACAAAGGATTTAACCTTTTTAATATTTTGTTTTAACTGTATTTTCTTGTTCCATTTTTTTAAATAAAGAGCCTTGTGGTAGTCACCATCAAATTCTCGATATTCGGCAGTAGTATCAACAAATTTTGATCTGAAGTAGAAGCGAAAGAAATTATCTGCTTCTTTTTCATTTATTTTCTGTAAGCTATGAATATTACAATCCCAAATTTCGTTGTATCCATCTACTTCGCTTTTATCTAATTGCCCTAACAACTTGCCTTTTAAAACTTCATAAGGCTTTAATCTCTCTCCTCTATCATTTATTACTTCAAAAACCATGGGAACATCTTTTACTTCATCTATTTGAATTTCTACTAACAGTACTTTCGTCAAAAAATATAAGAGAAATGATTCAAATTTGTGTAAAGTATTTAAATTTGATTCTAGCATTTTGTCGATAACTCTATAGTTTTTATATAAGTTTATGACACTAATATCATCATCTTCTTCTAATTCTTTTGTTCCCGTGCTATTTTCAAGTAAATCTTGTAGAACCGCTTCCCTATTGTCCCATCCCATCCAGAATTTTTTTCCTTCTATTCCAATTCCTCTAATATGTTTTTTTAATAATTCTGCATGGTCTTCCAATTCATATTTTATAGCAAGGTGGCATAATTTAATTAAAATAAGAGTTATTGAAGCTAATCTTTGTTGCCCATCAACAATAAATGTTTTCCCTCTATAGATATTAGTTACATAGGTACTCAAATAATACCAATCGTACTTACTTATATTTTCTAAGGTTGAATCTATATTTTCTTTATATTCTAATTCAAACCTATAGAATAAATCTTCTAACAATTTATCTATATGCTCTTTTGTCCATTTATAGTCCCTCTGATAAAAATCAATATAATATGGTTGGCTTACAGAAAATATTTCCTCAATTTTTCTCTTGGTAGGCTGTATACTCATAATACTTCCTCCTGTTTAATTTTCGAAATAGCATAGAACTTCTAATATGCTGTTATGGGATCAGGTATTCACATTAAAATATTGTAATTTTTTAAAATATGATAAAAGTGCAATAAAAAATAACAAAAACCGCTACCTGTTATATATCAGATCTCTTACGAAAAATTAGAAAAAGTTATTGAATTATTGAGTCAGTACACTTGTCCCTATTTATTCAATTTAAAAGTAAAATATTAATTGTCTAAGAAAATGGGATTTGTCCCTTCCAATTCATTCCAGTTCATTTCCTTGTAGCCAATCTTTTTTAAATTATATACCTATTTGCACAATGAGATAAAAAACCGTCCCCCTGATAGCTGCGTTATTATGATTAAATCCTTTTCCCAATGAGGTTTCTGTTGTCACGATACTTATAAACAGCTGCTTTCGCCTGGCCATAACTAAAGCCCATTTCCTCTAAATGCCTTATACATTCTTTCGGTTCCATATTACAAGCGTTAAAATTATCTAAGATTTGATCGTATTTTTCTTGTGTCATCTTAGGCCCTGCTTTTAGATGGTTTTTATGGTGAAGATAAACATACGCTCCATTTTTAGCTTGTTCGTGAGAGGCGCCAGCATCAATAAGGATCCTTTCGCATTTAGAGTACGATAACCCCTTTTCACGAGCATTATATTTATCGAGAATTCGAGTATATTCATCTTGTTTAAAATGTTGAATACGTTCATTCATTTTCTTACTCCCTTAAATTAAAGAAAATGGGACCCTATTTATTCAAGATATTTAGTTCAAATAAAAATAATTAATTTTCTTCCCTATAGGGTGAAAGAATTTTGTTGTTTGTAAAAATTATTAATTTCTTGCAAGCTCTTGTTATTGCAACATAAAAATTTTTAGGGCATTTGAAATTATGTGCATCCAAGACAGCAACTGTAGTAAACTCTAATCCTTTGATAAGTAAAGTAGTCCCAATACACCTTTCACTTATCTTTCGCCCTATTCTCCTCTTAACATTTTTTATTTCTTTCATTGCTTCATAAACTGATATACCTTTATACTCTGCTTGCTCAAGAGCCTTACATAAATCCCAAAAAAGTTCTTTTCTATAACATTTTATAGTTGATAACGTTATTATTTTTCTTAATATTTCTGAAATTAGCGATAAAGAAATTTTTTGTTTTATCTTCGCTATATCTCTAATAAGAGGCTTTATCAGGATTTTATCACTTTCGGAACTTTTTCTTTTAACTCCATTTTCATTAAACCACTTATCTCTACTTGTAACGCCATTAAAAATATACGGAATTAAATTATATATAATGTTATAGACATTACTCAAATCTACATTATCAAATTTTTGTGAAAACTTGTAAAAATCTTTACTGTCTATAGCTTCGACTAAAACAAATTTATTATTAAAACGACTGGTAAATATTTTCCTTACATTTAAATTTGTGCTATCAGGATGCACAATTAGTACGTTATCCTCTCTAGATAAATCCCAAATCTTTTCGTTATAATCCGACCTGTATTCATATTTATCATTTTCATTTACTACTAAAACTTCGATATAAGGCTCAAATAAATTTAAATCTATATTTACTTTTTCTTCTAATAAAATTCTTATCTTTTTTAAACTTTCTCCCAAATCAGGATTATCCTTTATCCATCGCCATGGTTTGGTTAAATCAGGAAATTTATAAAAATTATTAAGATCTTTATCAAAATCGACTAATGTATCTCCATTAAAGTCAAATATTCCTTGAAGATGGTCACCTAAAAGATGAGTTGGTAATATTTCTGCCAAAGTTTTAATAAAATTATGTTGACCAATTATACAATCTTGATACTCATCAACAAACAATCCCGAATACGTTGATCTAATAACATCTTTAATTGGTGTAATTTTAAAAAGATTTTTTGCTTTCTCGATTATAAAGGGATAATAAGCCTTGGTGTCCTCTTGTTTTGGAATGTCGTTGCCACAATAAAACGAATTCACATATTTTTGAGCAAAACTTGTAATTGTTTCAATTCGATACTGGTTATTTGCAATGCCCTGATTCTGTATTTTTTCTTTTAACGATGCTACTCCTGCATGGGTATGGGTTAGAATAAGTTGCTTTCCTTTAGTATATTTTAAACATATTGAAATAGCGTATGTTTTTCCATAACCTGCCGGGGCAACTATTACGCTTTTCGGTTTAGAAATAAACTCTGCATAATCCATTATTCATCTATCCAATTTGAAAGACTTTCCAATTGGTTTTTTATTTCCTTATCATTCATTTCTTCGAAATAGTCAAAGATGGTTGAACCTAAAAATTCACCATGATTAATTCTTTTAAACCATTTGGCTTTCTTTGAAGCTTTCCCCATTGCTTGCCTCATTTCAGGCGTATCTGAATTTTTGAAATCATCAGGAAAATCTCCGTTATACTTTAATTTTATTGAATCTTTTAATTGGTTTTCATTTATATCCTTATTTTCTATCACATAACCTATTAGTTCTTTCACTCCTTCCCAAGGCAAGTCTTGAAATACTTGCTGCTCAATAGATTTGCCGTCATCACAGTCAAATATTTCTACATCTACTTCTTCTAATTCATCTTTTGAGGGTTTTAAATTACTATCATCGTCCGAATCGCAAAAAACACAAACAGATAAGCTCAATTTTTTTAATTTCATCGCCCGCTCTGTAAAACTATTTCCTTCGCCAAGAGTATAAACGCAATCATTAAATGACATACATTCCTTATCGCTCTTCTTCCTATGTGTATCCAAAGCCCTACAGATACCTATTTCAGTTTTGCCTTCACAGACAATAACTTTTTTAGCATATCCTGCTTCGGGGCAGGCTCTAATAATATCTTGAAATTTTTGATCAAGACTTAAAATCGTAACATCCTTTCCATTGTTTTTAATCATCATCAAATCATCTGCCTCTAATTCGGTTATTACCTCGCACGAATGAGTCGTTAAAAATATTTGTCCTAAATTATCTTTTTTCAATGTTCTTACCAAATTCCTGACTCTATCAGGTTCTAAACCCTGCTCAACTTCATCTATTAATATGATACCTCCATACCGAACAAGAACGGTTTGTATGGCCATTGAAATCAACCTTTTGGTTCCTTTGCCTTTTAATCGTAATGGCACATAGCCATCATGGAGGCAAACTCTGCCTTCTTTTATATACAAATCTTTAAAATCAACTGTTGTTTTTGCATTTGATAAATCAACCCCAAAATTTGCCGAGGTATTTCTAACATTATTAGTAACGTCATTGAATTGGCTAAAACTAGCTTGATCTATTTTATCTATTGCTTCACGTATAGCATCGATAATAACACTGTTTTTTTCTTCTTCGGAAGATTGATTTTCTCTGAGAATAGAATATAGCGGATTACCTTTACTCCAAGAAAAATGCCGATCAATATAGTCTGATACCATAAATACATTGAATATTGCACGGTCATTAGCAGATATCCGTTTAGGTTCTTGCCTGTTATTTATAACAAACCATTGAGGTTCTAAATCTTTTTTAACCTCCAATTTTATAGTTAAAACTTTTTTATAATCGTTATGTAATTCATCTTGTATGACACCATTATTATCAAGTCCCCTTATATAGAGACCATACTTATCCTCCCTGATTAACTTTTCAGGAAGATCAAGTAATGAAATTTCTATTTTTATGGGTTTATTTACATTTCCCTCGTAAAAATCGTTATCATAAAAGGAAAGGCTCCAGTGTGGAAATAAAACATAGGAAATTGCATCTAATATGGTTGTCTTGCCAGAATCACCGCGACCTAATAAACAAATAAAATTCTTTCCGAACTTTTCCGAAAAGGTTTTTATCCCTCGAAAATTACTAATTTTTAACTCATGTATTCTTGCCATATACTATCTCCTTTTATTAGAAAATAGGCACACCATTTTTCCTATGGTTTAATTTTCCCTTTTACGAGGTCTGCCTTTAGGACGTCTATCTATAATGATACCTAAAGTTTCAACCATCCGGTTAAGATACTGCTCAGACCCTATAGATTGTCACGGTAGGACAGCCAGTTACCTGACTGCCCCCGCACAGATCCCAGCGTGCGGAACTACCGCACTGGGCTCTTCAGAGATACTCGCTTCCGTAAAAGACAAATT
>SDBT01019867.1_pt1 | contig 10519 bp, 17 predicted proteins | sample 2277101 | NCBI WGS metagenome assembly SDBT01 (sample SAMN10404973, study PRJNA504765) | marine sediment metagenome | isolation source: marine sediment core GS10_PC15, 103 cmbsf | place: Arctic Ocean: Southern Knipovich Ridge | collected 2010
TTATCGTTTTTCATAACTTGCCCTTTCATTCCTTGAGTTTCATAATGCTTTCCCTTTCGTTGAGTGTTCATAGGTAAGATAGCATCATATCGTCAATATGTCAACTACAAAATAAGAAATAAATGCAAATACTTGAGATTATTCTTGCAAGTGTTGCGGGGATAAGCATAATAGAATTTATGGCTATGATTAAGAATAATCATCGAATAGTAGTCAAGGGAAGGGGTGCCTAGTGACGGATAGCATATCCAAGGTGTTCCGGGTGACATGGAAAGAGGATACATCGCTCAATTCATTAGACGGTGATCCGCATTGCAACGCTGAGGCGGTATTTTACGCATTGAACCATCTAGATTGTCCGAGCGCTTGCCCTGCGGACGTCGAGGACATCACAGAACAAGTAGACTGTTGCGTAGAGACTGACTGCAACAGGGGTGAACATGCCTAAGGGCTTAACACCACAACGCAAGAAGTTTACAAAGGCTTTCAAGCGAACGGGTAATGTGATGTTAGCCTATAAAGAAGCCGGCTATGTTTGCCCGGCTGATGATCAGAAAGGTAAGTGGATAACTAGTAACGCCTATCGTCTATTAGATAAACCCGTTGTGCAACAGGAGTTAGCAAGACTAAAACAACTAGACGACGATAGGGACCAGATAGGTGACAAGTTCGCAATAGATTATGTAAGGAATAAGTTCATATCTTTAGGCGAAAAAGCTGAAAGTAAAGGGGATATTGCAACTGCTAAGGCTTGTTGGGTTGAATTGGCAAGGACTTGTAATCATTACTCACTTGATAACGAAACAACGATAAAACATCAACTTACTCTAGATAAACTAGAATATGAAGAAGCGAAAGCATTTACGAAGATAAGATGTCAACAGTTAACTAATGATGTGATTGATCTTGAGGTTGAAGAATGAATAAGCCACTGTTTGAAAGATTAATCCAATGTGGCACAACTGAAGCCCTGCTTGGCTATTGTGAACACTTGCTCAGACAACCGCTCGGTGAATTGTACATTTGCAAAACAGAAGAGGAAGTAGAGCAACTCAAAGCCAGGATGTGTCCAGAAAGGCTTAAAAGCAATGAATAAGGCAGAGTTCGATCAGGAAGCTATAAAGGCTTCTAAGGCAATGATAGAGCTATTCGGTGATGAAGCCTATGATTATACATACAAGCCATTAAAACAGGCTCACAATGCTAGAATAGGGCAAGATAGCTCAAATAAGGCCAGAATAGCACCGGAGCAACACTCTCATACAGAGAACACTGGCCAAACTGCTGGTAAGCTAGGTAAGCTAGACCCCTAAAAGTGGGGTTCTTGTTACGTTGGGCGCTTTCGCATTACTATAGCAAGGTCAGGAAACACCAATGAAAGTGATAGTCTATAAGAAGTACAACTTGTCAGGTATGGAATAGGTGGTGATATGAAGGTGAGTACGGAGCGGATGGAGTTGTTAGACAGGGCCGCAGAGATGCGGGAAGATGCCTGCCAGGGTAGGCAATGGCCGATGTGCAAGCGGATACGATGTATCCCTCAAGAGGGTAAGCAATGGGAGATATGCGCAAGCCTGCTATATCCACCGGGGTATGTTGATGATAATGGATAACCAGTACCATGAATGTAGGTAACGCCTTGAATACCAGGATGTTAGACCCCTTAACCCCCCAGGGGGCGGGTGGTGTTGGTATATATTACCCACCACGAAATTTTACTTACCCACACACTAAGTTAAGGACTTAGCATGACAGAGAATGAATGGGAATACGAGTGGATGTTAGAGCAGGTGATGGTAATGTTATCTAAAGTAGCCTGTCATCCATGGCGTGACGATAACGACCACAACTGCACTGTGAACACTATTTGGGATCTGAAGAGTGAAGTCGATAAGTTGCTCCAGTGGGTAGATAAGCGAGTTGACATCCCTACGAAGCGACCATATGAACTTCGGGCTATCTTTGCAGATGACGATAGCCAGGTACCTAACGATGACTTTTTAAGCCACTCTTCTCGTTAAGCGACATTTACCCCTCTTAACCAGAGAAGATTGATTCTAGGACCGTTCTTTAAGCCTGAGAGAAGACTATGGCACACTCTGAAAGCCAACCTAGCTGGAACATTCACACTCAGGCCGAGATGGACCTCTTATGGTCATTGTATCGCGAGAGGGAGTATTGCGATAGAATTCATCAACTGGAAACCGCCGTTAGACGTTTAGAACAGGTTCGCGTTAGCGGACAACAGAAAGGTACAGAATGAAATATTGGAAGAAGCCTATCGTAGTTGACGCAACGCAGTGGTTCAAGAACGGGGATCACCCTGACGATGGACCTTCGCTATACCAAGGCGCAATTGTTCAATACTTCCGCGACCCTGCAACGCGAGGGGACACCATTTGCAGTAAATGTGGCCTTATGCATCATCAGCATGGCTGGATTGACACCCTTGAGGGCGGCCATAATGTCTGTCCCGGCGATTGGATCATCACCGGCGTAGAGGGCGAACATTATCCATGTAAACCGAGCATCTTTGAGAAGACGTACGAGTTGGCAGAATTCCGTAGGATAAGGCCCGTGGGTAAACCTGTCGGACTAGCCTAGTTAAAAACCAACAGAAAGGAACAGAATGAGTTTTCCCTACGCAACAACGAAAGAGTTGGAAGAGGTACAGGTCAGATGCAATGCACTGAGCAAGAAAGTAGAGCGACTGGAGGGGTTCATGAATGACATGATGAGCCCTGTTGATGTCGAAACTGTTGAAACTGTTGAACCTGTCAAGCGTGGCCCCGGAAGACCAAGAAAGCCCGAAGCTGTGTAATGTGGACCTTTCCTCTCATTGACTACCGCTGGATCTCAGACGGGACCACAATAAGCCCTGTAGCCCCTATTGTGAACATATCCCTATCTGATGAGCTAACAGCTGGCGATGTCACTGTGAGCAACTTATCTGTTCTCTCTGGGGTCTATACAGACGCTTCTTCAAGGCTCACTGATACACCCCCTTCTTCTGGCGTCTTGGGTTATTGGACTCGTGCTGGAACAGTTGTGTCCCCTGCAAATGTCGGGGATACTATCAGTACCACTGGTCTGATAACTGTCCTCGCTGATGGTTCTACGACTACAAGTTTTATTGGAGTCGGTGCAGAAGCGGACCTTATCTTATATCACGATGGAATGGATAGTTTTATCCTGAATAGGCTGGCAGGGTCCGATCTGACTATATTAGCCGTCACCCCAAGCGCTACTGGTGGAACCGGGACGAATGCAGGTGATATGATCCTGTCCGGTGGAACAGGTGGCGATACAACCGCTCCGGTCGGTGCAGATGGTGGAGTCGGTGGTGACTTCTCTCTATCTGGTGGAACAGGGGGTGCAGGATCAGGGATTGCTGGCACTGGCGGCGACGGTGGAGATGTTAACCTAACCGCAGGGGCAGGAGGCACTGGTGGTACTCAAGGTGATGGGGGAAATGCTAACATCACGGTGGGGACCGGACTCACTGAAGGATGCGTAAACTTCATTGGTTCAGAAACCCTGGTACTTGACCTGTCTGTTGCTGACACGGCTACATATTCAAGTTCGTCCGGTATTGCTACGATCAGTTTTTCTGCGATCAACCTGACAACTACTGGCAATGTATCAGTAGATAGTAGCTCAAATAAGTTTCTCGCTGGCGCAACTCAGGATTTTGAAATCTTCTATGACGGGACATATGGAAGACTAGACGGGACAGGGGAAGAAATCCGCATCGGTGACGATACCACGAACTGTACTGCAGTTGAACCAGATGGAACAATCAGATTCGAGGGTGCAGCTATAGTATGGGATGATCTAAGAGTCCCCCTTTCTGCTGCTAAAAGACTAGGCTTCTCTGACCCTGATTGGGAGCAGTTCCAAGACGACGGGGCAGGGAGTGTTGGGGTTTACGAGCAAGCCTTTAGTAATACCATAGACCAGGAACTGTTTTTCGACAGACAGCTTCCGCACTCTTACAGAGAGGGTACTGATATCAGACCTCATGTTCACTGGTCACCTTCTACAGCAGGGGCAGGGAATGTAACGTGGAAGTTAGAATATACATGGGTGAACATTGATGGTACTTTTGGGACAACCACGACTATTGCGGTTACTGACGCTACTGACACAACTGCTCTCAAGCATCACAAAGCTTTGATGAGTAACATTGACGGAACAGGCAAGACTATGAGTTCAATGTTGCTATGCAGACTATACAGAGATGTTTCCGATGGTGATACTTACGCAGCGGACGCTTTTGCCTTAGAGATAGATTTCCACTACCAAAAAGACACAGTAGGTTCGAGAGAGGAATTGACCAAATGATTTCTAAAGATGTATGCGAACAGCGAATAGTGAAAGTGTCAGACAAGAACGTACAAGTTCAATACTACCTTTTCACAGCAAAAGAAGAAGATGTCATGATTGACGACCTAACGGAGGTTTACGATCAGAACTCAATCCAGATCATACTAGACAGGGCTGTCCTTCAAAAGGCTGCTCTTGAGGACACTCAGGCTATTGCAGAGAAGACATTAGTAGCGATAGAAGAGAAAGAGGCTATCATAACCAAGATGAATCTCTTGTCGGATACCATGAATGCTGACTGAAGCTGAAAAACGCGATGTAGCTGTTCATCTTCAAGTAGATGCCGGATATTGGGCATTGAGAAGCGGCCCTGATGGTAAAGGGTTAAAACTTCAGGCTGGTAACTTTAACTTCAGGGATCATGAGTATCAGATGGAGCCAATGGCTTCTGATGCACAACGACGGTGTTTCATTAAAGGCACACAAGCTGGGATTACTGAGCAAGAGATAATACGAATAATCCACTCAATGATTTACGGCAGATTCCCTGCTGGCGCATTGTACATGTTTCCGACAACGAAAGACGTTGAAGAGTTCTCAAAGAGTCGTTTTGCGCCACTGATTGCAGTCAACCCCGAAATCAGGCAATATGTTAAAGGGTCTGGTCGCAAAGGTACTGATACTGCCGGTCTGAAGAAAATTGGTGACTCATGGTTATTTCTCAGGGGAGCTACGCTAAATCTTAAAGCTGACAGCGGGAAGAACGAGAAGGAAAGTTCACGCTTAAGAAGCATTCCCGTTGATATTTGCGTATTCGATGAAGTTGACCTTATGGACGATAACGCAATCGAAAAGGCCATCGGGCGAATGGGGCACTCCAAAGTACAAGAAGAGGTCTATCTCTCCAATCCTACCATTCCAGGTATAGGGATAGATGAGATATTTGGCAAGTCAGACCAGAGGTACTATTTCAATCAGTGTACTTGTGGGCATTTGACTTGTGCCGTACTGGAGTTCCCTGGTTGTATTCAGCTTCGGGCTGACGGGACAGGTTATCTTGCCTGTTCAAAATGCCATAAAGAGATTAAGAATAGAACGATAGGTAAATGGATACCCCAGGTTCCATCGAATACTGAAATGGCGGGTTGGCAATGGTCGCAACTCAACTCAGTCTTTCACGATCCAGGCAGAATCCTTAAGCTCTATAACGATCCCCCAAAGGGCAATCTAGGCGATGTGGTGAGGTTGAAGTTAGGGCTAGCCCATGTTGACGCCGAGGATCAACTTTCTTCTGGTGAGGTTTATGCTTGTTGTAGTCAGGACTTACAGCCTATGGCTCATACCGGCCCATGTGCTATGGGGGTAGATGTAGGAAAGAACATTCATGTCGTTATAGGCATAAGGACAGGCAAGGATTCGTATAGGGTCTTAAAGACGGCTATAGTGTCTAGTTTCAATGAGGTTCACGACTTATCGCAAAGATACAATGTTATGAGTACGGTGTTCGATCTCAGGCCGGAAGAAAGAAAGGTCAGAGAATATCAAGAGAAGCATCCCGGTACATGGGCTTGTGAATACAATGATAATGGCCTCACAGAGGTTGCACAAGACGATAGCACAAAAACACTTAAGGTTTACAGGACAGGTATTCTCGACAAAACCCATAGGTTGATAGCAGAGCAGAGACTTGTTCTGCCAAGAAGGTCGCCGGATATTGACTTGTTTGCGATACAGGTATGTGGGACGGCCAAGGTCTTAAGAGTGAATGAGAAGACTAATGTTGCGGTCTACAGGTACGTCCTAACCAACAAGGTGAAGGGAGATCACTTCAGGCATGCTTTGAATTACTTCCTCTTAGCCGCAAGTGGTTCAAAAATCTCAACAGTGAACAGGTACAGAAAGCCAATCCAAAAGGAAGCAAAAAGCGACTATGTGCAGATTTAACTGAAATCAAGATTTAACTTGACAAATCGTACTTCTTATGTGTATAGGAAACATTATGACCTCATTATTTAGAAATCCGCAGAGTAGGCCAGACCCTCCACCTACCCCGGACCCTGAAGCTATCCCAGACGTTTCTCCTGAAGCCTCGGACACAGCTAGAAGGAAGATAGCACGAAGAAGGGGGTTTCCCAAGACGATTCTGGCTGGGGCCTTAACTCCCGATGTTGGCAAGAGAACTACACTAGGTTGATATGGCTTCTGAAAGAGCAAAACAAATAGTCTTACGGTACGAAGCAGAGATTGCTAAAGCACAGAACTTCAGGAATCTCTACCAGGATACTGCTGATCTTATGTATCCTCGCATGGATCAGATCACTTCAATTGACACTCCAGGGAACGAAAAGACTAGAACCTTATTTGACTCAACCGCTGTTCTTGCGAAGGATGGAATGACATCTGGTTTGTCGAATACGATAGTCCCTCCAGGTCAACCGTTCTTCGTTCTCCAAGCCGCCAAGGAAGAACTTAACAATAACGACAATGTATCCAACTGGTTATCGAACGCTACCAAGGTTGTCCATCTCAAATTGTTCGGGTCTAATTTCCTCATACAACTGAACGAAACCTTACGCGCTACCGTTGTCTTTGGAACAGGTTGTTTGTATTCCGACTACAAGACTGAACTGAACTTTAGGGACTATGATATAGCATCGTATGTCATTCTGGAGAACGCAAAGGGCTTGATAGACGGTATCCTGCTTGAGATCAATTATACGGCACGTCAGGCGTTTGAACTATGGGGCAACAAAGCTGGTGAACAAGTAGTTAAGGCCATGTCTGTGATTAAGAATCAGACAAAGATGTTCAAGTTCATCCATCAGGTAGTTCCCCGAACAGACAGAAACCCTCAAATGGAAGACTCTCTGAACATGCCGTGGGAGAGCACATTTGTATCCTTTAAGGAAAAAGAGATCGTTGAAGAGGGCGGATTTGAGAGTTTCCCGTTTGCTGTAGTTCGATGGACAAAAGCATCAAATGAAGTCTGGGGTAGAGGTCAAGGAACTTACGCTTTGCCGGACGTTCGCATGTTACAGCAGATCAAAGCTGACATGCTTGAGACTGTCCAGAAACACAACAATCCTCCGCTTGAAGTTTTATGGTCACATGACGGAGAGGTCAGGACTTCTCCCAGGGCCATTAACTTGGTTCAGGAGATGGGGACTATCAAGGCCATTCAGCAACAGGCTCTTGGCAATCCTGTGTGGACTATGGAGGTTCTCGAAGCTCAACAGGCGTTAGTGAAGGAAATCTTCTTTGGGGACATCTTCAAGAAGTTCTCTGACCTCAAAGGCGATAGAAGGAACGAATTTGAACTAAGAGAGTTGTCAGGTGAAAGACTTCAAATGCTAGGTCCGTCAGTAGGTAGGTTATGGGTTGAACTTCTCGACCCCTTAGTTATAAGGACGTTCAAACTGTGTCTCAAAAGAGGCGAGATACCGCCCATACCGGCAGAATTGGGAACAGGCAGTATAGATTTGAACATCGACTACATAGGGCGTCTGGCTATGGAACTCAAGAGTTACCAAGCCAACGGATACAGAGAATGGGTAAGGACTCTCGCCGAGATAGAACAGTTCATCCCAGGTACGCTAGATATTGTAAATAACGACAATGGATCACGGCAACTAGGTCATACGTTCGGAGTCGATCCCGCAAACATGAATTCTGATGAAGTCATGGCACAGACACGCGAGGTACGCGCCAAAGCACAACAAGAGCAGCAAGAATTGGAAAACGCCGCACTCATGGCGAAGGCTTATGGTGACGGTGGAAATAAAGCAGAAGAAGGTAGTATGGCAGCTAGTGTACAGGAGGCCGTAAGTGGCTGAAGAAACTATCATAGCAGACGAAAATATGAAGTTGCTGATTGCGTATAAAGACGTATTCAGTTCGCCAAATGGCAAGAAGGTCTTAGAGTCATTGAAGATATTTGCAGGGTACAATACGGCGACTATGCCGTTTACTGACGGTGGTGCAATTGATCCTCTGGCAGTAATGCGGAACGAAGGCAAGAGAGCAGTCTTGATTCACATAGAAACAATGTTAAACAAAGACCTTAATAAACCTCAACAGAAGGATGCAAAATGAGTGAAGTAGCAACCGATATTACGTCTGAGGAAACTACGTCAGTTTCCCAGGTAGCGGATGTTCCGGTAGCAGATACACCGGTTTCAATGGTTAATTCTGATGGTACGTTTGTTGACGGATGGACGGACTCTCTTGATGAAGATATTCGTAATAATGCGATGCTTAAGACCATTCCGAATGTGGCTGGTTTAGCAAAATCTCTCATGCACGCTCATAAGCAAGTCGGTAAAGATATGATGTCTAAGCCGAATGAACAGTCACCAGAAGAGGATTGGAATGCCGCCTTTGATGCTATGGGCAGACCTGCTACACCTGGAGATTACAACTTCAAGCGTCCGGATGATATTCCAGAAGAACACTATAATGAGGATTTTGCTAAAGCTGCACAAGAGTTGATGCACAAAGAGGGCTTTAGTAAGAAGCAAGCTCAAGCCATATTCGACTTCAATAATACGGCGGTAGCGGCACTGATTAAGCAGCAAGGTATGGATAACGACGAAGTTATTGCCAACGCCGACGCTAAACTAAATGAAGCATTTGGTAATGCTAAGCCTCAAAAGTTACACTTAGCTGGTATTGCTTTCGAGAAAGCCGTTGGCGACAATGCAGAACTAAGAGAGCGGTCTGGCCAAAAGTTCGGAAACGATCCTGACTTCCTGCAAATAATGGCTTCGCTAGGTTCAAAGTTCGCTGAATCAAGAGCAATTACTGATACATTAGTACCAACACCAACAGATTACAAAGAACAGTTAGACGAAATTATGAATAGTCCAGCCTTCATGGGTGGTCCTGATATTACAGACACAGCACATCAGGCCGCTGTACAGAAGGCTTTTAGACTACAAGAAACAATGGTCAAATCCGTAGGGTAGGCTTTTAGCTCCTGCGGTCTGGGTAACCCTTCGGGGTCCAAAGCATGACGGTATTCCGTCCGCTTACCAGCGTTCAGGTAGGATTAGGTCCGTAATTGGATAACCTTTCCGATAATTGACAATAACGAAAGGTTATACAATGAGTATGCAAATTCCAGTTGCATTTGTAAACCAATATAGAGCTAACATCCTCATGCTCTCGCAGCAAAAGACATCAATGCTGCGGGTAGCTACTAAGTTAGAATCTATGGTTGGTGAAGACGGTTTCATTGAACGTCTGGCTAAGAAAGAAGGCAGCCTTCGTGGCGCTCGTCACGGGCAAACCCCCATTTCTGACGCAGACCATTCACGGCGCAAGATCACACCCCTTGATTACGTTGTAGATGCTGATCTAATTGATAATCCCGACAAGTTGAAAATGATTATCGATCCCCAATCTTCATATGTAATGAATCAGATCTTCGCGCTTCGTCGAATCATTGACGATTCGATTATCACAGCCCTCGGTGGGCAATCTTTTGGCGGTCATGCAGGCGCGACTGCTATCAACAACTACGATGCTGGCGAATGCCATCTGATAGAGTCTGATGGTACTCCCGTTGCTGCTGGTAGCGATTGGTCAGACAAGACCGAAACTGGTCTTACTATCCCAAAGCTGTTGCTGTGCAAGCAGTTGCTTGACGACGAAGAGGTTGATAAAGACCGGCGTCGTTATTTCGTAACTAACCCCTATAATATCAATCAGCTTATGAATACTACTGAATTGAAGAGTTCTGACTTTAATACGGTCAAGGCTCTTGCTCATGGTGAGATTGATACGTTCATGGGGTTCACGTTTATCATGTCAACGCGACTTCCCGTTGATGACACTGATACTGGTGCAACCAAGTCTTATGCGTTCGCGCAAGATGCAATTTCGCTCCGTATCCCCCAGGAACCGAAGGTTAACGTAGACCTGCGACCTGACTTGCTTAACTCTGTGCAGGTTTTCACCGAGTTGAGTGTTGGTGCTACTCGTAACGAAGGTCCGGCAGTCGTAGGCATCTTACTGAAGACAGGAGAATAATTATGAGTAAGCAATTTACAAAACCGTTTAATCCCATCGAATGGCCAGCTTTGCCGCACGATTTCACTGGCGATAATAATCTTGGGTTGTCTACAAGTGATACTGTCCAAAGATATGTTGCCGGAACAAGGCATCTTGCTTGGGATGGAAGTATTTATAAGTA
>SDBT01019868.1_pt1 | contig 10518 bp, 9 predicted proteins | sample 2277101 | NCBI WGS metagenome assembly SDBT01 (sample SAMN10404973, study PRJNA504765) | marine sediment metagenome | isolation source: marine sediment core GS10_PC15, 103 cmbsf | place: Arctic Ocean: Southern Knipovich Ridge | collected 2010
ATCCATCATCCTCTGCCTTAAAGTATCCATCACCTGTTGACTGAAAAATGCACCGAATTTCTCCATCCAGCTGACAAGAAGAATCAACATGATCAGGAACAACATCATAAGATCAATGATGCGTTCTACGATGACAGTCCCGAAAAGTGAATCTACCGGAATCTTTTCTCTTTTTCCAAGGGTTACACAACGAGTCACCTCACCCAGTCTTGGAAGTGCAAAATTGAAAAGATAGCCTACCATCAAAGAATGGTATGTATTCTTGAATGACGGTTTGAATCCAAGGGGTTCAATGAGCAGTACCCAGCGACGGGCCCGGAAGAAAAAGCTGATGAAAGCAAAAAACAGAGAGAGCCCAATCCACCAGAAATTGGCTTCCCGAAGGGTCTCTCCAAGCTCATTCATGGCCACACCCCTGAAGGCAAAAAAGAGCAGAAGAATTCCCAAGGCCAGGAATCCGGCGATTTTCAGAATCTGGAATATGGCTTTTTTCAAAAGAGGGTTCAGTTAATTTTATTGGAGTCGGTATCGGGGAAAATAAGGGTAGGTTTGAATGATTTTGCTTCTTCGAAATCCATGGTGGCATAGGAGATTATGATAATGATGTCCCCAACAGCCACTTTGCGGGCTGCGGGTCCATTTAAACAAATCTGACCCGTTCCTCTAACTCCGGTTATCACATACGTTTCAAGACGCTCACCGTTGTTGATGTTTACAATTTGAACCTTCTCATTTTCAATGAGATTAGCTGCATTCATCAGGTTCTCATCAATGGTGATGCTACCTATATAGTTCAGATCGGCTTCGGTTACTGTAACCCTGTGAATTTTCGACTTGACAACTTCAATGTTCATGATTGCTGTTTTCTAATACAAAGTTAATCAAAAATAAGATTATCAATGAGTCTCACTCCACCTAATTGAACAGCCAGGCAACCTACTTTGTTCACATTTTCCGTCCAATCAATTATCGATCTAAGCTCTTTATCTTCAACGATTTCAAAGTATTCAAGTTGCATGAGCGGTTGTTCAATAAATTGTGAAGTCAACCAGGATTTTATTTCAGCAGGTGAAAGAGACCCCCTCTTTTCTCGAGCTAGCTGCATGGTGATATAAATAAACGGGGCGAGATTTCTCTCCTCCCGATTAAGATGCACATTTCTGGAACTCATAGCCAATCCGTCTTCCTCGCGGATGATGGGACAAGCTACAATTTCCAGATTCATGTCTAAAATTTCTACCAGTCGACGTATCACAACCAACTGCTGAAAATCTTTCTGGCCGAAGTATGCCCTGGTGGGTCTAACTGTTTCGAAAAGCTTACTCACAATTTGTGCCACACCATTGAAGTGCCCTTTCCTCTGTCTGCCTTCCATGACCTTGTCCAGATTTCCCAGGTCGAAAGATCGGGTGTCCTTATCGGGATACATTTCTTTGACTGAAGGAACAAAAACCAGGTCAGTATTCATAAATTGTAGCAGCTCCAGGTCTTTGTCAAGAGTTCTGGGATACTTTTCAAGGTCGTCCGGATCGTTAAATTGAGAGGGATTAACAAAAATGCTCACCACAACGATATCATTCTCGCCTCTTGCCTTTTCAACCAATGAGGCATGTCCCTGGTGCAAAGCTCCCATTGTGGGTACCAGACCAATGCTTTTACCGGAATTGGGCAGGGCATTGAGGTGCCGGATAAGGTCTTTTTTGGTCCTGTAAACTATCATTCCAGACAAATGCAGGCAAAGATAGATAAAATGGAATCAATTATTTTTAGTAAATTTGCATGATTCTAACAGAGCCGTGCATGATGGAAAGTAGAAAGGTATTATTTGTATCTCAGGAGATTACACCTTATTTATCCGAAACTGAGCTTTCCCTTATTGGCAGAACACTCCCGCAGGCAATCCAGGAAACCGGAAAAGAGATTCGCACTTTCATGCCTAAATACGGGATTATCAATGAGCGGAGGAATCAGTTGCACGAGGTAATTCGCTTGTCAGGTATGAACTTGATTATCGATGATACGGACCATCCGTTAATCATCAAGGTAGCCTCCATTCAGGCTGCAAGAATGCAGGTTTATTTTATTGATAATGAGGATTATTTTCATCGAAAGCAAACTGTAATTGATTCTAACGGAAAGTTCTTCAAGGACAATGATGAGCGAATGATTTTCTTTGCGCGTGGTGTCCTTGAAACTGTACGAAAATTACGATGGTCACCTGACTTGGTTCATTGCCATGGTTGGTTCACTTCATTGGTACCACTATATATTAAGAATGCCTACCGTGAAGATCCATTGTTTGCCAATTCAAAAGTGGCCTTCTCCTTTTACGATAATGGTTTTAATGATCTGCTGGATCCAACTTTTTCTGAGAAGATATTAGTTGATGGGGTCACTTCAGATCATGTATCCATAGTGAAGGAGCCCAATTATGAAAATCTGGTCAGTCTTGCCGCAAATTATTCGGACGGATTAATCCAGGGAAGTGCCAATCTTCCAGATTCTATTTCAGAGATACTGAAAAAAACGGGTAAACCATTTCAGGATTATGTAAGTGGTGAAAAATATGTGGACGAGTTTTCCGTTTTCTATGACAGTATCATCAATGATTAATCAGTTAAATATTCGATGAAGAAGAAGGATTTGTGGGTTTTTGCGATCATTTCGATCATGGTTGTACTTATTTCATCATGCCAGATAAGTAATCAGGATTTGGGTGAAGACCTGTTACCCCCCGGCGATAACGTATTCTTGTATCGCGATACCATATTTGATATCAATGCATATGCAGTTACAGGAGAGCACATAGCTACTTCGGAGAATTTCGATCCCAACAGACTCTTACTATTAGGTAGCCTGCAGGATACCATCGTAGGAATATCTATAGCCTCACTTATTACACAGTTCAACACCAATTTATCTTTTAAGAGTGGGCCCAATATGGAAATCGATTCCCTGATGCTGTTTCTTTATGTCAATGATTATGTGGGAGATATGGATCATGAAATTACGATTCGTGTCTTTGAACTGACAGAGCGGATATCCATAGATTCGCTCTATTATTCGAATTATGATCCCACAGGAAAATTCAAACCTCAAGCGCTGGTGGAGAAGAGTTTTGTTCCGGAGAATGGTTCCAGGTTGGAATTTTTAATTGAGGATCAGGATTTTCTGGATAAGTTCCTGGTTTTGGGAGAAGATACCACCCTGGTCAAGAATGATTCCATTTTTAAGGACTTTTTTAATGGATTGTATATAGAAGCCTCATCCACAGCTCCAAATGGGAGCATGGCCAGGGTTCACCTTTCCAGTCAGGAATCACTGCTTTCCCTGAAGTATGCCAACGACAGTACTCAAATCGATTCTATAGCCGGAGTGGAGTATAGGTGGAGCCAGTTTTCCATTGACCAGTATTTCTGTCAGAAGATCAATTTGTTTGAAAACGATCTGGATGGGACCTATCTATCAACAATCATCGATAAGGACAGTATAAAATCTTCATATTGTTATGTACAGGGGATGGCGGGAGTAAACACCAGATTGTCCTTTGAATCTTTGGAGGAGTGGATTGAGATGGGCCCCATTGCAATTAGTTCAGCCACGCTTGTTTTTGATGTGGTTCCGGAGGATGAAAGCGGGATTCTTTATGACGACCTTCCAATCCGACTTATGATTGGGAGTCTTCTCGAGGATGGAGCCTATGAGCCTGTTTATGATTACTATGTGTTGTGGGCGAATGATCAAAGCAGAACCGCTGCCGAATTCGGAGGATACAAAAAGGCCGATTCAAAAGGTCTGTTTTCTGATACTACCTATACCTACCGTTTCAACATGGGGCTTCATTTTCAGTCGATGGTTGACGGAGTAAAAACGGATAATGATTTCATCCTTCAACTGGCCGATCGGATCATTAATCCAAAAACCGCCAAACTTTGGAGTAACCTTCCTGCCAACAAAAAAAGATTAAGGCTAGAAATTGTGTACCTTAGATTGTAATATCAATCTACCTTAATTGTATCCTTATGTGTGGAATAGTTGGTTATATCGGGAGCAGGGATGCTTACCCGATACTTATCAAAGGATTAAAGAGACTGGAATACCGTGGTTATGATTCTGCGGGTGTGGCATTACTCAATAGTGAAACTTCTATTTACAAGAAGAAAGGGAAAGTCTCTGAACTGGAAGATTATGTGAGGGGAAAAGAAACGAAAAGCACTATTGGTATTGGTCATACCAGATGGGCTACCCATGGGGAGCCCAATGACCGAAACGCCCATCCTCATCACTCCGAAAAGGGCTTGTTTACTATCATTCACAATGGTATTATCGAGAACTACGCGGTTTTGAAGCAGAGTTTGATAGAACAGGGAATGAGTTTTTACAGCGAGACCGATACGGAAGTTCTTGTTAACCTGATCGAATATATCTATACATCCCAGGATGTAAGTGTTGAAGTAGCCATAGGATTGGCTTTACAAAAGGTGGAAGGTGCTTATGGATTGGTGGTAATTTCCAGTGAAGATCCAGACCTGATCGTTGCTGCACGCCGCAGCAGCCCCCTGGTGATCGGACTGGGTGACAATGAGTATTTCATCGCTTCCGATGCCACTCCCATTGTAGAGTATACCGATAGAGTCATCTACCTGAATAACGACGATATAGCTCTGATCAAAAGGGATGAACTGATACTCAAAAATCTTTCCAGTGACGCTACCAAGGTCAACATCAAAACCCTTGACCTGGGGATAGCCGAGATTGAAAAAGGAGGGTATGATCATTTCATGCTAAAAGAGATTTTCGAACAGCCCCGTTCCATCATGGATACTTTTCGGGGCAGGATCAAACCAGACACCAATGAGATCAGGCTTGGGGGTCTTCATACAGTCAAGGATCAGCTGGTGAACGCTAAACGTATAGTGGTTATAGCCTGTGGATCATTCTGGCATGCCGGACTGGTGGGTGAGTACCTTATTGAGGACCTGGCCCGAATTCCGGTGGAGGTGGAATATGCCTCAGAATTCAGGTACCGAAACCCCATGATTGGTCCGGATGATGTGGTACTGGCCATTAGTCAGAGTGGCGAAACCGCCGATACCCTGGCGGCCATTCAACTGGCCAAAGATGCAGGAGCATTGGTAATTGGTATTTGTAATGTGGCGGGTTCAAGCATCTCTCGTGAAACCAATGCGGGTGTCCATACCCATGCTGGTACTGAGATAGGGGTTGCATCCACAAAATCGTTTACAGCACAGGTAACCGTGCTAACCATGATGGCACTGATGATAGGAAGGGAGAAGGGACTGCTTCCGGATGATCGATTTGGGCATTTAATTGCGGAGTTGAGCGATGTTCCCGAAAAAATAGAGAAGATCCTGGAGCAGAATGATGAATTTATGCGGATCGCTGAAATCTATAAGGATGCAACCAATGCCCTATACCTGGGCCGTGGTGTTTCTTTCCCTGTTGCCCTGGAAGGTGCACTAAAATTAAAGGAGATCTCATACATACATGCCGAAGGATACCCGGCTGCAGAGATGAAACATGGCCCCATTGCACTGATCGATCGGGAGATGCCTGTTTTTTTCATTGCTACGCGGGACAGTTCGTATGAAAAGATTGTCAGCAATATACAGGAAGTAAAGGCCAGGAATGGGATTGTAATTGCCATCATAACCGAAGGTGATGAAACCATTCGGGGAATGGCAGACCATGTGATTGAAATTCCACAGACAGATGAAGTACTGGTATCTTTGCTATCGGTGGTGCCATTACAGCTGATTGCCTATCACATTGCTGTCTTACGCGGTTGTGATGTGGACCAGCCCAGAAACCTGGCCAAATCCGTCACCGTAGAGTAAGTACCTGGTACCCAGTATTTAGCGCCTAATGCCAGGTCTTGTACCCATTCACCAATTACCGGTCCCGGTATTGGCCGTCGTAATAAGATTGATAGGCTCCTGAAGTGATTCGGGCCATCCACTCCTGATTTTCCAGGTACCAATCCACTGTTCTGGTCAGTCCTTGTTCAAAAGTAACTGAAGGTTTCCAGCCCAGTTCCTCCTGAATCTTACTACTATCGATGGCATATCTCAGGTCATGACCCGCCCTGTCTTTTACAAAGGTGATCAGGCTTTCAGAGGTTCCAGCCGCCCTATCAAGTTTCTCATCCATGATGCGGCAGAGCAATCTGATCAATTCAATGTTCTGCCACTCATTTAATCCGCCAATGTTGTAGGTGCATCCTTTGACACCCTTCCGATAGATCAGATCAATGGCTGATGCATGATCTTCCACATAGAGCCAGTCCCTCACATTTTCACCCTTCCCATAAATGGGGATGGGTTTCATGTAAAAGATGTTATTAATGGCCAGGGGTATCAGTTTTTCCGGGAATTGGTTGGGACCATAATTGTTAGAACAGTTTGACAGTACCACCGGGAGTCCATAGGTATGGTGATAGGCCCTGACCAGGTGGTCAGAACTGGCTTTAGATGCCGAATAAGGACTTCGGGGATCATAAGCGGTTTCTTCAGTGAAAAGTCCTTCACTCCCCAGGCTCCCATATACCTCGTCGGTGGAAATATGGTAGAACAACTTTCCTTCCATCTCCTTCCATGCATTTCGGCATGCGTTGAGCAGATTCACCGTCCCCACAATGTTCGTGTTAATAAAGATCATGGGATTGGCAATAGAGCGATCTACATGTGATTCAGCGGCCAGGTGAATAACACCGTCAATCTGGTGGGTTGTGAAAAATTCTTCCACAAAGTCACCATCTACGATGTCACCCTTGATGAATTGATAATTGGAACGATTTTCAATGTCCTTCAGATTTTCCAGATTTCCAGCGTAGGTGAGTGAATCCAGGTTGAGAACCTTGGTTTCAGGGTTTTCTATCACCATCTTTCTTACCGTGTGGGATCCGATAAAACCAGCTCCACCAGTGATCAGAAGGGTATTCATTTTGTTGATTTTGAACGAATGAATTTTTCCCAATTCCAGGCTGACATGAGTGTCTCTTCAATCCCTATTTCCGCCTTCCAGCCCAGCTCATTATTGGCAAAAGTGGTATCTGCATATACTTGCTCCACGTCTCCTTCACGACGTTCTACCACCCGATAATTAAGTTTCTGTCCGGTGGATTTTTCAAATGCCCGGATGATCTCCAATACCGACAGGCCTTTACCGGTACCCAGGTTAAAGATTTCGAAGGAGCTTTTTTGATTTTGTTCCAGCAAGCGTTTGATAGCTACTACATGTGCCCGGGCCAGGTCAACCACATTGATGTAATCACGAATAGCTGAGCCATCGGAAGTATTATAATCATCTCCAAATACATTTAGCTGCTCCCTGAGACCAATGGCAGTTTGGGTAATAAAGGGTACCAGGTTATTGGGTACTCCAAGGGGAAGTTCACCGATTTTAGCCGATGGGTGTGCTCCAATGGGATTGAAATATCGCAAAGAGATCACCCCGGTTTCTGAGGATGACGCCTGATTGTCACTGAGAATTTCCTCGCAGATCTGCTTGGTATTTCCATAGGGGGAGCTGGCCTTTTTAATAGGGGCATCCTCGGCAACGGGTAAACTGTCGGGTTCGCCATATACCGTACATGAGGATGAGAAAACCAAATTGGCAACTCCATATTTTTTCATGGATTCAAGCAGGTGAATTAGCGAAAGCAGGTTGTTTTCATAATAGGCAAGTGGTTTCTCCACACTTTCTCCCACGGCTTTGAAGGCCGCAAAATGAATAATGGCTGCTATCTCCGGGTATTTTTCAAATACCGCATAGGTTGAAGCCCGGTCCCTCAGGTCTACTTCTTCGAAATGGGGCTTTTTTCCGCTGATATCCGCGATTCCGTCAAGTACCTCCCGGTTGGAATTTGAGAGGTTGTCGATAATAACGACCTTCATTCCCTCCTTAAGTAGATCAACCACTGTATGGGATCCGATGTATCCTGTTCCTCCGGTAACAAGTATTGTGGTCATAAGGTTTGTTTTAAAGGCTCCAGTAATTAAGGTTGGTGATCTTTCCCCGGAAAATCCCTTTTAAGTCAGCAAACACAGCCCTGGGATGAGCGATCGACTGAAAATATGCTTCATCTAACTGAACATACTCCTTGTGGTTTACAGCCACAACAATTCCGTGATAGGGTCCATTGATGGACTCTGAAAGTTCAAAATCATACTCCTCGCTGATTTCCTCAGGTGATGCATAGGGATCCACAACGTCCACCCCAACACCAAACTCTTTCAATTCTGCAATAACATCAGCTACCTTTGAATTTCGAATATCACTTACATTCTCTTTAAAGGTAGCTCCCATTACCAGCACCCGACAATCTTTCAAATTGGAGAAAGTGGACGAAAGCTTCAAGGTTACCTGACGAGCAACGTAAGCTCCCATTCCATCGTTAATGCCCCGACCCGAAGTGATGATCTGGGCATGGTGCCCGAACTTGGCCGATTTGTAGGTGAGATAATAAGGATCCACACCAATGCAGTGTCCTCCCACCAGACCGGGAAAAAAGTTAAGGAAATTCCATTTGGTACCGGCTGCTTCAAGCACTTCGTAGGTATTGATCCCCATTTTATTGAAAATCATAGAGAGTTCATTCATGAAAGCAATGTTGATATCCCGCTGGGTATTCTCTATAATCTTTGCGGCTTCTGCCACCTTGATGGAACTGGCACGGTAAACACCAGCTGTGATGATAAGCTCATAGGTTTTTGCTATCTCATCGGCCGATTCCGGATCACATCCTGAGGATACTTTGATGATGTGTGTAAGCGTATGTTCCCTGTCACCCGGGTTAATACGCTCGGGAGAAAAACCCACTTTGAATTGTTCAATGTATTTTAAGCCGGAAACTTTGATTAGCAAAGGGATACAATCCTCTTCGGTACAACCTGGATAAACAGTTGATTCGTACACCACATAATCGCCTTCCGACAATACTTTCCCAACTGTTTCAGTGGCGGACATCACAGGAGTCAGATTAGGTTTCTTATGTGCATCAATGGGAGTAGGCACGGCAATAATATAGAACGAGGCCTCCTTTAGTTCTTCAATATCACATGTGAAATGGATATCACATTTATCGAAATCTTCGGCAGCCAATTCCTTGGATGGATCAATCCGGTTCTTCATCATTTCAACACGATCCTCATTGATATCAAAGCCAATGACCGAAATTTTCTTTGCAAATTCCAGTGCAATGGGCAGTCCCACATAACCAAGGCCAATCACGGCCATTTTTTTGTTCTTATTTACTAAATCATTATAAATCATGTTCAATGGTTTTAATAATTGGATGATAATCACCTGATAATCCGACGGGCTCGGTATTGCGTATGTTGTATACGGTTTGAATTGATTTCCGGGCTGCTTCCAGTCCATACCCCTTTCCCGCAAGAATATGCTCATAAGAGACCGTATGCAGGTCGGTGAAACCTCCACTGAATTCAATCTCATGACCATCCACGGTGATGGATCGAAAGGTACGCTGTCCGGCGGCCTTTATCTCCTTCGGAATATCGTCGTTGTCAATACTCAGGAACCATCTTACACGGGCCCTCTCCAGCTCCAGGGTTCCAGCGGCCTTATCCCTTTTCAGGAAATTGACTTTGTTCTCCTTCACATCGCCGAAAAGCCAGGTGAGCATGTCAAAGAAGTGGACCCCAATGTTGGTGGCCACCCCACCCGATTTTTCCATATCTCCCTTCCAGGAGTAGTGGTACCAGTTGCCCCGGCTGGTGATGTACGAGAGATCGATGTCGTAGATTTTGTCGGCCGGACCGCCTTTGATCTTCTCTTTCAGATCGATGATGGCCTGGTGGTGACGTAATTGCAGGATATTCCACACCTTCCCGCCGGTTTCTTTCTCATAATCCTGAAGCGCATCGATGTTCCACGGGTTAAGCACCAGAGGCTTTTCGCATATGGCATCTGCACCATTTCGCATGGCAAAGCGTATGTGTGAGTCGTGCAGGTAGTTGGGCGAGCAGATGCTTACGTAATCCACCTTTGTTCCCTTGCGGTTGAGCTTGGCAATGTGCCGGTCAAAACGCTCAAATTCTGTAAAGAAATCGGCTTCGGGGAAATAGCTATCCATAAAACCAACACTGTCGAACTTATCCAGTGATGCTAACAGTTTGTTTCCTGTGTCTTTAATGGCCCTTACATGCCTTACGGCGATGTACCCTGCCACACCTATCAATGCAAATTTCTTCTCTTCTTTGTTCATGGAGGTTACATGGGGGAACAATGTACGAAGATAATAAAAAAACGGGTTGATAACTTCGTTTTGATTTCCTCGGTTGACTCATTACTTTTACCTTTCAATAGGTCATAAATGATTGTAGGAAAATACATCAAACAACTCTTGGATGAGAGGAAACAAGTAGTATTGCCTGGATTCGGAAATCTTGAAGTTAAAGAGACCGGAGGAGGTGTTCCTGCCTCCGGAAACACAATTGATCCTCCTGGAACCTGGGTCCGGTTTGATTCAGGATT
>SDBT01019869.1_pt1 | contig 10518 bp, 7 predicted proteins | sample 2277101 | NCBI WGS metagenome assembly SDBT01 (sample SAMN10404973, study PRJNA504765) | marine sediment metagenome | isolation source: marine sediment core GS10_PC15, 103 cmbsf | place: Arctic Ocean: Southern Knipovich Ridge | collected 2010
CTTTTCCTCTTGGTCTTTGAATAGAACCCGCGGCAGACAAGATTCACCTTCTCGCCTGACTGCATTTTTATGGAGAGCACATCGCTAAAAAGCTTCGGTTTGCCGGTCGCAGGCGGCGCCGTTATCTCCAGTTCGAACCTGTAGCGGTCGCCGACTTTCTCCCGGCTTAGAACCTTTATAATCCCCTTTTGTGATGAGGCCGACTCAATCTTGTAGCTGCGAGCGTAGTTGCATTTCAGCCAGACCTGCTTTCTTATCGGCTGTTGCGGGTCGGCATCGAAAATAACAATCGAGGGAGGACTTAACTTGAACATCGGCAGCGTCTTAAACGGGATGTTTATTGTTTTGCACCCCGGGTGCGTAAGGTCAATATTGAGACTGCCGTGTAAGCGCATCTTGAGCTTTTCCATATCAACCTTTGGCTCAATAACAAACTCAACCGCCTTGACAGAAGGGTCATAATCCGCAGTTATACAATCAAGGGTTGACTTGAAGCGCTTTATTGAAAACTCTCGAGCGTCGAGGCTTTTGAGCGTGATGCGGGGACAACCTGCATTGTCCTTGTCAAGCACAAGCTCCAGCGTTTTAGGCTCATATTTGACCTTCAACTCAACGTTGGCCACAACAGTGAGCGTAATCCTCGGATTATCCTTATCATTACTGGGCACAATAATATGTCTGGTCACTTGACCAGGCTTTTTTTCAGAGTGGTACTTGACTCTCAACACTCCGCTCTCGCCCGGTTCATACTGGTTTTTGCTTAATTTCGGAATCGTGCAGCCACAGGTGCTTTTGACCTTTCCCAGCTTCAGGGGCTCATCTCCGGTGTTTGTAAACTCAAATTCACACACGTACCAGGTGTCGGGAGGGAGTACACCGAAGTCGTGAACCTTTTTCTCAAATTTAATCTGCGGGCCGGACTTTTCGACCGGGGCTGCGGCCTGTGTCTCAAGAGGCTCCGCTGCTTGAGCTGAGGCACCGGCCGGCTGGCCGGATTGCAGCCTTACTGCAGTATCTTGCTGACATGCACTGTGCAAGAGCAAAACACAACCGACAAGAACACTCGAAATCAGGTAATTACGTATCATTTCACTGTCTCCTAACCGAAATCTCCTCTAATTCGTCCACATCGACCTTGAAAATAGTATTTTAACAAAACACCCGGTTTTAAGCAAGGGATTTTGAGATTTTGATTGCTCCGGTACGCCTTTACAACCGATGTTTTAACTATTATCATATTGTAAAGGCAGATTTACTGGGAGAATATTATGGACAGACAAGTGAAAGGGCTATCATCTCGCAAAAACCCGCTGAACTCAGGCCTCGAAGTGTCTGTGGCGGTGCCTCTGCTCAACGAGCAGGATAACATCAAAACCCTCTATGAGCAAATCACCCGGACCCTGACCGGCAAATACGAATACGAAATAATATTCGTCGATGACGGCAGCACCGACAGCAGCTTTTCAATATTAGCCGAGATACAAAAGTCCGATACCAATGTCCGCGTAATTCGATTTCGCAGGAACTTCGGTCAAACCGCGGCGCTGAGCGCCGGATTCGAGCACGCACGAGGTGAAATCATTATCGCAATTGATGCCGACCTGCAAAACGATCCCGCCGACATCCCAATGATAATCGACAAACTCAACGAAGGGTATGACGTTGTCAGCGGCTGGCGGAAAAAAAGACACGACAATGCCCTCACCAGGAGACTGCCTTCGGTCATTGCCAACCGGCTGATAGCCATGATTACAGGTGTTAAGCTGCACGACTTCGGCTGCACCCTCAAGGCGTACCGAAGAGAAGTTTTAGCCGAGATGAAACTCTACGGCGAGATGCACCGCTTCATCCCTGCTCTGGCAAGCTGGAGCGGCGCGATAATCACCGAGGTGGTGGTCAATCACAGACCCAGAACCGCCGGAGCCGCAAAATACGGTCTGGGACGCACGGTCAAAGTGATACTGGATTTGATTACCGTCAAATTCCTTGGTTCATTTTCCACAAAGCCAATCTATATATTCGGAGGTCTGGGGCTGGTGTCGGCACTGGGTGCCTTTGTCTGCGGCCTGGCCGTAATGTATCAGAAATTCATCTCCATTCAGCATCTGTCAATGAACAGGAATCCTCTGCTGGTCCTGACGGCAATGCTGATAACTGCCACAATTCAGTTTATTCTGATGGGCCTTTTGGCCGAACTTTTGGTCCGCACTTATCACGAATCACAAAACCGGCCAACGTACACCATCAAAGAGATTCTCCAGTCTCAAGACGACCCGGGAGAGCAGATATGAGCAAAGCCGCCGGAAGAAACCGCCACCCCAAAAAACAACCAGCAGCACACGAGCAAAAAATAAATCCAGCTGCTAAAGGCGATAAAAAAAGGGCAGCGGCTCTGGTCATAATAGTGGTCCTTGCGGCAATTCCATTTATTCTTGGCAAATATATGGAGTTAAATACACCCGGTGCCTACGACAGTGGTGCATACACATATTCAGCCCAGCATATACTTGAGGGGGCTAAAATAGGCGTTGATGAAAGGCCCAGCGCCCAAATAGGGACTCTGCTGGCAAATATATTAGGGGTTTGGCTTTTCGGGTTCAGTGACACCGGCCCCAAGGTTATCCAGGGTGTTCTGCAGGCGGCTGCTTTGGTTTGGATGTTTGTTGCCGTCAGCAGACTGTTTGGCAGGCTGGCTGCTGCAATAAGCGTAATAGTAACCTCATCTTACCTTTCCACCCCGCTTATCGCAAAGTACGGCAACGTCAAAGAGCAATATATGATCGCATTTATGGTTATGGGGATAAGCAGTTTTGTTCTGTATCAGCTTGACGGAATCGGCCAACGTGATAAAGTGCATTTAGGGTCCACTGGCGGCAAGTGGTGGCAGTGCCTGCTGGCCGGTGCGTTCTTGAGCTGGGCGCCATTGTTCAAACAAACCGGTATCTCGGCAATCTGCGCAGTGGGCCTGTTTGTCATCCTGCAGCCCGTGTTCAAACACAGAACGCTCAAACAAACCGGGATTGATATTCTGCTGCTTTTGGCCGGCGCCGCTATCGCCCTTGCACCATTGTATATCTGGATAATAGGCTGGGACGTGAAGATGCCTTTGCCCTCCTATGCGTTTGCCTGGAAGATACCGGCCAGGATGATAGTCTCGGTCTTTCAGAGTTCTGCTCCGGGCGAACCGACGACGGGCTATATCGGTACAAGCCGAAAATTGGTCAGCTTTTCACAGCAGTGGCCGAGAGTGCTGCGATACTATCAGATGCTGCTGCTTCCCATCACCCTTGCGACAGCAGCGATATTGGCCAGGTTGGTCAGGATGATTATGAGCGGGCTTGTGAAACTGCGGCCTGAGAGCAAAAGTAAGTATGACAGATTTGTTCTGCTGTTTGCAGTTTGGTGGCTGTTGGATATGGCATTTGTGTGGATAAGCCCGCGTTCTTATGAGCAGTATTATCTGCCGCTGAACGCATCGGCGGCCATGCTCGGCGGCTATGTCGCTGCACTTTATAACGACAGGCTGGCAGGTACTATCCATAAAGCAAGATGGATAGCCGTCGCAGCTGTGGGACTTGCGTGTATGGTGGTTATGTCCTGGCACATATTCTTCGGCATAAAAAAAAGCCCACACGTCGGCATCTATTACGGCGAAAGACGAAGAGGTTATGCACAAAGGCTGCGTGAAATTTCACTGCGCAGAAAGAAAGGCTACAAAGGTTCCTGGGAGGTGGTTGGACAATACATCCGCGACCGTTCACAGCCGAGCGACAAAATTTACGTCTGGGGCTGGGTGCCGGGTATCTATGTCCAGGCCCAACGCCTAAGCCCCACCGCAAAGGCATTTGCAATGCCGCGGCCGAGTCCGGCGAATCTGGCAAAGACAATTGCTGAGATGTTGGCTGACTTTGAGCGGCAGCCGCCGAAATTTATCGTCGACACACGCAAACGCCACATACCAATGGAAAGACCCCCCTACGAACTGTGGCCTATAGCCCCAAAAGGCTTCATGCGTTTTCAAAAGGCCGGCTTCCTGCCGCTCAACCAGGAGATAATAGCCCGGTATGACACCTGGTGGAGCAGTATCCTTCGCAAAAGTTTTGGGGAAGATGAGGCTGAAAGGTACAAGATACTGGCACCTTTTAGAAAGTTCGTTATGGATAATTACGATATCGCCGAACGTGCAGGATTTAAGAGTGTCAGAGACGGCCAGTATCTTATTCACGGGGCATTCGGCGACCATATCATCTTTAAGCTAAAAGATTCCCCTCTCCGGAAGGAACAAAAATAGCGGTGTCGAAACTGAAAATACTTATGCTAAACCATGAGTTTCCCCCGGTAGGAGGCGGTGCAAGTCCGGTTACTCTTGAGCTGTCAAGACAACTGGTTCGTATGGGCCACAGCATCGATGTGGTAACAATGCACTTTGACAAACTGCCACGGTTTGAAACGGACCAGGGCGTAAATATATACAGAACGCCGGCGCTGCGCAGACGAGCGGATATCTCGCACACATACGAGCTTGCAACTTACACTCCCGGCGCACTGCCAAAGACGCTCGCCCTGGCAAGAAGCCAAAAGTACGACATTATTCACTGCCACTTTATCGTTCCCGGCGGACCACTGGCGCTTCTGGTCAGCAAATGGACAAAAATACCATATATCATTACCGCCCACGGCACTGATGTGCCGGGTTTTAATCCGGACCGGTTTCAGCTACAGCATAAATTTACCACGCCAATTCTCAGAAGCGTATGCAAACATGCGAAGGTCGTTACTTCTCCTTCACTGTATCTGAAAGGGCTGATTCAAAAAAATATCGGCGATTATGAAATCAAGCACATCCCAAACGGTATCGATTTGGAGAATTTCAGGCTGGATTTGAGCAGGCCAAAGCAGAACATTATCCTGTCCACCGGAAGACTGCTCAAAAGAAAGGGATTTCAGACATTAATCAGGGCGGTGCATGATGTGGAACTACCTTTTGAAGTCCACATAGCAGGAGAGGGACCTTACAGAGCACAATTGGAGCAATTTGCCAAGGGCTCAAAAACCAAGGTTATTTTTCACGGCTGGATTGAAAAGGGCTCACGTAAATTGCTCAATTTGTATGAAAGAGCCTCTGTTTATGTCTTGGTCTCATCCCATGAGAACGCAAGTATTGCACTGCTTGAGGGGATGGCTGCCAAATGCGCCGTTATAACCACAAATGTTACCGGCTGTCCGGAAACGGTTGGTGACGCAGGCTTTTTAATAGATTTTGACGACTCCGACAAGCTGCGAGAAATTCTTATAACATTAAGCAAAAACAAAGAGCTGGTAAAAGAGTACTCCAAAAAGGCTTATAGCAGATTGACCGAGCATTTCTTATGGAATAAGATCGCCAAACGGTATATAGAAACATATGCAGATGAACAAGGACCACAAGATTAACACACAACAGATAGAAACACAGCTTGGCGAAGTGATAAATACCGTCAGCCTGCTTAAAGAAACGAGCTGCTCATCACTCTACTGCGTCGAGACGGAACGAAAATACATCTGGAAAACGAGCAAAAAACAAAGCATCGAAAAGGAATTTGATAATCACAGGAAAATATACGAATGCCAACTCAGAGAAAAGGATAAGCTGAACTTCAGGATACCAAAGACTTACTTTTTAAGCAGTGACAGAAAATCCTATCTGATGGAATATATTGAGGGCGGCGTTAACCTCCTGGATGTCCTGCTGCAAAACCGAGTCGAAACCGCCGATGTATTCAGGCGGACGGGCAGGTGCCTGAGACAATATCACAACCTTGCGACGAAATACCTGACTAAAGACAAAGAGAACATACTTACGCACAATACGATAAAGCAGCTGCTGGGCAAAGGAGCCGGATGCAAAATCAAGAGCTGTCTGGACGGCTTCGGGGAAGATAGTTATAGAATAATTTTCAAGGATTTTACGCTTTCAAACGTGGTTTTAGATAAGAGCGATAATATATATTTCCTGGATTTTCAGAACATACACTATTATGCACCGCTCTATTACGACCTGGCCAGGTTTATTGATACGACCAGGGTGTTTGCTCTTGTGCGCAGACCCTTATTTTTCCTGCTCAACTGTCGCAGCGTCAATCTGGCACTGGAAAGTTTTCTCGATGGATACGATGACACACTGGACAAGACACGGCTAAAGAGGATGCAGTATCTGCACCGCAGAGAACATATTCAGATGAAGGCAAACAAAAGTAAGCTGGATTCAACAATATTAAAGCTGATTTATACCGCGATTTGACGATGAATCGGATTGATTATAGAGACCAGTTCAAAGAAAGTGCCGAAGACTACGAGAAGACAACAAGTTCCAGGCACATACGGTTAATCTATGAGCTGGAAAAACAGGTTTTGCTGAAGCTGCTTGCTGAAGTGGGTTCGCGCGAAAAGGCCTGTATGGACTTTGCCTGCGGCACCGGCCGATGGACAGAAGTCCTCCAGGAGCACTTTAGAGAAACCATCGGCGTGGATGTCTCCGAACAAATGCTCGCACTTGCCCGGCAGAAATGTCAAAAGACACAGTTTATTCTCACCGACGTTACATCACAAAACGCAGACAAAGAGCTTAAGGGCAGAGAATTTGACGTTATCACGGCCTTCAGGTTCTACAAAAACGCTCAAGAGCGGTTAAGGCGGCAGGTTACCGAGGCGATACCAAAGTATTTGAAAAAGAATGGCCTTTTTATATTCGACCTTCATCTCAATACCTTCTCATTTATGGGGATACTGGCTAACATAATACGTTTTTTCAAACTTCAAAGGCCTCTGGGAATCGGTGAGCTGACTGTAAGAACCATTTCATTAAACGATATCAAAAGGCTTTTTGAGAACAGTCCTCTGGAGATAATAGATTATTATGGTATGGGTATTCTGCCCGGGCGGACAAACTACACTCTCCTGCCGCAAAAGTTGCTTTACAAAATAGAGTCCTTTTTTACAACTCACAAGATACTCAGAAATTTCTCATACAACATACTGGTCGTCGCCAGAAAGAAGTAAAATACCTCCACAGATTTCCTCCCAGGTCATCTAAGTTACGGGGCTGTAACAGACGTGCTCTCTGGCGAACAAAAGCCATAAAAAGCTTGACAAGCTCCGAAAAATGTCTAAAATAATTGTTGAAGGGAGGTGATTTCTACCTATTTGCGGTATTTTCGGTAAAAATGGCTTCTGTTTCGGCCATTTTCATAGCAGGAACTGCTTTTTTTGCGCTCTAAAGGGAAAAATCTTTTGACATTTTTTGGGAGGAATAACAATGAGAACGGCAAGAAACATTAGCATCACACTCGTAGCAATATTGGCGTTTTTGGGGCTGTGTGGCACAGTCCCGGCAGCCGAGCTTTATGTGCCGGCCAACTACAGCACCATACAGGAAGCAATTGATGCCAGCGTCAGCGGTGATGTCATTATTGTCGCCGATGGTACCTACACCGGCCCGGAAAACAAGAATCTTGACTTCGCAGGCCGTGCGATAACGCTTATGTCGGAAAACGGCCCTGACAATTGCATAATCGACTGCGAGGGTTCCGGCCGGGGCTTTATCTTCCAGAGCGGAGAAGACGGGCACTCCGTTATTAACGGCTTTACCATAACTAACGGACAGTCTACTAGCGGTGCGGGGATGCGTATTATTGGAAGTAGCCCCAGCATTCTCAACTGTTTGTTCATCGAAAATTCTACCAGTGGTCATGGGGGTGGGATTTATTTTCATTCCAGCCAAGCCCAAATTGTGAATTGTAAATTCCTCAACAACTCTGCAACCGACCCTTGGTCGGCTGGCGGTGCAATGATCCTCTACTATTCAGATCTTGTTATTAAAAATTGCTTGTTTGTTGGAAATCGCTGTCCCAACGTCGCAGGTGGAGGAGCAATGAGAAATTGGGAGTCTGCTCCCACATTGATAAACTGCACATTTTCCGCAAATTCTTCATCTTTTGCGCCGATTGACAATAATCCCGATTCTCACCCTGTCTTTATCAATTGTATTTTCTGGGGCAATCTTAGCAGCCGGACTATCTGGAGTCATAGTGGTTCGTGTGCAACTCTTGTCTTTTGTGATGTTGAGGGCGGCTGGAATGGCCCAAAGGTCAGTGGCTGCGTCATCGATGGCGGTGGCAATATCAATGCCGACCCCAATTTCGTAGATGCAACCAACCCTGATATATATGCCCGCGACTACCATTTGTCCGAGGGCTCTCCGTGTATTGACGCCGGCTCAGATGGCGGTGTGGATTTTGACCTTGACGGCGTCCCTCGGCCAATTGATTATCCGGACGTGGACAACAATGGAGAGCTGCCGGATTTCGATATCGGTGCATACGAGGTTACTCGATTGTTTCACGCAATTGTGAATATCGATAAGGCCCTTGCCGAGAAGGCTAAATCATTGGAGGCAATCGATGCGGCACACGAAAAAGAAATGGCTGCTTGCGAAATTCTTGAGGAGCTTCTTACAAGCGGCGACTATGGTGATTTACAGAAAACTGACATAGCAAGGGCAAAACGCCAGATTAATTCTGCGATGCGCCAGCAGGGACGAAGTTCCGATATATTGCAAAAAAGTATCGAAAAGCTTGACGATGCCTCAGGGTCTTTAGGCTATTAGCCTCCATTCGATGAGTCGGCTCAGGAGTATCTAAGAGTACTAACTCTTAGCCGAAGCGATATTTCGACAACTGAACAAACCATGCGTGGTTTCGTTATTACGGGGTCACGCCTTTGTTTTTGCAACAAACCTTACCTCAAAATTCACGGATATGCTGCGATTGACATAGCTGATTAAATAATATATTGATATATCAGTTTTTGGCCTATAGGATTCTATAGTTATGAGCACAAACAATAAACTTATCCCCATAAAGGTCTGCTTTGTTATGCCGAAGGCATATCCGCTGTTTAATCCGAATGTTGAAGCGGTATTCGGCGGAGCGGAGGTCGATTTATATTATCTCGCCACCGAACTGGCAAAAGACGATAGTTTCACCGTGAGCTTCATCACAGCCGACTACGGCCAGGAGCCCGTTGAGACTACCGAAGCAGTAAAGGTTATCAAGAGCCTGGACTTTAATCAAAACCCCCTTACCGGAGCATTGAAAATCTGGCGTGCGATGAAAAAGGCAAACGCAGATATCTACCTTCTCAAAACAACCTCACCCGGTACGCCGTTAGTCGCATTTTTTTGCCTGGTAAACAAGAGAAAGTTCTTGTACCGAGCCGCCAGTGCACGCGATTGTGATGGCAGCTATCTGGCAGAACATTACTTTCTCGGAAAGGCCTTCAAGTGGTCTCTTCACAAAGCCGGACTTGTTTTTACACAAAATGAGACGGACAAGAGCAATCTGGCCGATACGGTCGGGGTTTCGGCAATTACAATACCCAACGGGCATCGCTTGACTGAATTGCCGCAGGGCAGGCGTGACACAATCCTATGGGTCGGCCGAAGCGCTGCGGTCAAACAGCCGCAACTTTTTTTACAACTGGCTGATACGATGCCCGATGAAAAATTCACCTTTATCTGTCAACGAGCAACGGGGGACAAATACTACGACAAACTTGTCGCTCGCGCAAAGGCCGTAAAGAACCTTGAATTTATTGAGCGCGTACCATTTGGCCAAGTCGAAAGCTATTTTGCCCGTGCGAAGGTCTTTGTCAATACCAGCGATTCGGAGGGCTTTGCCAATACCTTTATCCAGGCCTGCAAGGCCGCCACGCCGATTCTGTCGCTGGCGGTCAATCCTGATTGCTTTCTCGACAAATACAAATGCGGCCTCTGTGCAGATAAAAACTGGGAAAAATTCGTCAGTCAATGTAAAATGTTGACCGAGCCGGCAAAAATAAAAGAGTTTGGTCGAAACGGCCGACGATACGTAGAAGAATATCACGATGTGGCAAAAATAGTTGAGAAATACAAAGAATTGTTCAGGCAAACAATCAGCAACAAAACAGAAAACTCACAATAGGGTTGGATACTATATGATTAACTGGCGCAAGGGCCTCATAGCTGCTGCATTTCACATAGGCGGTTACCCTGCTTTTAGATACCTCAAGGCCCTGAAGTCTTTCGAATACAAATCGCCTGAAGAACTGCTGCAACTGCAGAATGAGAAACTGAATCAATTGCTGTGGCACGCTTATGAAAATATCCCCTACTACAGCAGAATTCTTCCCGAAGTCGGTGTAGTAAAAAACAACAGTATCTGCCTGGAAAACTTCCCCGCAATACCTCCCCTGACCAAAGAGATTATTCGCCGCGAAGGAGAAAACCTCTACTCGAAGGACTATAAAAAGCGAGGTGGATATTTTAATACCTCCGGCGGCTCAACCGGCGAGCCGGTGAAATTCATACAGGACAAAAACTACCGTGCCTGGGGTTTTGCGGGCAGGTTTCTTTACAACGCCTGGGCGGGCAAAGACGTCGGCGAGGCCGAACTGAAGCTGTGGGGCTCGGAGCGTGACATCCTTGAGGGAAAAGATAAACCT
>SDBT01019870.1_pt1 | contig 10517 bp, 10 predicted proteins | sample 2277101 | NCBI WGS metagenome assembly SDBT01 (sample SAMN10404973, study PRJNA504765) | marine sediment metagenome | isolation source: marine sediment core GS10_PC15, 103 cmbsf | place: Arctic Ocean: Southern Knipovich Ridge | collected 2010
GTACTCGTGCCAGGCGCCGCCGATGCCGAACTCCAGCCGCCCCCCGGAGATGTGGTCAACCGTAGTGGCCATCTTGGCCAGCACGGCGGGGTGACGGTAGGTGTTGCCGGTGACGAGGATGCCAAGGCGAACGCGAGAGGTGGTCTGGGCGACGGCGGCGAGGGTCGTCCAACCCTCCAGGTAGGAGCCCTCGGAACCGAAGGCGGTGCCGAAGCCCGTGAGGAAGTGGTCGGCCAACCAGAGCGAATCGAAGTTCGAATCTTCATCGATCCACCGGCAGAGGGAGAGGTACTCGTCCCAGGGCATCTGGCTCTGCGATACCTGCACCCCGAACTTGATGCTCATGGTTGACCTCCGTTCCCGGGCCCGATGCCCAACTGCTGCTTATAGTCCGGCTCCAGGGCGGCCAGCGCCCCCATCTGGAGGAAGCTGGTCAGTGGCCACTGGACCATCGCCCGCACCACCTGTAGTGATAGTGGTTGCCCCACCAGCCAGCACCTCGTGGGTGAGGGTGATGTTAGCGTCAAGCGTGTAGGTGGCTCCCCCCCGCCAGCCACGATTGCTTACGCCGGAAGCGGATCCAAGGCCGGTGAAGACAAGGGCCGGGGCACCCGATCCAGGGATAAGAGAATGGCAGTTGTCGAATACGTAAGCACCGGCACTGCCCCCCGTGAGCGTCCCGGCGTCATCTCCTAGACCAGTGCCTGACAGAAACGATGGGGGAATGGTGGCCGCACCCATCTTGCAATCAAAGAAATGGGCAGGTCCACCCGCAGAGGTACCCACACCTGTGACGTGAGCACCGAGAACGGTCATGTTGGCGATGGACTGACCGCCAAGGTCAAGTGTCCAGCTATCACCAATCAATGTCCAACTGTCAGTGTTGCCTGTTAGCGCTATGGTTGAACCGGAAATTACATGAGCACGCTTCAGGCCCAATTCGCTACTAAGCGTGAGCACGTTTGCCCAACTAAGTACGGGCTTATCCGCAGTGCCACTGACATAGGGCTCCACCCCGGCAATTCCGTTTACGGTATCGACCCAAATTGCACCTTCGGAATAACCAACGGACTCGAACAGCTTAGTGAAAATACAAAGAATGCGGTCGGTTGCAACATTGGTGCCGTCACCTGAAGTAAACCGGCATCGAACCAGCCCTTGATTAGCTCCAGTGCCAGTCATACCAACTGTAGCCTTGAAGCTCAGCTCTTGCGGTGTAGTGGGATTACTTCCGTCAAGAATATCCACGCCTTGCCAACTCGCAAGAATCCAATCGTAAATCTCTACCGTGTAGGTGTCCCCATTCGACTTAACGTAGCCATTCCATAGGATGTCCTGGGCAAGTCCAATACTACCTACGTCGAACTCATAGTACACATTGGTGATGTTTCCAGAATCTTCAACCTGATGGTAAACCAAATCCAGCTCAGCAGTAGCTGTAAATGTAAGGGTTTCAATGCCCGTGGTTACGACCGCCGTACTGGCCACAAGTGATAAACCCCCAGCCCCAGTAGCGGTGTTGCTCACCTGATCTTGATTCGCAGGGAAAGTGCCGCCACTTAACCCAGTCAGATTGTACTGAAGTTCAAGATTGTCGGCTGCGCTCAGGTCACCTGAGACAGAAATTATATCGGCACCAACGAGTGTTCCTGCTCTAAAGTCCACGTCAATCAACTGAATTGTGAGTCCGCGAGTAAGCGCACCCGTAGCTGCAAACGTGTACTCGACACTCTCAGCACTATCTGCAAGTGATGCGTCGTAGGTGCCAAATTGGTAGACACCAGGTGAATTTGTTGCATCCACCTCAATCCACCCACCAGATGCCCAAGTTCCAAGAGTCATAGTTTGTTCTGTAACATCAACATCGGTAGCATCCTCATTGCGAATGTAGGCGATAGTCATATCCCCGAACGCAAGCGCGGTTTTTGGTGCACCTGTAGAGTCATACATCCGCACAGTGACGATCTTTGACGTGGTGCCAGTATTGAAGGTATAGCCCGCCCCCGCAACACCCGCCCATAGTGTTAGCGTCAACAATATGGCCCATCTCATATAGTAATGCATTCCTAATCCTCCACGATGATGATGGTTGTTCCGCCAGCACTGGCCTCACGCTGGTACGCTCCAATGTCTTCATAAGCTATCAGGCCCGCGCTTTCGCCTGGGGCACCGCTAATGAGCCTTACATTTCCTGCTCCTGCATTGACATAATCGGTTGCGGGGGTTCCCGTTGCCCCATCGTCAATATTCCCCCACTCAATCCCATCGGCAATGCGGACATTCGGGGAAGTGTTGTCCCTGGTTCGGTTGTGGAGCCGGATTACCTGGTAGTCCACGACGGTGTACTGCACGTCCAGCTCAATGGAACTATCTGTGAAATGATTGTTGATGAATATCACTGGGTAGACCGTCTGAGTTGCATTAGCAAATTCAACACTTTTTTCAGATAGGCTCCCTGTACATCCCGCGATGGTGGTCTGTTGCGCATCCACCTCGATCTTAATCCCACCTGTGCCAAGAAACACACAATTCAGGATGAGCGCGGATCGAAGTACGGACATGCCAAACTCGCCCGTTGCAGCTGAGGTAAACCTACATCCAATAGCCCGAAGATCAACATCTATAGTACACGTGTCACCCGACGTTGCGTTAGTTACCTCAAAATCGCAGTCAATTAACTCAACGTTATTATCACACGCAAACGCCGAAGCCGATGAATTAGATGCTGTGTTAGAAAATTTGCAGCTGACAACGGTGAAATTGTCCACTGTATTATTACCGAACAGGGCGCTACTCAATGAGCCGGAAAAATTCAAGTTTTGCCAAAACGTGTACGGCGTTGGAGTCAACGTGCCAGTCAAAGTGATGGCTGGATAATTGGTCGTGTCGAGCGTCCCATCGGCGTTCCTGCCTTGCCCTTCCAGATCTCCGATAGCGGAGTTGTAGCCCCGAAACACGATTACAGCCTCAAGAACAGCCGTATCAGTGACGGTTGTCACGCCAAGGGAATAGGGTCCGTCGCTAAGGATGTTGACGCGGTCCCCATCGACGGCTTGATTCAAAGCCTCAGCCAACGTCCATGGATCACCTTCAGTACCAATACCGCCACCCGTGGCGGCATCGGTCACGTAACGCTCGGTGAAGGCCCACGACGGTAAAGCCAAGGCCAAAAGACACAGTGCTATGAGTATTGCGCGCCGCATGCTACAGAACAGTCAGCGAGCGAACGCAGGGCTTCTGCATTGCACCAACGCCCGCAGCTGCGTCTTCATATGCAACGATAAACGTATTGGCGAATGTGGTAATCCTGCGAACATCGTTGCACGTCAACCTGCTCACGCCATCGCCTTCACGCCCATCCTGGATGACACCTCCATCCACAGGGATCTTCGACAGAAGCCCACCCTCAACGGCTTGAGCTTTAAGGCTTTTTAATTCATAGTATATGGCCCGCAAACGCTCACTGACAGGTCGGATTCCAGCGTTCACAAATGCAATAGCTTCTGGGTCCGTCACGTCCACCTGTCCAAGACCTACCGTCTGCGCCAGTGCCACCACCGGCATCGTGCCCGCCTCCACAGATGTGAATTCTATATGCGCCAGGCAAAAGCCAAGAATAATACAAGCAACAACAAGAGCCATACATCTGATATTCAGTTTCATTGTCCTATCCTTTCTCGGGCTTGGTACGTTTGATAACTGTAACCTCGCCTTCTTTCTTTTCCCACTGCATCAGTTTTTCAGGATTTTTCCGCATAGCGATAAACCGCGAAACACGCGGCCCGATGACTGTAGCAACAAAGAAATCGAGCATCACATCTTTCTCTACATCCCATGGGAGTAAACCCGGCCACATATAGCGGATGAAAACCAAAGTTGCTGCAACCGGACCTGCACTAACCAAGATGCCTTTTGTGACGTTCTGCGTTGTCTTCGACTTTTTTCGACTCATACTCTGTATCTCCCATAATCAGGCCGATCCCGGGGCTGATTTTACAACCCCGAGATCCGCCTTCTGACACACCGGAGGGTATTACGGCGGGTCTCCCCTCCGGCTACTGGTCTTGACCAAGGTTGTCAAGCCAGAGATGCTGATCAAAACCAACCATCTCCAAGCCTTCATCGACAACCCAACCGAACTTTTGTGCCGTAACGTACGTGTGCCCGTTACTGTGTTGGTCACCCGGCTTCACCTCATAGAGAGGCTGCAAGGTGCGCTTACGCAGCAACTTGGGCTCAAGCACGGCCATGGAACGCTGGAAGGCTGCGTCCGTGGTCCACAACGGGTGTTCCACGAGGTTCCAGGTGTCACCGGCCAGGTTAAGCTTCATGACCTTGATCCCGTACTCATTGACACCGGGGGTGAGGTCGTAGTGTCCACGGTCATAAATTAGCTTCTGGATATCCCTGATCACTATGCCGCTCGTGAGACATAGTGGTTCGGAGTTATCGGAAAACCTGCGCCTGAATTCGGCCATGTTGAGCAGCGAATCAAAACCACCATTAAGCCACGTGCTTCCGGAAGTCCGGAAGGTAGTGTCGGTCTTGGTGTTGATGATGTTGTCGCTCGCTTCGGCCTTCAGCCACTGATAGAAACCACGGCTGTACGTCTTCGACCCATCCTTCCGGTTAATCCCGAAAAGAGTGGTCCATTCGCGCCGTTGCATCAGACGATCCATCGCCTGAAAACGTATGCGTTTGGAGAACAGTGGATCGAGACGTTCTTTCTCGATTCGCTCACGATCCGAGAACTCCGCCGCTTCCATCATGATCTGCGAATAGTTGTCGAACTCCTCTGGGTCGTCGTAGAGTGACGAGATCAACTCGGCTACCTCTTGTTCGGCCCGGCTAACGATGGTGAACAGAGGAGTGGCCACTGCCAGCAGACTGTCCGTGTCCGTTTCCGTAAGCGTGACTTGGATATACGACGTACTGTCCGAGCCAATATTGACCGCCGTTACAATGAGTATACGCCGGCCCATGGTTGTGGGATCCGTTACCTGGACCAGATCACCAGCGCGAAAGAGCTTCGCGTTGACAATGGTCATGGCCAGGAACAGGACGTCACCATCGACGCCACCCGATGAATAATTCACGTTTAGCGCAGCATCGGTATGAACGTCAATGAGACTCCCTTTGCTTCCGTTATAGGGCTGGATCCAGAAGTGAAACTTCCGGGATTCCGTCCTCTGACCTCCCAAGGCGTCCAGAATGACAGTCAGGGGGGCGCTCTTTCCCAGAGGGCGGATCTCGTGAATCCGTCGTCGCCAATCTTCCGGGTGCGCGTTTGCTACCCGGTTGTCAACTTCGACGGGGCCTCTGAGCGTGTTTATAGCCATTGTTCTACATGCTCCTTTCTTAGATTTCTCTCACTTCAAAACAGGTCATACCAAACGGTGGCATGGCCTATACCGGGGCGTTGTCAAGACTGTTCAGAGCGAGGTAGATAATGCGCACGCGCACGTCTTGCCCAGCACCGCCAGTGAACAACTCAGTCACAGCCGCGCCGTTCGTATCAGCAGCTTTGATTGTTACTGTTTCCGCGCCGGACAGTACGGCCCAATCTGGGATCGCGTCGGATTTGCTATCCTTGATTAGATCCGGAGTTAGCCCATATTTATTGGGGTCTCCGGTCACGCTAATGCCGATCTTGACTTGGCCATCGTCGCCGTTTGCCTCACCTGTGAGCGTAGCCTCCAGATTGGATTGAGCCGACAGAATCACTGCGCCATCAGGCACGGTTTCCGTAAGGTCCGTTTCAACCGCATTGGTCAATTGCACGGTCTCATCTATCACTCGGACCTCAAGACCTTCCGTGCTGCTGGCACCAAAGCGCATCGCCACAGCCGCAGCCGCAGCGCCAGCGCTCAAGCCGAGGGTGTCAATGGCGTTATCGGAGTCAGGCAGAAGCACCTTGGATTCAGCGTTCGTCCCGGCCACCGCGCCGTCAAGCACGTCAACCTCAGCAAGCGTCAGCGCCGCAGTGCTCAATGCCACTTTGGCGGAAGCCGCACCGGGGTCGGGGACGCCGATTGCCGTGGCCTGTCCCATGGCCTCAATGTTGAGACCTACGGTCGTATCCCCGGTCTGGTTCGCACAGGTCAAGGCGAGCTTGCCCCTGTCCGCAGTCGTGGGGAACACGTCTACTGTTCCAACGACACCAGACGAACCGGCGTCAATATTCACCGCGTCAAGGTTTCGGAAGTCTCCGATGTCCTTGTTGGAATCAACAACGACGGCCTTACTGGCGGTTACGGTTCCACCTGTAACGCCGTCAAGAACATTCATCTCCGATGGAACCAGCGTGGTCCCATCCAACTGAATGCCTTCCACGAAATTTGGCATATCAACACCACCCGAGGTGACTCGGGTCATGTTGTATTTGCGTCTCAGTTCACCTTCAATTCCGGTTCCCATTTAGTTCACCTCCTTTCAGAGGGTTGTGAGGACTACGTCATTGCTCAGCCGTAATCAGCCGTTTCCAATATGTCCGAAACGACCGGCTTGAGCTGACCAGGGAACTGCACCACCACGTAGTAAGTGGTCTTGGAGCTATCCGTGATCTCCAGGGTGTAAGCACCCGTCTCCAGCGTCTGGACTTCCAGGGCTTTCTTCGCCGTCAGAATCCCGATGTCCTGGCCAGAAGACGACTTGACCTGAACAGTGCCGCTGGCACCTGTCGATGTCAGTCCTTTGCCGCTGGCGGCATCACTGAGCCACAGCTTAAACTGGTGCAGTCCGGGAACATTCACGCCCCCCTCATCCACGACCTGAATTAGAACGTCGCTTTCGTTCGACCCACCAGCGGCGGGCGTGATGGTTGCGCTCAACCTTCCAATCCCGAGGGATTCATCTCTTCCTGATCTACCTTGGTACATTTGCTTTCACCTCCTCTCGTTTGTCTGAAATACAAAAGCCCCGACGACCTACATGGTCGCCGGGGCAAGTTGTCTCTTGCGCGGGCTGTTCTTTATCTCTTACCTAAAGATTCAACTCAGCAAACTCCGCGATTGGATCGTAGGGCTTTTCAGGCGTTTCGCCAGGGGCACTGATCTTGCCACGAGCAGCCGGTTTTCCAGACCGTGCCCTGCCCTTGGGAACCACATCGATCTTCTTGCCTTTAACGGCCTTCTCGATATCCACACGAAGTGTGGGCAGGAAGTCCAACTCCTTTGACACGAGATCAAGCAAGCCATCCCGAGTGTCGATCTCCGGGTGTTCGGCGCGTACTTTCATGATGGCCTTGTGAAGCAATGCTTCCTTTCCATCAATAGCAGGATGCGCCTCTATGAACTGCTCTAGGGCCCGTTGATCCTGGTACATGTTGATGAACTCTGTGCGCATGCTCTGGGAAACCTCTAGGTAGGTTTCGGCCTTTATGGACTGAGCGTATTCCCCCATGTACTCCTGAAGACTCTCAGGGTCCGTCACGACTTTGTCGAACCTGTCTTGATCCATAAGGGGTATCTGAGTGGGCCGCAACTGAGCCTGTTGAGCCGCCACAGCCGCCTGCTGTGTTTGAGCGGCCTGAGCAGCCTCCTGTGCCACTTGCGGCGCCGGATCGCCTTCAGGGGCTTCCTGAGCCTGCTGCTGGGCAGTTTCAGGAACGAATGCGTTCAACGCCACCATCTTATCGAACTGAGACTTGGTGTAAACGGGCTCCTCTTCGGTTTCTTCGCCAGCCTCCTCTTTTTCGCCGGCCTCCGGATCACCCGGCGTGTCATCAGGCTCTTCGACCGAGCCAGGGACAGCTTCTTCTTTGACGGGCTCAGGGTCAGGTGTGCCCAAAACGTCGTTAGTGTCCTTGGACGGGTCGAATCCGCTATTTTCACCTTCAATGATGGTGGCGGTTTCGAGCAGCTCAGCGAGCGGATTGTCATCTCCTTTGGGGATCACTAGAGGCCCTCCAGGAATCTCGGTGGTTTGGCTGTTCGGTTCGTCAGGCATTATCTGTTTCCTTCTGTTTGTGATCAAGTTCGGCGGTTCGCAACAAGGTTTCAAGTATGACGTTCTGAACTAAGTTCATGGCGATAAAGTGTCCTTTTTTTACAAGGACACTTGATGGATCGCGATCCTTGGGGTCCATAAACTCAGCCATGCTTAGAGAAAACGCGTCAAGTATATCCTGTTGATAAGCCTTGAAGGCTTTGTGCTCTAAAAGGAGTTCGACTTCTTCCCGAGTTGGTTTGATCTCTCTCATGCCGTCAATGCTCCGGGTTGTCCTTGCTGACTCAGTACCTCTTCGGTTGAAACCAGATTACCGGCTTGGGCCTCCTGGGCCACCTGTTGATCGGGTAAGGTTTCGGTCTGAATCTCCATCTCTGCGATATCGTTGGCTCCATGCTTTCGGAGCCATTGCTGGAAAACTAAGGCAATGGGGTACCGCTTGGCCAGTTCAGCTTGGTTTTCTGGTACCTGAAGAAGATTGGTCAGAAGGGTGTCAAGAGCCGCTAAGTCGGCGGGCTGGGTCTTGGCGCCATCGTAGGGAACCACACTGAAGTTCGCGTCCAGATCCCACTTGCTTACCGTGAGCCCACCATTCGTGTCCAGGTCTGGGTAGATTCTCCGGAGCCGTTCTTCGTGACGACCGATCAGCGGAACAACCATGTCCTCGTCAAGATACTGAATGTTGTTGTAGGCTAGCATGTAACCCAGCGGGTCCATGGCCTGCTCGGACACAATCAAGGCAAGCCGCTGTAGACGGCTCAAAGCGCCACTGGTGGCAGCATTGATACCCGCAGCGGTAGGACGTTCGGGGAGTTTGCTCAAGTCGCCCTGGATGATGTCCACGGTCCCGTTGGCCTGTCGCATCAGGTCTATCAGGTTCTGAACTTGTTCGGGGTGCCGACTGGTCACGTCTGACACTTGCAGTTGCTTGATGTAAGCGTCGAGGTTCACACCACGGTTCATGTGGGACCGTGTAAGGCGAATCAATTTGCCGGGGGCAGGGTTTCGGATGTCTTCCTCTTCGATGGCACCAGGATCGAAGATGATCATGTCGTTGATGGCCTTGCGCACGTTGTCCGTGTGGCTCTTGTTGAACCAATCAATCGCCAACTGCATGCCGTAGGTTGTCATCAGGTGCGAGACAGGGTAAACGCTATAGCCGTCCGTGTTCGGGGCATTGACCACAACGGGGAACATCCCGTGCATAAGTGCCAGCGGTTCGCATTGAATGAGCAACCGGTCGCCCATGATGGAGAACAACCACTTGACCGGGTAGTCTTCATCGCCAAGTCCCCATTCGCTTGGAATGATCTCAGCCATGTGCGTTACCACATCAGCTCGCCGCTTGTTCTCTGGATTCACGGTTGTGCTAAGGTTCTCGGTCTTTGTCCTAGTGTTCCGTCCCGTCTCAAAGTCATCGTTGTAATAGGCGGAGCTTCCGTGTCCCTGAGCCGCCACCAGGTGGGCGTACTTGCAATTGAATAAGCCGCTCTCGGGTTCAAATTCCCTCTTGAGAAGTTGTTCGGAATCGGTCGTGTACACCCAGCCCACGAAAGTGCCATCCTGAATGTCGTTTGGGGCAACATTCGGATCCCAGTAAGTGCGGTAGGGATCGAGATTCCGTAGTTTGGTTCCCTCGAAAAGTGTCTTCTCACGCATGAGGCGAAGCACGTCGCCCTCCTTGACACCATCCGGGAGAATGTCCTTCACAAAATCGAACACGATGGGGCCAAGTTCTTGATCGAAGGGGGCTTGGGTTTTCTGGTGTTCCCAGTCCAAGGCCATCGCCCCGCGCCCATAAGCCATACTATCCCGCCAGAAGACGTTGTGCCGCAGGCCGTAGTGAAACCAATGCGCCTGCCGATCAACCAGCATCTCGTGCTTCATGGCACTGAGAATGCTATCCGCATCCCCAAGGCCCCTGTAGCTGTGGATAGGCCCGGTCAAGAAGACGCTTGTGAAGTAGGTCTGGTACATCTCCAGACTGGCAAAAGTCATGGGTACCACAACGTTCACAGGCTTACGCCAGTCCTTCTCTGTTATGGCGGCATCGGCTTCATCGGCAGGCATGTAGCTAGTGAGCACCCAGTCCATCCGCTGGAAGTCCTTGCAGTGCGGTTTGAAGGCGTTTATGCCCTGCCGTGTCCGCTCAAGAACTTCCCTCACGATGTACTTGTGCAAATCGGTCTTCGGACGCAGATCGAGGCCCTGTGGATATTCGTAGTCGAACTCCACTTCCTCAATGTTTCTAGCGAGTCGATCCCGCTCTTTCTGTATGGATTCTGGAAGCTCCATCAACAGGTTCTCCAACTGCCAGCGGCAATCGCTTCACCCAACCGCCCATGAGGGTCGTCAATCCTGGTTTTCCCGAATTCGTCCAATTCACTTGTTACCGTGGGCTCCGCGAAACACCCGGACTCCATGAGGATGTAGGGGATGTAGCCCATAGTGTCTAGGGCATCCCACTTCGTACACTTCGGGAAGCTCAACTGCTGTTGTTCGAGTGCGGAGTCGCGCAGTTTCTCCTCGTGCCATACGAATCGCTTCTTGTATACGAATTTTCACCTTCT
>SDBT01019871.1_pt1 | contig 10516 bp, 7 predicted proteins | sample 2277101 | NCBI WGS metagenome assembly SDBT01 (sample SAMN10404973, study PRJNA504765) | marine sediment metagenome | isolation source: marine sediment core GS10_PC15, 103 cmbsf | place: Arctic Ocean: Southern Knipovich Ridge | collected 2010
ATTTATGTATCCGCCAGTTATTCAAAAACTTATTGATTTATTTTCTAAATTTCCTACTGTTGGGCCGCGAACTGCTGCCCGATTTATTTTTTATTTAATAAAACTGCCTCAAGAAAAATTTGATGAATTTCTGACTTCAATAACCAATTTGAGGAAAGCAATAAAAATCTGTTCTTTTTGTTTTAACCCTTTTGATGCTTCGGCAGGCTCAGCACAAGATGCTTCGGCAGGCTCAGAGAAAAAGCTCTGTCTTATCTGCCAAAATAATTCCCGCGATAAAACCCTGCTTTGTATTGTTGAGAAAGAAACCGATTTAATTTCAATTGAAAAAACAAAAAAATATAAAGGGCTTTATTTTATTTTAGGCGGGACAATATTTGGTTTGAAAAAAAATGATATTGAAAAATTAAAGATTAAAGAATTAGAAGAAAGAATTAAAAACCCTGAAAGTTTTGATATTCAGGGTGTAAATTTAAAAGAAATTATTATTGCTACTAATCCTACAACTGAAGGTGAAGCTACTGCTTTGTATATAGAAAGAGAATTAAAGCCACTTGGAGTAAAGGTCACCCGCCTGGGACGAGGACTGCCAGTAGGAGGAGAATTAGAATACGCTGACGAAGACACTTTAGGAAGCGCCTTTGAAGGAAGGAAATAGCACCAAAGAACAAGAAAAAAGCCTCATTAAGAGGCTTTTGTGTTTTGGGTACAATTAGCTGGACCCGACCTTCTTGGATAATCTTCCCGAACGATAAAGATATAATAGAGTCGGTGTGGCAAAAACCAGAAAAATCCAGGCTGCTAATGTCAGGGGACCAAGCTTTAACCTTATAGCGTTTAGGCCGAAGAGGCCAAAAGCTACTATCGTGAAGATAAAAGCTGCTGCCAAACCCATTACTACACTTGATACAAATCTCTTTAATTCCTTAATCATTTTCAGGTTCCTTTCCTAAAAAAATTTGGGTGTTTTCAGTTTTCAAGTTACTATTCCTATTATACGCCCTTATTCAAAAGCTGTCAAGCCCAATTTTTCTAATCAGTTTCTATCTTTGTGATTTCAACTTCGGTGTAGGGTTGGCGATGGCCTGCTTTTTTCTTGTAGCGGGTTTTTGGCTTATATTTAAAAATAACTATTTTTTTTCCTTTACCTTGTGACAAAATTTTGCTAATAACTTTAGCTCCTTTTAGAAAAGGAGTTCCAATCTCTATCTTTTTATTCTTTTCCACTAACAAAACCTCTTTGAAGGTTATTTCTTTTCCTTCCTTACCTTCAATTTTTTCAATTTTTATTTTGTCACCAGGAGCAACTTTATACTGCTTCCCCCCAGTTTTAATTATTGCTAACATAATATCACTCTTCTTTTGGCCTTTCTAATTGTTTAATTTTAATTTGTGGTTTTCCTCCGGCAATTTTTACCACATCTTTATCAATCTTTTCAAATTCTTTTCCGGCTTTATTATAACTGCTTACAGCTGTCCCTAAATGATCGCCGAGTCTTTCGTAATATTCACTATAAACTCCCAGATGCCTATTTAATCTTTCTACATGTTTGATTATTTCACGCGCCTGTTCGGAAATCTTTTGATTTCTAAGCCCCTGCAAAACAGTCTGCAAATAAGCCAGAAAAGACGTTGGAGAAACAACTATAACTTTCTTTTTCCCTGCATAGTAAATTAAACTATTTGTATCGTCAGTGACCGCTCCTACTTTATTGATAAGCAAATCGTAGTAAACAGCTTCTGAGGGAATAAACATGAAGGCGAAATCCATTGTATCCTCTTCCGGTTTAACATATTTTGACGTTTCGTCAATACGGGCTTTAAGGTCTGCGACAAAAGCTGACTCATATCTTTTCTTTTCTACAGGATCGTGGGTTTCCAATATTCGATTGTAGTTTTCCAGACTAAATTTTGAATCAATTGGAATAATTCTCTTGTCAATAAATACTACTGCGTCAACTATTGTTCCGTCCTTAAATGAATACTGCATCTGATAAGAGCCCGGCGGCAAAACATTTTTTAAAACAGTTTCCAGATAATATTCTCCCAGAACTCCCCGCTGTTTTGGATTTTTTAAAATATCCTGAAGACCCCGAAGCTGATCTGCAAAACTTACCACCTGCTTATTTGTTTCATCAAGCCGTGTCAGCTTTTCAATGACATTCCCAAAAATCTTAGTGCTCTGGCCAAACTGAGTCTGAATAGCTTTGGTTGATTCAGACAACTTACTATCTAAAACTTGGGCAATATGATTCATTTGCTGCTGGAGCATCATCAAAGATTCATTTTGCTTCTCTGGCTTTTTTCTAAATAACAAAAAAATCACTGCTCCTAATCCTATAACAACCGCTATTAAAAAACCAATTATCAATGCCTCCATTAAAAGTATATTACGATAATTTTAATAAAAAATCAACCCCGCTGAGCGGAGTTAGTCAAATGCTTTAAATTAATTTTAGTGGAAAAATACTTCGGCAACTACAAAAGTAACATAAATTAAGAGTAAAAACCAAGCTTCTTTTTTAGTAATTTTTCGGTCGGTTCTGACAAAGACCAAGAAGAATAAAGCTGAAATTATAAGAAAAACTCTGGCAATAGCAAAGGGAGAAAAATCTGTAATTTCAATAGGATGAATTAAGGCGACGACTCCCAAAACAAAGGTAGCGCAAATAATAATCGCCCCCATTAAGTTTCCTAAAATCATCCAGGTTCGTTTCTTTCTTGCAGAAAGAATAGCAAAATAAGTTTCGGGAAGAGCATTCCCTAGTCCGACAATTAAAATTCCAACCACAGGAAGGGTAACGCCTAAAGCGCTGGAAAAGGCCTGAGCGCTCCTTACAATCCCCTCTGAGGCCACTAAAAGCAGAAGTAAAGCTATTATTACTTTTCCAAAAGCTTTAAAAAAGTTCTTAAACTGCCTAAAAATTCCATACTCTATAGTTTTCCAATCTCTGGGTTCATGTTTAATTGCGGAGTTCTCCTTTTTATTTTCCTTATTATGTTTGTTATTAACGTAAACCCTTTGAAATCTTTCTTTTTTTGAGAAAAGCCAAAAGATATAGAAAGCAAAAGCCGACAGTAAGATTAAAGCATCTACTCTTCCTAAAACCCCGTCCAGAATCAAAATCAAAGGTAAAACAGCAATTGCGGCAGTAAAAATAGTGCTAGTCTGAACCATTCTGCTTCTGACCGGCAAGGCAGAACCTCCAATTAAAACCGCCAAAGCCACAGCCAAGGTTAAATCAGCTACATTTCCTCCAACAATTTCACCAAAGGAAAGTTGAGGGATCCCACGCAGAGCTGAATTAATTCCAATAAAAAGATTGGGGGCAGAACCTGCAACAGCCATCACAAAAAAAGCAACCACAAATTCCCGCCAACCCAAAAACTTAGCCATTTTCATTAAGCCCTTAACCAATCTAGAGCCCGACCAAAATAATAAGAAACAAGAAATTATGAAAATTAAAACATATAGCCAAACCATAGTATACGAATAGCCTTAACGAATAGGCACATACGAATTAAAAATCTGTTTGATGTCGCACAATAAAATAATATTTTGTAGCTTCAATTAAAATTAGGTTAAAAAGTCCAAGAGATAAAAGTAATCCCCAATCAAAAAGATTTAAAGGCGTGGTCTTCAAAATGATTTGAAGAAAAGGCAGGTAAATAGCTGCAATAAGAGCCGCGACGCCAAAAATCCAAGCAAAAACTAAAAACTTATTAGAAAAAGGATTTATATGCCAAATATTTCTTCTTAAACTTTTACAAGAGAACACATAAAAAAGCGAATCTATGGCTAAGCCGGCAAAAATTATTGTTCTGATGTGTGGAATCTCGTAATTAGAATATTTTAAAAGCCAAAAAAATAACCCCAAAAGCATAAAATCAGTTATCAGTCCAATAATAAAGATTATCGTCTTCATTTCTTTATTTAATAGCGGGGCATCGTGACCATGGGGCTTTTGCTTCATCAAATCTTTTTCTTTTGGCTCAAAGGCCAAAGCAACGCCAGGAAGACCGTCTTCAATAAGATTTACCCATAAAATTTGAGCGGCAGTAATTGGCAAATAACCAAAGAAAAGACCTACTCCAATTAAAATTGTTTCGGTAAAAGAATCGGAAAGCAGATAAGTAATTACCTTACGGATATTGTCAATAATACCTCTTCCCTCCTCTACAGCAGCAACAATAATATTAAAATTATCAGTAAGCAAGACAAGGTCTGAAACCTCTTTGGCAACTTCGGTGCCCGAACCAAGAGCTACTCCAATATCGGCTTGTTTTAAAGCCGGGGCATCGTTAATTCCGTCCCCAGTCATTGCTATTACTTCTCCTTTATCCTGCCAGGCCTTAATAATTCTCATCTTGTGTTTTGGCTCAACTCTGGCGTAAATCTGAATATCTTTTACTCTTTTTTCAAACTCTTTATCCGAAAGTTGGTCCATTTCTTTCCCTTCCATAATATTTTCTTCCTTTGCCTCAAACCCTAATTCTTTTGCCACTGCCTTTGCCGTCAACTTGTGGTCACCGGTAACAATAATTGGCTTCATTCCTGCTTGCTGACATATCTTCATTGCTTTTTTTACTTCTTTCCTAATCGGGTCTTTCAGAGCTATTAATCCAACAAAAACCAAATTATTAAATAAATCTTTTAAGTTTTCAATTTTTTTATAAGCAACAGCTACCACTCTTAGCCCCTTTCCAGTTAAATCTTCCAATCGGGCTTCTATTTCATCTAGCATTTCGGAAGTTAAGGGTTTTTCTTTATTACCTACTTTTAAATATTTTGACATTTCTAACAACTTTTCCGGAGCGCCTGAAACATAAAGAATGTCTTCTTTTTTGTTTATAGTATAAGCTCGAGCTAAATATTTGTTCGCTGAACTAAACGGAAGTTCAGCGATCTTTGTCATCTTTTTCTCTAATTCTTTTTTATTAATTCCTGCCTGTGTTCCCGCCAAAAGCAATGCTTTATCTGTTGGTCTGCCCCGAATGATCCATTTTCCCATTACTTCTTCTGGATTTTCAATAAATGCTTCATTGCACAAAGTAACAATCCTGAGAGCTAAAAGACGATTTGTTTCTGTGTCTGTTATAATGTCAGTTACTCTCATTTTCCCTAAAGTTAAAGTGGCGGTTTTATCGGTTGCAATAATAGAAGTGCTTCCCAGGGTTTCAGCTGAAGCCAGCTTTCTAACCAATCCCTTCTTTTTCAAAATTCTTTGCATTCCCAAAGCTAAAATAACCGTCATCGCAACTGGCAGACCCTCAGGAATGGCAGCTACGGCAACGGCTACTGCTATCGTAAACATTTCCACAAATGTATTTCCAGTAATTATTCCTTCAATAAAAATAATGGCACAAACTCCTATAACAATTCCGCCAATAATTTTAGCAAAGCGAGCTAATTTCTTCTGCAAAGGAGTCTTTTCTTCTTTAGCTTCTTTTACCATCTGAGCCACCTTCCCTATCTCGGTTTCGAGCCCGGTTGAAGTAACCACTATCTTTGCCTTCCCATCTTCTACGATTGTGCCCATGTAAACCATATTATCTCTGTCTGCCAAAGGTGTCTTTTCTGAGATAATTTTTGATTTTTTCTTGGCTGGCAGCCATTCACCGGTTAAAACCATCTCATTGGTCTTTAAATTATAACTTTCAATAATTCTGCCATCAGCTGGCACCTTATCCCCGGGGTTCAGAATAAAAATATCGCCCGGGACTAACTCAGTAGAATTTATAATTCTTGAATTCCCTTCCCTGATTACTTGAGAATGAATCTTGACTACCTTTTTTAGTTTTCTTAAAGCATTGCCTGCTTTATTTTCTTGAAAAAAACCTACAATAACATTTAAAAAAACAGCGCCAAAAATAACTATGGCGTCAGTAAATTCTTTAAAAAATAAAACTACAATTCCAGCAATTACTAAAATATAAATCAAGGGGCTTTTGAATTGCTCCAAAAATATTCTTAATTTTGGGAGAGGTTTTTCTTTGGGAAGTGAATTCTTGCCAAATTTTTCTCGTTGAGTTTTTACTTTTTCTTCACTCAAACCCTCTTCAGGGTTTGAGTGAAGTTTTTTTATAATTTCTTCCCAAGAAAGATTATGCCACAAAGTTTCTTTAACGGTCATATTATTCTATTTTACCCATTCGCTTCACTCAGGGCAAGCCCCCTCACTACCAGAAGTTATCAACTTATAATGTGAAAATAATTCCCTGCGCCAAGAACTTCTCAAGTTCTGACATTATGTTATTATATTAATAAGTCCCCATAAATTACTTAAATTGCCCGACAGGTTTAGACACCGCGCTATGTTAAAAAATAAAATAAAAATTTGGCTTGCCTATTTAATGCAGGGCTTAATATCTTCCTATATAATTTTAGCCCTATACCAAAAAGATTATCTTAATCTTTTTGGCGGAATTATTTGTTTATCCATAACTTTTTTACCCCTAATTATAAAAAGGAAATGGAGGATTACTCTCCCATGGACACTTAATTTTCTAATTGTTCTCTCATTATACCTTTATGTTGGAGGACAAATCATGGGATGGTATGTCACCCTCTCTCCATTCTACGACAAAATTGGACATCTTATCGGCTCAGCTACCGTGGCATTGCTTGGTTTTGCTTTAACTGTAATTATTAAGAATTTTTCTAAATTATCGCTTACCAAAAAACAAATGGTTTTTTTTATAGTTATATTTGCAATGGCGATAGGAGCTCTTTGGGAAATTGGAGAATTTGCAATAGACCAAGTTTTAGGAACAACTGCTCAAAAAGGACTTTCTGATACAATGTATGACTTAATATTTGATTTATTAGGGGGATTATTTATCGCATTGTTAATTCAGACAAAATTTGAAAAAATAAGAAAAAACATAATCCCAAAAATTTTGAAACAAATCTCAAAGAAAAATCTTTAAAATATTATCTATCCAGCTAATTTCAGCGCGTAAAAAAGAGGTTTTTTAAAAACCTCTTTTTTACGCGCTCCCAACCGGAGTCGAATGAGTTGCCCGAAGGACATTGCCTCCTCCCCCGCCAAGGCGGGGTCGTCGCAATTCGGGGAACCGATTCTCTGCAGAGTGAAATCAAATAAAGAATGAAATACGCCTTTGGCGTATTTCATTCTCCATGCGCTCCCAACCGGAGTCGAACCGGTGTTCCTAGCTTGAGAAGCTAGTGTCCTGGGCCACTAGACGATGGGAGCCAGCATCAATATCTATTTTTCAACTTACCACAAAATCTCAATTTTGTCGATAAAAAAAGCCGTCTCTTGTTGAAATGAGGCAGCCCATACTTACACTAATTATGACGAAATTCATCCTACTTTGTTACAAATCTAATTGAATAAAATTAGGCTTTTACCTCTTCCACTATCTCCCCCATTTTCATTTCCCGCGAGCCATCAACTAAAATTAAGTCGCCTTTTTTTATTTCATTTTGAAGGCGAATTTTTCCTTCTTCAACATTATTAAATTGAAAAATGTTTTGCTCTAACATTCCTTTATTTTTAGCTCCCTGGGCAATAAACTTTGCCCTTGAACCAACTGTGAAAAGTAGATCACTAACCTTGGCAACTTTCTCCCCGATTGTCTCGTGAGCTTCAATTGTATATTTCCCAATTCCTAAAACATCTCCCAAAACAGCGATTTTTCGTCCTTGTCCGCCGTAGCCTTGGCGAAGGCGGGCCTCTGCTTCAATCTTTCCTAAAATATCCAGGGCTTCAATCATTGAGAAAGCGCTAGCCCCTCTACTATCATCAAGAATTGAGGAATTCTTTATACCTTTAATTAATCTCATTTTTCCGGGAAGCGACTGATAAATCCTCAGGGCTTGAGATACTTCAACCAAATTTATATTCTTTACCACTCCCACACAAATCGCTGTCAAGGCGCTGTATATTTGTTCTTTCCCAAAAAGGTTTTTTAGCCAAAAAGGAACAATATTTTCCTGATAATCCATTTTGAAATTTGTCCCGCTTAAATTAACATTAACGTCGCTAACCTGAAAATCTGTTCTTTTCTGAAAGCCGTAAGTTAAAGATTGGGCTACGGTTCCGTTTTGAATCTCCCGAACAGTTTCATCGTCAAAGTTTAAAATTAAAAAACCTCGATTTGGCAAAACTTTAGCTAACTCTCTTATTTGAAGGGTTTCTTTTCTGTCCCCGGCAAAAAAATCTTTATCCGGAGGGATTTCTCCAATATGGGTTACTACTAAAATTGGCAAATATGATTTCCTAAGTAAAAAATTAAACTTTTCTATTTCTTTTGGGTCTGATAAAGCTGACTCAAAAATTAAAACCTTTCTCATCTCAGGGTAGGATTTTAACACCTGAAAAATAGCTTGCCTTGCGCAAGAACGCCCTTTTCCAGCAACAAGGATAACAGAAGGTTTTTTAATTAGAAAAATGAGTTTTTTAAAAAGATTCATAGTTATTCATAGTCCGGAGGTATCTGATAATAATTTATAATATATTTTGCCAACTCTCCGAAAATCGGTACTGCTGAATACTCAGCTGTTCTGGTTTCAGGTTTATCAAGTTTTACCAAAATTAGAAATTGGGGACTAAAAGCGGGAGCGAATCCAATAAAGCTCTGCCAAGTGTCTTCCGAATAACCTTTTTTATCTATCCCAAGGGTTGACCAGGGAATCTGAGCAGTGCCTGTTTTTCCAGCAATATAATAACCAGGAACTTTTGCCTCGTTAGCAAAGCCGTTTTCAATTACACTAATCAGCATTGCTGTTAACTGAGAGGCGGTCTTTTGAGAAATAATCTGTTCTGAAGATATTTCGGGTTGGGTTTCAGTTATTATATCCTTCTTAATAATTTTTTCAACTAAATAGGGTTTAACTAATTTTCCCCCATTTGCAATAACACAAAAAGCTCTAACTAATTGAATGGGCGTCATTTCAATTCCCTGACCAAAAGAAGCAGTGGCAAAATTTATTTCATAACCTTTTTTAAATTCTCTATTTTCAGAAAAAAACTCCTCCTGGAGATCAATTCCGGTTGGTTCAAAAATCCCAAATTTATCAATATATTCTAAAAAAACATCGTGGCCAAGCTGTTTTTCAACAAATACCGCTCCAGTATTAATTGATTTTTCTAAAACTTCGGTCATTGTCCTTTTCCCCCAAACCTTTTCATTATAATTCATAATGGTGTACTTACCGATTTTTACTTTTCCAGTATCAATATAAGTAGTTTTAGGTGTGATTTTCCCTTGGTTAAGGGCAGCTGCCATAGTAATTGGTTTAAAAGCTGAACCCGGCTCAAAGAGTTTTTGAACTGACGGATTTTGAAAAAGTTCAAAGTCAACCTCTGAGTAATGATTGGGGTCAAAGTCTGGGAAACTGGCAAGCGCTAAAATTTTTCCTGAATTGGGGTCTATAACTATAATTTGGCCTGCTTCAATATTTAAATTTTCTTTTGCTTTTTCTAATAATTTCTCCGCCATAAATTGAATATTGTAATCTATGGTTAAGAAAATGTCAGCGCCTTTAGCGCTTTCGGCGGCTCCCGAGAAAAAATACTTTACAATCCCCCATTCTCTTTCTTGAATTTCTTCTTTTCCCTGAAGGACGTTGTCATAAAAACCCTCTATTCCATATTGCCCTTTTCCTTCCCCTCCTAAAAAGCCAAGGGTTTGAGAAATCATAGTGCCTTGAGGATATTTTCTGAAAATCGTCTCTCTTAAATAAATTCCGGGTAAATTCATTTCTTTTAAAGCCTGTTCTTCTTCTTTTGTTAGACTGCTTTTTATTTTTTCAAACAAACCATCTCCTTGAAGTTTCTCTAAAATCGCTGCTTCTTCTAAATTAAGAACTTGTGAAAGGATTTTGGCTGTCTCTTCCTTTTCTTCAATTTCTTGAGGATAAACAAGCAGATATTTCCCTTTCACATTGGTGGCTAAAACTTCCCCTTCGCTGAAAAAAATTTCTCCTCTATCCCCTTTTAAAAGTTGAAACACTTTCTGCTGCCCCTGAGCCATTGCTTTGTAAAAATCATATTTGATAATCTGAAGAAAAATCAGGCGGCCAATGATAGCCGCCCCAAATAAGATAATTAAAATAAAGATTAAATTAACCCGCCACCTTTTCATTATTTAATGTTCTAAAATACAAAATTTTTACGCAGTCACAAAATCGTAAAAAATTATTTTTGATCTCATATTAATAGAGCTAGCGGAGGACTATCCTCCGCTAGCTCTATTTTGTCACAACTTGAGTATCTAAAACTCGGATATAATGAATCTTATTTATTTTTTCAAAATTAAGCGCTTCTAACAACTCTTCTGCTTTATCCAGGGAGCTCACTTGAGCTGAACTAATTACTAAATTCTGACTTTCTTTTGAAACTTCGCCTATTCGTTTTTCATATTCTTGAATTAAATATCTTTCTGAAACTGCTGCATTAACTTGAAAAATATAAAAAACTAAAAGAGCAGCTATTGATAAAAAACTCAAAAGCCAGAATAATTTTAAGCTAATTTTCCATCTAAAAGA
>SDBT01019872.1_pt1 | contig 10516 bp, 6 predicted proteins | sample 2277101 | NCBI WGS metagenome assembly SDBT01 (sample SAMN10404973, study PRJNA504765) | marine sediment metagenome | isolation source: marine sediment core GS10_PC15, 103 cmbsf | place: Arctic Ocean: Southern Knipovich Ridge | collected 2010
TTCTGATGATTGAAAATCGCTTTCGGTTGCAAATGGCGGATCAATATAAATTAGCTTAACCTTTCCCTTAACCTTATCCTTTATTAACGGGTCCTGATTCATATAGCAAGTCTTTAAAAACTGGAGATTATCACCCTGGACGATTAAATTTTTCCAATCCCCATTCTTGCCATTTGCGAAACTTCTAACTATTTGTAATGGCGCAGCTCCTCCAGTAATAGCGGCCTGCGCTAATATTACGGATTCGGCTCTTTTGCCTGCATATTCGATAGTGGGCACTTTGTATTTATCCAGCTCCTTATAATCAAACTTTCCTGACTGTCTCAGCTTATCAAAGAAGCCGGGGGAAAGCTTAAGCAATAAATCTTCCGGGATTTCTGTTTGATTGTTAATACATTCAGAAAGAATCCTTAAATCTTCTTCCGTCAGGTTGATGTTAGCCATAGCACTTCCTTTTAATTTTCAAATTTCTTTAGCAACAAAGAATTCAACACATCAATTCTTGTTCGTCCTTTTTCGTTAGGTATTAGAGTAAATTTATTTATCCTCAAAAACTTATATCCATAGCTTTCCAGCTCTAACTGTCTTGCAATGTCATAATCAAGATATTCTTGAGAAAAGTTATGGGCAGTAACTATCTCGGGGTTTTTTGTATGATATTCAAGGCCGTCATATTCTAGGATAAGAGACTTTTCTTTTCCTCTTTCAGATAGAGTTAGGAGAAAATCTACTCTATACTTCGGAACGTAACGATGGAGCGTCTCTTCAATATACTTTCCCATGGGGAACTGGGCGATAATTCTGATTTTGTCCCTGTTTTTTTTGTAAAACTCAGTGTTTGTAATTTGGATATACAAATCTTTTTCTGCCGGTGAGCCAAAGATTGATTCATCTTCCACAAAGTTATCTTTGGCATTCTTAAGTAACTGCTCGTAATGTTTAAGCGCGTCGCCAAGACGAGTATCAGAATATTCCTTAATCGGCATACTGTGAACAAAGACCATAGTATCTTTTGCCCGGCTGAATCCGACATTTAGCCTTTGCATTTTCAGTTTTCTTATATTATCAGCGCTTCCGCCTATTATGGGGTAAATATTGCGCAGGCTGCCGTTTCCAATTTTCTTATCTTCAACAAAAGAATAGTACACAATATCACGCTCTTCCCCCTGTACGCTACCTACAAACCATATAGTCAACTTATGTTTCTTCTTAAGGGAATGGTAATCCGGAAGCTCCTTGCGAAACACCTCTTCTGTGCGGTCGCGCTGTTCTCTGAATGAGGTGATTATCCCTATGGTCCCTTTGAAGCCCGAGGATACTAGAGACTGGATATCTTTTTTTATTGCCTCAATCTCATCCAAGTTTACGTTTGTTCCGGAATTGCCCTGAGTCTCTACTTTTATGAAGCGAAGGACTTCCTTGATAGGCTTAGTCCTGATTCTGTTTATTATTAATGGGACCTGGGTCGGTTTATAGAAGAATTCATTGGAGTAATCTATTATTTCTGAGAAACTACGGAAATGCGTATCTAAAGAAACAGAGTAGTTCTTAATAGCCTTGGCGAAATTTAGGGTGGAGGTTCTTATGCTAAAGGTCTTAAGCCAATCAATGGTACCCTCTTCAGGTTTGTAGAATACAGGTTCAACTTCTTGATCTTCTGGATCAATTTCCCGCGAGACATCCTGTGAGATTTCTTGCTTTTCTTTTTCACTAATTGTTACTCGGTAATCCTTTTGGTAACTATCTAATATTTCTTTGAAGTACTGGTCTGCATATCGGGCACTAACATTAACAGCGCTTACCGCGCCATACTGTAATTCATCTCCGAAAATGACGACTTGCTTTGCCCTCAGAATTAGAGAGATAGATTCGGCGATAGAGACTTGAGAGGCTTCATCAATAACCAGAATGTCTATAACATCTTCCTCCATAGGAAAATATTGAGATATTAGGCTAGGCTCAGATATAATACAGGATATACTCTCAAGGATAACTTTCAATTCCTCTGCTTTCAGGCGTTTCTTGCTTCGCAGTGAGACTAGAATACGCTCAACATGACCGGTATAATTGTTAAGATTTTTCAGCCGCTTATCGTTGATATATTCTAAGTGTTTGTGGATGGATTCATAATAAGAGGATATCAAACCCATATCCGGAGTATCACATAGTTCATCCCTGGCAAGTTCAGAAAATAGTTGTATATATTTGAATGTCTTTTCCACTCCTTCGTTTGATAGAAGGCGACCAGCATCTTTCAAATTATCCAGATTTATCCCCGCAGCTTCAAGGAGGGGACAAAAGTATTCCTTAACTACTTTTAGCGAAGCTATCGTTTCCTCACTGATATGTTTTATGATATCCCTTGAATGTGACAAGAAACTAAAAAAGCGTTTAATATCCTCATCTTCTAACCCTAAATCTTTCTTGAGCGTAAGTAAAACTTCGATATCCTCTCTCTTGGTCTCGATTTCGATATTTGTTTGTGCGCCGGATTCTAAATCTTTTAGGTTTAATTTACCTTTATCCTTGGAAGCCAAATGACAAATATTCACCAAGACATTTTCATACTGCAAATCGCTGAGTTTGCTTAAAGCCAATTCAAACGCATCTTTACTTTCCTTCCCCTGGAGCATCATTGAAAGCCTGACCGACAATTTAAACTTCAATTGTTTTATATCAGCAAATATCAACGAGTCTCCCTGTAGATATGCACCAATCCTTGATACTTTCTCCGAAAAATCCTTCAGCACTTGCATGTTAATTTTCCTCATCCGTATAATATCAGAAAGGGCGAGGGAAGATTTATTAACAAAGTTGCAGGTTTGGAGCAAAGAAGGAAGTAAATCACGCTTTTCATATAAAAGAAATAGCTGTGTGCTACTTAGCGCATCTACCTGTGATCTATATATACTGTCTATGCATTCCTTGACTAAATTTGTATGGAGGGATTCGTCTTTCTTTATCTTTGGGATTGAAATATTACCTTTCCAAACATTGGCTTGTTTTAGTTCATTTTCCAACCTTTCCAGTTCAAATAGTTTGTCAATGAGGTCTTTGTATTTACCCGAATTATCCCAATAACTATTTAGCTGAGCTTCAACGGCACCATACCAATTTTCAATATCCTTCTTTACCGCATCCTCGTTGAAATCGTTTGCTCTGTTATTGGCCGCAGTGATTACCGGGCTGGAAAGTGTATTTTGAGAGGTGTTAATACCTTTTTCATCCTCAGAAATTCTTAGAACAGAAGGCTTTGCCTTAGGGTGCAATTCTCTGAATTTATCAATAAGCATTCTGTCAATTACATCAAGGGCAGCTTTTTTGTGTGATGTTATCAATACTGATTTATTCTGTTGATTGGCCCAATAGGTTATAGCTGCTATTGTATAAGATTTACCGGTTCCGGGTGGGCCATCAACAACAATGATTTTGTTCTCGGGGTTATCTAAGGCGGTAAGGATCCTTCGTTGGCTCTTATTCAGACTTAAAGGGATGGTTGACAATAGATTATTCACTGACTTTTTGGGATATTTCTTATTGTAGGCAGAATCAACTTCCTCTGTCGTATTTTTGACGTTTTCGGAGACGTAATCTTTCACGAAATTAGTAAATTTACCGCCTTTACCGGCATCGATACGAGTTATAAGTTCAGAGTAGTCAAAAAGTCTTCTATCTTCTTTCTGGACAATCTGCAGTCCAAACCTGTAATTTATGGAAGGCTTATTATCAGCACGAAGAGTCTTAAATGCATATTCCAATAAAAATGGATTGAAGAAATCATAATTATTCTGCAAGAACTTCTCTACACCCCAGAGATAGTCGTTGGCTTCGTTTAATCTGGCTGCGCGGGGAGTGGTAAGAATGTTATTAAAGCCAAAGGAATTTATTGCCGGTGTGTTTATCAGTAAAATATTTCTGTCGCATGATAACACAATTTTTTCGCTTTTTTCCTCAATAGTTAACTCTATGAGGAAAATAGGATATTTATCTGTAGCTGCGTTCTGGCTGTCTGCTGTTGAGGAAATCTGATGGAAGAAGATATAGGGCCTTCCCATTCCAGTAAAGTTTGAGAATTTTCTTATCGTTGCATAAAGATCGTACATTTTGAGTTCAAAAGAGCTGGTTTTAATTATTTCTTTGATTTTATTGTGAAACGACTTTTCGTCACCGGCTTTTCCAGCAGTTTTTCGAAAAGAATCGTATATCCCTTGTTCAATGCTGTTAGTGTTTAAAGATGTTATAGGGGTGGATGCAAATGGCAGTTCTTGTAGTAATTCCTCCTTCTTTTGCTTCTGAAGTCTCAAGAGTGTTTCTTGGATAGCATTTCTGAAAATAAGGTTAAATTTTCTTATGCCTTCACGTAACGCCTTTTCCTCAAATTCTTTATTTTCTACTACCGTAGTATTGTCTTTTGTGTCTTTGTTATCCTCAGCTATTATTGTTGTGTCACTCTCCGTTTTTCTTAGCTGCATTCTTGTCTGTTCAATGCAATTTTCTAAGAATTCCAAGTTATAGTCTGTCTCAAGTTCTTGAAGCAATGATTTCTTAAAGTCGTCTTCGCTGAGAGAAACAGAATATTCCCCTTGCTTGACAGATATACTTAACTCGGTTTTGTTTTTTATGGAATCCAGTACCTTTTTCTGGAATTCAGGAAAAACTGACAGCTCTGTCGTGAGACTGTCATCTGTCCACCTATATCTGATTCTGGTCTGAAATCTGAATCGGGTTTCAGTATAGGTTGCAAAATAATTTAAGATACTTTTGGTGAATGTGTTCATACTGTATTCCTTGAACTATTCATTAGTTCTGGTTTTAATAAACGATTCAAATTACTCTGGCTTAATCCGCAATTTACTAGTCTTTTTGGCCTTATCTCTTTAGCTCTAATCAAATCCCTTACCCATTTTTCGGCAATATCAAGCTTCTCGCAAATCGCCTAACTGCAAGGTATCTTCTTAGATCAACTATAGTCTGAGTCTCACTTCTAAAGCTAATTTCTTTCATATTTTATTTGACATCACTTTATTTTACCTGCAACGCTAATATAGTGTCCAGTTTTTGGAGTCCACTATAATGATATCACTCGTCATTATATTGAAAATGCCTTCTGTAATTCCCCATTTCTATCATATCTGATAGTTTTATTCCTAAAGTATCCCAATATTTTATCTTTATCTTCACCCAATACATCAGTGGCTGAAATGTATTTATAAATATCTTCCCAAGTTACTCTCATAAATTTTCTATTTTCATTTTGCTTAATGCGCTTTCCGAATTCTGACCCTATATTCCTTTCTTCCTTCTTTTCATTTTTTCTCACAAGATTTAGCAAACAAAAATCCAAATTTTCGTTATTTGCTATCCAGGATCCAATTAACCAGAATCTCATTAACTGATAATAACCGGCATCTATAATATATTTACCAGGTTTCTTTAGGAAATAATCACCTTTGCTGTATCTTCTTACCCTCTCTGCTTTATCTTCTGCGGTATGGTTTCTATTGAAATCAATTTTATTTGGAGCTGTTAGTTTTGCCTCAACAAAGAAGAGAGCATCATCGCTTTTGATAATTAGGTCAGGCTCGGAACTTCTTTGTGAGCTTTCCTTAAATTCTTTTCTTGCCCTTTTCAGCTCATTCCACACCTTTTGTTGAGATTGTGAATATGACCAGTAAATTACTTCAGGGTTTTTCACTGAAGAATTGTGCAATCCTTCCAAGAATCCAGATAGCAATTTAGCTCTTTCCAAAAATCTAAAAACATTCCATGTAACAGCATCTTCACTGCTATCGTGGTGCAGTTGTGCTTTAATTCTCTTTGCTACAATTATTTCATCGAGAAGGTCTTTGTCCGCATCATACCAGAGTAAATTATTTCTCAAATCCTTGTAAATAAAGGCAGTTGGTGTGATGTAGATTCTGTGTTCTTTGCAGAGGTATTGGTCAAATTTTTCTCTATCACTTTCTCCCTTTTCAAGATAAGCATCCAATGACTTTAAGACTCCTTTTATCATCTTTTCAACTCGATTTTCACATCCCATAACGGGACATACGATTGTATCCCCTTCTACCTCAATCTTCTTTTTCAACTGTTCTAATCCGAACATTTTTTGTCCTCTTCAATCAAGGGTAATTTCAGATAACGTTTTACGTGTTTGCCAAGTTGCGAGCGTAGCGACGGGTTTCGGTGAGTAAAGCGCAAAGACGATATTATCTGCTACTGCTCGCTTTTATTCAAATTCAAATAACCGATTCAATTTCTTTCTTTATTAACTCGTCTCTTTGCTGAATGAATTTATCGTAATCGTCTGTCCATATGCCGGAATCTTCACCAATGGGAATCAAATGACTTTTCATCGTTTTTTCAAACTCAGGATTTTCGTTCCTAAACTCTTTGAAGTACTGACTTGGTTTGCGACCTGATATATATTTGTTCAGTTCCGCTGGGACAAAACAAAAGTTTGCAAGAGAAAATTTCTTAATTCCTTGTTTTTCTAAAACACTCGCCGGAAAAATATGGTGTTTTTCCGGACTATTAAAATCTGAAAAGTAGCTATCATCTAATGGTATTAAAGTATCGTTCTTGAAGTGCCTCGGATTTTTGATAGATAGTAAGCAAATTACCGCATTTTTGACAGCGGATGTTGTCTTCATTTGAATGCTTTTTATGCTAGCTGTTTCTATATTCACAGGATAATCAAAGAATACTTGTTTATTGTCAATAACTTGGTCAAATAGTTTTCTATCTTCACCCATATGGGTAGGTGCTGCACTACCATATCGTTCAGAAAAAGAAACTCTCCAAAACCATTTTTCTATTATGTCCCGATGAGACAGATTAATTGCTCTGTTATTTGACTTGTAGAAATAGTAAGCCAAAACAGGAATGATTCCTCTGTACGGCAAAAATCCATATCTTTTGACTCCCAAATTACCCCGTAGCAAATCTATCACTAAACTTATAGACTCAATGGTTTTTTCCCATACACTCTTTATATCATGTGTCTTCATTTGGAGTTGGGATGAACGAGTACACCCACCTTTGATACTCAAGGATAAGGATTCTGTTATTGCTTCTGCCTCGAGTTTCTGAAAACCTTTACTACTCAAAGTATTATTAAATTCTTGTATTCTCTCCCGTAAATCAAAATCCTCGCTCCAAGTATTTGCAACGACCAAATCTGTAAGACTCAATCGTTTACCAGCTTGATTTATCCTTTCGAATATCTCGCAAACACCCTCGAGTTCTGAATCACGCACTATAACAACTGAAAATGGGTAAGTCATAAACACCTCTCTGCAGACAGCGAATCTATCTGGATATTCACTGGGTAAATCATCATCCCTTAGTAGACTCTTGTGTATTTCAAGATGCTTTTTTTCATCCAACATTTCACACACGGCAATATACCTCTTATTATCTGCTTTTCGAGGTACAAATTCCTGCTTTTCCAAATCGAAACAAATGTCTCCATAGTTTACCTCATCAAATGTTATACCTTTTGCCGTTGCATGCAAAGAGGTTATTCTTTGTTGACCATCAAGAATAAAAGTAATATCATCTCTTTCGTCGGGCTCAGGCAAACCTAATTCTGCAATGTTTCTAAAAAATTTATTGTATTTTCTTGGTGCCTCCCAAAAGAAAAAACTACCAATTGGAAATTGGTGATAAATACTATCCAGAAGTTTCACTACTTTGGGCCTTTCCCAAACAAATTCTCTTTGAAAACGTGGTATTCTAATCTTTCCCTTTTCTACACCACTCATAATATCTCCGAGTTTCAACCCCGGTTCGATTTTGATTTTATCAATTCTCATTTTACTCTCCATTTCTTATTCGTTATTCTTAAAGTGGTCAACTACGGGTAACGTTTTCAGGATTTGCGAAGTGCCAAAGCTATGAAGCCAGATATGTTCTATTATACGCACCCCGAAGGGGTCGAAGCGAAGCAAAGAGTCGTGAGCAAAAGGCTATGTTGGCATATAGACGTTCTATCATTTCTTACCTATCCTAATGATTACATCTCATACAAGTGATCCATCTAGTATCGCTTCTATAATAATTCTTCTTTCGGAATAAACTTCAGATCGATTTTATAGTATTTTACCTCTACACTGCTTAACACAGCGGCGGAATACTCAAGTTTGTCATCAATTTCATGAACAATAATTATGCCACGAACATCCTTATTGTTAGCAAGCTTTTCTTTAACCCAGCCCATATACCTTGTTATCTGGCCAACAGTCTTATCGCTTCCTTTCTCTTTCTTAATTTCTAAGATAACAAATTTTTCGTCCCTATCAGTACATAACAAATCAATAATACCTATATCTGTGGAATACTGCCTTCCCGGGATGCCATTCTCGTCATGATATAATTTTAAACTCTTCTCTACATGTTCTAGATTTTTCTCCAAAAAATCTTCAAGTAATCGTTCCATACCGGGAACGATTTCAATCGCAGATAGTTCCTCTTTACGTTCCTCTTCCGTATAAATCTCCGTTTCTTTCTTAAGAGATAACTTAATGCTTTTGTCTGGATTAATTGTAATTGCAACACTATCTCCAATTTCTACCGTAGGATGATTCTTATACCAATCCGTTAAACCATCGATGCGTGCAGCGGAAGAATGCATCTTTGTAATATATTCCTTTCCTTCATCGTCATATACGATAATTTTGTCACCCGGAGGAGGGAAGTACTCTCTGATTCTTGCCACAGATATCAGGCCGTATCTTACTTCTGTTTTCGTTAGATCATGTTCGAAATCTGGCATGTTGTTCGCCTCTTGTAAAATCGCTATCTTTTATTCTTTGAGCATACATAAATTTCATTTTCATTATGATATCTTCTATTATTGTGAGCTTTATGCTCACGATTGCGTATAACGTTTGCGTATATCTCATGTTGCGACTGAAAGAGCAATATGGGCGAAACGAAGTGTAGCCAGATATACGCTGTTAACTGATGTGTCTTTAAATATTTATCTAAAATAACTAAAAAATAGTTTTTATAATACTTTCTACTCCTTCAATCAACTCATCAACATCTTCCATCTTGGGTTCTTTTTTCTTTTTGTGATCACACAGATTTCTCAAGTCTCCCAAATGTTGTATTTTCCGCCAAGTTGGTGTTTCATAAGTGCCAGCTTCTTTTAATTTATCATTGTAATCTGAAATCGAGGGATTTTTCTTGGTGATTTTTACGCCATGATTATCGCAAACCTGCAATAAATGTTTTTCCAAAACAACGCCGGCTATGGCGCCGGCACCTCGCATAAAGCCTTTTTTGTTTAATTCCTTTGCTGCTTCTAATTCTGAATCAAATAGATCAGCTTGAACAAGTTGTTTTATATCAAAAAGTGAACTTTCAAATCTTTTATTTATAGCTTTAATGATATTGAGTTGTTGAGCGAATCTTGGTATTGCTGCATCAGCGCCAACAACTTTTTCTCCTTGCCAGCCACGCGTAATATGCAAACCTTGGAGAGCATCTTCAATAACATAATTTTCATAGGTGATTTCCTTTCTTCTTGTTTTGGGTTTTTCGTACGATTTAGTAAAATCCGAAACACGATCAGGTAAGAGTTGCTTTAACAAAACAAGGCTTTCTGAATACCACGATTGATAAGCATCACTGAAAGAAGGTAATTTTTTTAAATATTCGGAAACCCTTTTTTCGTCCTTCACCACTTTTGTTAGTTGATCACGAAAATCTTCACCAAGAAAATCCGCTCGCATCGCCATCAATAATTGCTTACCATTGGCGATTAGTTCTTTAAGGTCCTTTTTATATTTTTCTAGATTTGTAACCATATTAGTTGTTTTAGAGACATTTCACTTAACCTAAAATAAGCAAACTACTTCGTTTATGCACGATTGTAAGCGAAGCTTCAGGTTGTAACTTCTTATTATCGTCATCTTGAGGGAAACCAGGTCCACATTCTCTTTTCAATCTTGTAAGACTTTCCTTTCCACCTTACTCCTCTAAAAAATAACCAGCTGGTTTTTTGAGAACCTTAGCGATTTTAACCAGAGTTCTTATAGATGGTAATGATGCCCCGGTTTCATAACGGGAGATGCTTTTTTGTTTGGCATTGATTTTTTCGGCAAGTTGAGTTTGGGTTAGATCGAGTTCTACGCGGCCTAGTCTTATCTTTTTACCTAGTTTCTTTGGGTCCATTTGTTTCCTCTTTTCTGGAAGAAGTGTGGAAACAGCTTTATGAAAGTTTTGTCTTTAAAGCGAGATTGCTTCGGCTTCGCTCGCAGTGACAGAATTTTGAGAAAGCACTTGACATCTTATAGCTTTTGTGCCATAATATAGTCACATAAGGTATAGTATCTCCATACCCTATGTTACTAGTATATACCAATTTTGTCTTAAGGCAAGGTCTTATCAATGGCGATTGCGCAAGTTAAGGAGAATACTCAGCCGATAAGCTTAAACTGGAGTGACAATCATTCTGTACAGAAACTATTAGATGTTCTGGTTTCTATTATTGCGGAGGAATATATCC
>SDBT01019873.1_pt1 | contig 10516 bp, 16 predicted proteins | sample 2277101 | NCBI WGS metagenome assembly SDBT01 (sample SAMN10404973, study PRJNA504765) | marine sediment metagenome | isolation source: marine sediment core GS10_PC15, 103 cmbsf | place: Arctic Ocean: Southern Knipovich Ridge | collected 2010
GTAAGAATCTTTATTTCTCCATCTATCTCTATATTCTTAAAATTAGAAACTCCATCAACTTCTAACTCATCTCTAACATATAAATCATTAACTAAATCAATTTTATCAGCAATAGTACCTGCTGCTCCAATCCACAAAGAAGTAGTGATGGTAGCCTGATTACCAACAAGTAAATCCCCAGCGTTCAGAGTCCTATCTGCATTACATTGTACTCCAGTACCATCATCAACACATAATGCCCCACCATCTAAAGAGAGAAGGTAATTAGGGGTAGTGGTATTTATTCCAACCTTACTAGCAAATAAATGTTCAGTATCATTCTCGGTTTTAATATGGAGTCCCGCATCTCCGCCTGAAAGATCTAAACCAGCAAGTCTAGTTTGGTTAGCGGCCGTTGTTCCCATAGTACCCTCTTGTAAAACAATTTCATCAGAATAGGTTTCGTCCCAAAATTGAGATGCAGTACCTAAATCTCTTGCAGAATCATCATTAGGAAAAAATCCAGTAAGTGCTAAAATAAATTCTATACTTGAAAAATAATACTCCACTCTTGCACCTGTAGAATTAACTTGTAACCAAATATCTCCACTTGTAGTATCTGCCCCATGTAATTTTAATCTTGCACCTCTGCCTGATGAGTCAGCACCACCCCCTATTAATCTTAATACTTTTAAATCGCTACCATCACTAGAATTATTCCTTATTATAAAGTCATTATTAGCACCACCAACAAGCTCAGTAGTATAAATGTTATCCCAGGCAATAGTAGAGTTACCTAAATCTGAACTATTATCAACATTAGGAGATAAGTTTCCTGTAGTAGTAGAATTTCCATCTATAAACAATCCTATAGAAGAAGTTGGAGTCAAAGCATCATTAACTAAAGAACCACCAATTTTGTTTGTTGAAGTAACAAGCCAATCGTTAGCATTACCTCCTGTAAGAGTTCCATAAACTATTATATTGTCAAATTGTGAAGTACCAGTAACGTGAATACCTGGTTCAAAATAAGCAGATGGAGTTGTAGAAGAAAGTACTTCTAATAAAGCATTAGTTGTTGTACCTGTTGAACCTCCAGAAGTTATTAATACTTGGTCGAATCGGTCAATATTATACATAAATATACCATTATCACCTATAAGCCAAGTAAAAATATTAAACGAAGCACCTAAAGTTGGGTCTAAAACTGATTCTTGTACTTGTAAATTTTCAATGTTCTCAATATTAAAATAAGGAATTGTAATGGCAGAAACTATACCTGCCGTTATTAAAAAACTAATGACAATAACTAAAATCTTCTTCATTTCTTTTTATCATTTTTTGGAATTAATTCTTTTCTTAATTTTTTCATTTGTATATTAAAAATAGTTACAGTCTTATTCAATTTATTTAGTTCTTTACTATCTTTACCTACAGTATGAGCCATTATAATTTCTAATTTTTTATCAATTTCACCTGAATTATTAGTAATAACATCTAACAAAATTCTAAATATTTTATCATTTAAAAAACTTGTTAAAATAATATTTTGTTCTTTATTAAATTGATCTCCAAATTCTTTTACTATTTTCAAAAGTATTTTAAAATCTTCCTCTGTTAAAGTATCTCTTTTATTTTTTATCTCCTCTAATAATTCTAATTTAGATAGTTTATTAAGACTATTTAACTTATTAAGATTTTTCAATTTATCCAAACTTCCTAACTTGTCTAAATCTTCTAATTTATCCAATTTAGATAGATTAGCACTTTGTGTCTCTAATAAGGAGATACTTTTTTTAGCATCCAACCTAGACTTATCGTGAAAATCCTTAATTACCTCAATAATCCCTTTGGTAGTATCTTTTTTAGGTTTATTGTCAATCTTTTTTGATAATAATTCAGCAATTCTTTCCAACTCCTTATCAGTCAAATGTCTAAAACCACCCCCAGCAACTCCAGCTGATCCTCCTAACTGACCAACACCTGAGTTTAATACCAACTGTTCAGTAATAACACTATAACCTAAAGCTCTAGTAGAATAACTAGTAGTATTATAGACAATAAAACGAATGTCTAGTGAATCCTCTGTTGTAGTTGGGGTATATAAAGCCTCATATCTGCCAGTAATAGAAGAATTTATTGTTAAGTTGACTGTTTCTATCACTACACTTCCACCACTAGCAGTTCCCTTACGACTAACCTCTCCTTGAACTCCTCTGGTCGTACTAAAATCCGCAATATCATAAATCAACCTAACAGGGATTCCTGTTTTACCAAATAGCATAATTTAAAGGTTAATCGTTAATATAATGCGGTCCAAGCAGTTCCGTTACAACCAAAATGGGCACCTGTTCCAGTTGAATATAGTAATGCTCCTTCTAAATTAGCGTTACAAGTTGGAGTAGCAGTACCGTCAGGAAACATTCTAGTTGAACCTAAAACATCAAACGCGACAACTGGAGTTACCGTAGCTACACCAACAAAATTTAGAGTTGAATCCACAAAGAAAGTTGTAGTATCCACTGTGAAATCAGCACCTACTACAAAATTACTAGTAACCGTGGCTTTTCTTCCAACAAATAAATCACCAGAAACAAGTGATACTGTATCAATTACTTTACCAATTTGGACATACCCAGTAGTTGAAGCATTACCTGACGAATCAACTGTAAACAACTCTGCCGCTCCTACGACAAATGATTGACCAGGGGTAGCATCTAAGATACCTAAACGATTATTAGCATCATCCCAAAATAAATTAGTATTGTCTTCGGCTAAATCGGTTCCATTACTAAAGATTACCGAACCAGCGGTTGTTGAACCACCACTTATTAAAGTAAGAATGCTCTCAGGATTAGTAATCCTAGCATTAGCAATTATATTAATACCTAAAACAACAATACCAATAACTAAGATTAAAGTTATATAAAACTTTGTATTCATATTATTGTTTATAACTAATATTTATTGCTTTTTTAGTAATTCCACCAGTAGACGTAGCCCAAACATGACCCCATACTAGATTCTCTGGTAATAATTCATAACAACCCCCATTAGCATTTAATCTAATTCCATCTAAAGCAGCAATACTGGAAGTTGCAGCCGCATCTCCATTAGTAGTACCAAGTCCATCAACTGTTAAAACAGATGTAGTAACTGTCAAATAAACAGGAACATTACTGTCATTACAAAAAATAGCATAGTCTCTAGCAGAATTCATATCTAATAATTTTACCGGGATAGTGCCATCACCAAAAGAACCGGTAGAGGTTGTAGTTTGGGTTAAAGATGGAATACTATTAGCATTAAATTGACCACCTAACTGATCACCAACAATACTCTCTGGTATATCAACAGTAACAAAAATATCAGGAGTTCTACTTGGAGCTAAAAACGTAAATAACTGTAAAACAGCGATGGAACCCAATAAGACAATAGCTACAATTGTTAAATTTTTATTGTCCATAATATTAATTAATTTAATTCTACATCTTCTTACTCCCCCACCAATTAGGCAGGGAAGTAAGAAGTTAATAGTTTAACTTACTTTACGATTCGGTACTTAATATATACCCAACCATCTAATCTATTACCATCAGATCCGTTATCAAAGAATGCTCCATTTCCAGTAGTACCAGTAGCAACACCAACAAGCCATTCCCCTGGGATAAGTGGTACGTTTCTTATATCTGTCCCGTATCCTACAGTACAGGGTTCATAATCAGTTGATGGAGCAAACACCACGGTATTAGTAGCATCTAAAACTCCACCATCAGTAATAGTCAAATCATCAATAAGTGAACAAACAGAAGCAGCGGCAACATTACCAAGACCAGTTAAGGTATCAAGATTTAAGAACTCATTACTACTTGTACCCAAAAACATCTGAATGGTGTTTGTCGGCATACCAGTGAACTTAATGGACAACCCTTCAATATAAGCTCTAGCATTTTCCTCATCTCCAGTACTCTCTTGTATCTGAATCTTGAACCATGTTGAGGAGGCAGTAGTGAAGCTCTTCTGGACGTAATGAGTGGTCTCTGAACGTGCATCAATTATCGGGTTATCTCCCCACCTAAAGGTATCAAATACTGAGATACCAAATACTTGCTGAACATCAGTTGTTGATGTAGCAGTTGTACTTGATTGTTCAGTAAAAGCACCACCGAGTTCTATATCGGCTTCTATGTCTACAGTCGGTTCAGGAATATTTATCGTTAGAGTCTCTACATTCTCAATATTGATTGTCTTTTCTAACGACACGGCAGCCCTTACCGCCCAACTTACAGTTAAAACGGAAATTACCGCAATTAAGCTAACAGAGAAAACGATGAACCGATTTAACGGAACTTTCTTATTTTTTTTCATCTTTTTTTCCTTTCTTTTTGGGCTTTTCTACTTTCTTTTCAACCTTTGGTTCCTCCTTAGGTTCCTCAACTACTGGTTCAACAATAGGTTCATGAACTGGTTCTGGTTTAGGTAATGGTTTACCTTTCCTTTCAATTAAAGAAACCAAGGTCTCGACATCAGCACCAGATGTTGCTGGAATACCTTTCTTATGAGCCAATAACAGAAGTTCGTCCTTAGAACGAACAAGCAAAGGAATTTCCTTTGTCTTTTCTTCTTTGGCTTTTCGCTTTTCGTATTCCGTAACACTTAATATTCCTAATCGAACATAAGGAGCTGGGATGACTTTATTAAAGACAGCTAAAGACTCTTCAGTTGTCCAAGGCACACCAATCGCCTTACAACGACCTTGTGCATATAATCTTCCCCAATTAGGGGTTGAAATCATAGCCATATATTAGTCTCCTCAAGGAAATATTAAGTTACATTGGTACCTTTAGATCCCCAAACGTATGCTGGAAACCCTTGTCCAATAGTGTAGTAGAAATCAATTGAATATTCCCAATTTTTATTTCTGTAGACTTGGTCAGGTGCATCTAGGGAAGGTTTTTCCGCAAACAACACCTTCAAGCTTTCTCCGACCTTTTTACTATCGTACATAAACCAATAAGCACTCTTATCAGTCGCTGCACTATCTTCTTCAAGTCGCTCCCAGACTTTAATGGCGACCTTACCGTTTAACGGGTTTGAGTCAACATTAGGAGTTCCCTGAACGCCTGAACTAAAGATTATTCGTTCAGCTATATCTTCCTTAGACGGAGAGACTACCAAAGTATCCAAATTAGATGGACGAACCATATTCTCTGGATCCTTATAGGTCTTTGCTTCTCGTCTAGCATCGACAATAGCGTCTCTGCTAATAGCAGCATTAACAGTGTTTGTATCTTTTAATCGAATGATGTTTCTAAATGTTCTACTGGAAGTTGAAACACCATTAGAGTGAACAAGACTAAACAATTCTAAGCTGTCTGGTCCTATTGAACTTCTAGTATCACCATAAATATCGGTGTAAGAGGTACTCCAACCAAATAGAAGTACATCTGCTAGTGAAGTATCTACTTTGTCGAACGCATCTTGCGTTCCGTTTCTAATTAAGGAAATGATCTGATCATAGAGATCAAACATTCTCATGTCCTTAGTTACAGCAATAATACCACCATAACGCGACTGCGTGTAAGTAATAGTATCGCCTTCATCAGAGGCAGCAACGGGTAAATCAGCACCTTGTGCAACAGACTTAACTACATCAAACCCGTGGACTACTAAGTGGTCATAAGTCCTTCTGCTTGTATCTTGAACACGAAAGACTTGAAAACCGATCATATCAGCAATCGCTGATTTCGCTGTCTCATTAAAGACCTCTTGCAAGTCGTCAGTTAGACTTGTGAAGTCATTAGTTGTGATAGGCATAATGTATTAAGCGATTCCCGCGTTAAAGTAACCAATTGCCTTAGAGGTATTACTAGGGACTAAATTGGTAATGGTAAACAGTTTATCAGTAGTAGCCGTGGGATCAAGTGTGGTTTCACTCTGTAGATCAATTGTGGTACCTACATTAGTAATTGTAATGGCAGCAGACAAATCCACTTCAAATGCAATTGAGGGGTCTACCCTCATTACAAGTAAAGTCTCAGTATCTGAAGTCCCAGAAGTCTTAGCTTCTAGTGAAATAAACTCCAATGATCTAGCATCTGCTTGAGCAGTTCTAGCTAAACCAGAAGCAAATTCCACTCCACCAAACTTGACAAAAGCGGTAGCATTTGTCGGCTTCACTGTTAACGTTTTACCATCCTCTTTTATGAGAGGTCTAAACGCCATTTATTTTATTGTTAAGAAATGGCTTGGTTAAAGTAACCGATAGCTTTAGTAGTATTACCAACAACCAAATTAGTGATAGTGAAAACCTTCTCACCTGTCCCAGTCGGGTCAAGATGAGTACCATTCTCAGTATCAATGGTTGTACCAACATTAGCGATTGTAATTGCTACTCTCAAATCAACCTCGAATTTAATCGATGGATCGATTCTCATACAAAGCAACGTTTCAGTATCAGTAGCTCCAGTGGTCTTAGCTTCCAGTGAAATAAATTCACATCTAGCAGCATCAGCTCCAACGTCTACAAGTAATCCTGTCGTAAATCCTAGACCTTGAAACTTTGTAAACGCAGTTGAGTTGGTCGGCTTCATTACTAAAGTTTTTCCGTCCTCTTTAACTAACGGTTTTAAAGCCATTTATTTATTAGTTACGTTAATTAACTTCTTTGACTTTTAACAGAATAGATATAAGTTCCTAGGTGACCCAACTCAAATGTTGAATCAGCCCAGATCTTATAACCCATTTCCTTAGCTCGATGGCAAAATGCCCAGTCCTCCGATAGGTATTCCCCCTTTGGAAAAATCGGTTGAAATGGATACGGGTGTTTCTTATAAATAGCTTCCAGGCATTCACGCTTAATAAGCATAAATCCCGTACTAAGATATTCAATCTCAAACACCTTGTTTTTGGGAACTTTTACCTTTTGTTTCTTGTATTTCCCAGCATCCATTAGCTTTTGAATCTCAAGGGTTCTAATTGCTGGTCTACAACTGCCATCTCTGACAGAATAAACACCACCAATTATATCTTTTTTTCGACTAATTAATAAATCAATTAGTTTATACTTTGTATTCCAAAGTATATCGTCATCAATCCACATCAAAAAGTCAAAATCTTTTTTCAAGAATAATCGTCCTAATTCATTTCTAACACGCGATATTAATCCATCTCCCTGTCGCCAGTAATATCCTATCTGATATTTACTTCTAGCGATTGTCTCATTTAGACATTCAATTGTCCTTAACTCAGGGTTGCGATGTACCGGGATACAGATTAAAACCTTAAGTTTTTTTTTAGTATCTCGACGATTATTACTCATACCAATCCTTAGGTTGTTTGGGAATAGGTAATATTCTTTTCCTAGGAGGTTTTACTGAAACCTCAGTTCCCCCACTAATAGAACCAGTAGAGGCGATATCACCCTCTATCATCTTCTTGGTTTGATCGGTCTTAGCTTGTCGAACAATTGAGTCCTTCTCAAACTCACCAAAGATGTGTTGATGGGCCATCTGTCTTGCGTTGTTAGATGACTTTTTAAAGTGAGCTTTAACATATTCCTCAACTAAAGTCTTATTCTTTTCACCCTCTACCCCTGAATAGAAATCAGGTCGGGCAGAATAAAACTCAGTCCTATAAACAGCGTCACTCACCTTATCATCAATTACAGAATCGGGAGTTTCCTCGACTTGTTGTTCGATTAGTTCTTGTTTCTCAACTTCAAGGTCGCTGGTTTCCTTTCGAAGTCCTTTTAGATCATCAAGTTCTTGTTGTACCTTATCAGCCTTAACTTGGACTCTTTCTTTTTCCTTAGCGATTCCCTCAAGCTTCTTATCTGCTTCAGCCTTGTCTTTTTCTGTCTCCTCTTGAGACGAAGTTTCACCTAATTCCGCAGACGCGGGTTGTTTATCCCATTCCTCTTGAGCTTTCTCTTGAGGAGTTTTAGGTGCTTCTTCGGTTGATTCGGCTAGTTTTTGCTCAGAAGTTTGCTCTTCTTGTTTCTTTTCTTCGGTGGGCGATTCCGTAGGAGTTTGCTCTCCAATTGAGGTCTTTTCCTCGCCCTTAACTTCTTCTGTCATATTTTTACGTCCCTTTAATAATTAGTATGGTGGACGACACCATATATTAAAATTACTTCTTCTTTTTCTTTGGTTTTCTTTTCTTATGAGTATTGTGTGCTGGACCATGTTTCGGCATAAATTTAAATTAATTATAAAAAACTCTTAGGTATAACTCTTTTTCTTATTCTAACACTCTTGGGATCAAAGGTTCCCTTTTTTAATTTCTTTAAGTTATCTCTAAAGAGCTCTTGTTTAACAATATTACTAGCAGGTCTTTTTCTCTTCTTTAATTGAGCTCTTGTTGCTTTTCTTGCTAGATCAATTAATGATTTCCTCGATTTTAATATATTTTTAATCTTTTTATGTGGCATATTATTTCTTCTTTGAACTTATATCAATATTAACTCCCTTAGGAGCTTTAGTATTACTTCCCTGACCAGCTGAAACCGCCCTAGTAATCTTATTTTCACGTGCATTAGCACTCTTAAGGAAATGAGTCTCAGTTCGATTAGTTATATCTTCATATTTAGCTCGATGTGGCATATATTTTTATTATTAATTACCTTTCTTAGATGCTTCCATCACTCGCTTTGGCATTGGAGCATTCGATGGAGTGCTACTTTTCAAGCCAGACACATAAGACCTACGATTAGCATTAATCTTTCGTAGATTCTCACCGTGACTAGCTCTTGCTGATTTTACACTAGGTTGTGGTGACATATAATTATTTCTTTTTAGCCTCCCTTTCGTTATGAAAGCGTTGGGCATTTTTAATTAAAGCTCGTGTTCTTATAAAAGCACCATATCTATAACCTCGTTGCCAATCATCTTTTCTCGCATCGGTTGTCATCATTGACTTGGTATCAGAAATTGAGATCTTTTCAAGGTTTTTCATCATCTTCACATTATCAAACAGTAACGCATAACCATCTTCCTTCTCTTCCTCTGTGACGTCTGGTATTTGATTTAATTCTTTTACTAAAAATTTTAATGCTAGTTTAGTTAATAGTTTCATTATTTTTTTCTAAAAAGTGGGGTCAAAAGTTTTATTAAAGAATCTTAATTAGTTCATCCATTAAATTAATAAAATCACTAACTTTATCAATCTTAGCAAGTTTTTTATCTTTTAAGATTTTTATAATCTCGTAGGCATATTTAGCCTTGTCTTGGGAACGCTGCTGAATATAGACCGGGTAATTTTCCCGGACAACATACGGGTAGTGCCAATCTTGCCAGTAGTCCCAACAGCCTAAAGTATTAGTAGTTCCATTAGTAACAGTATCACTACCATAATCATTATTTCCAGTAGTAATGTTAAAAGCATTAGCAATAGCCTGATAATCAGAAATATTAATTGCTAAATCAGCATTTACTGAACAAGCTCTTATACTCATTACATCGTCTTTTAAATTCATATTTTTGTCCTTTCAAGCTACCGGCGTATGACCGACAGTAGCGTGTTAGTTTGACCCCACTTTTTAAATAACTAATTATAATCCTGCTTTTCTACCATCCTAAAAAATTAACTATTTCACTTTCATATCTCCGATTATTAATAAGTAAATCTAAATGTCTAATTCCTAATTTAATCGTTTTCTTATCTTTAAAATTAAAAGTTTTATTCTCTTTATGACATTTTTTAAAATATCTTAAACTTTCTTTTGCTTCTTTACTTAAATAACTCATAATCCTGCTTCATTTCTTAATGCTGCTGGCACTTGTTGTTCTAAACTTTGAGCTGGCTGTCTAGGTGCTGGACCAACTTGATCTTGACCTGGCTGTGCCACTGGTTGTTGTTGATTCTCTTGTTCTGACATTAACCTATCTAAATCCTTTTCCCATATCTGTAGGTAATCCTTAGCATGTTCAGTCTTATTCTGTTGTAAGAACTCTGGAAAGAACGTCGCCATACCAGTTAAAAAACGATTCTCTAATTCCCTTTTTAAGGCGGGTGACATGTCAAGTGAACTACCTGTCACTGCCTCAACATCTAATAACATATCCTCAAAGAAGTCAGGGGTGATCTCCTTAAACTGGACATTTTCACCCTGTCTACGAGCTACCGCTTCCTTAATATCTAATTGTTCTTGTGTTTTTAAATCATCAGGGTCTTCGACAATGTTGTAAATCATATCCCCTCTAGTCCCATCATCTAAAATCACATCCTCATCAGTGAAGCTAATGAAATCAGTCTTGATAACTCCCTCTTCATCAATCACCGTCTTAGAAGGAATATCAATAAACTGTAGCTCCTGCTTAGCTTGAATCATTGCTTGCCTTGCCTTAGCATTTTCAATGAAGAACTGAAACAACCCCACCTTTTGTTTAGTTGCCTGTTCAGCAATCGCATCAGCCGTAGCAGTTCGATTCGGTTGAGCTTGTCCAGCTGAAGCCTCGGAGATAGCAGTTGAGTCAGCGTTGTCTTTAAATATCCCAATAGCTTTAATGATCTCTCGCTGACTATTAGGATTAAAGGC
>SDBT01019874.1_pt1 | contig 10516 bp, 10 predicted proteins | sample 2277101 | NCBI WGS metagenome assembly SDBT01 (sample SAMN10404973, study PRJNA504765) | marine sediment metagenome | isolation source: marine sediment core GS10_PC15, 103 cmbsf | place: Arctic Ocean: Southern Knipovich Ridge | collected 2010
TTAGGTATCTGCCTGAAATCCGATCCAACAACCGCGGTAAGGTAGGCGGCGCCGAACGGCAGGCGGGCAATACCCCTGTTCAGGGCACAGCCTCCGACTGCACCACCCTAGCAATCCTTCGTATTTCCAAGCGTTTACAGGAAGAACTGGGCGAGGAGAACGCCCGAGTGGTCCTGGAGGTTCATGACCAGGTGGTGACTGAGTACAAGGATGGGTTAGGGGATCGGGTCAAGGAAATTGTGGTCACCGAGATGGAGCGGCAGATGCCCTTCCTGCCGGATACCCTCCCCCTGTTGGCTGATTACAATGAAGTGGACGACCTGGGAGTTTCTGTACTAAACGGTTGACATATTGCTAACGGTTCGTTAGTTTATTGGCTGTTCGCCTTTATGGAGAAACGTATGAAAATCAAGCAAATCTACACCTATCGAGAACAAAACTTCTACATTGACCCTCAGGATAAATTCCGAATGGCCAGAGTGGGTGTGGGGCTCAAAGCTGAGTTGGGTGCAGGCGATGATCCACAAGAATCTCAAGAGGCTTTGGATGCCAAGGCTCAGGATCTAGTCACTGTGCAGATCGAGCGGGCGTCCGCCATGTTTGCGCAACAACAGAAAAATTTGGTGTCGGCTGAAGATGGCATGGGTGCTGTTGATGGCACCCTTACTGAGGTAGGCGATGGCGGCCCTAAAGTTTAATGTCCGTGGCCCATGTTAAGGTAACTGCATGAACGAATCCAATAAAGATATAGATAGAGCCATCTCGATATTCGACCAACACAAACGGGAAATTTTATCTTTCGATGTACTGGTCAGTGGGCACACCAGTACCATGTATTTGTTGCGCGAAATCATGTTCGACGACCACGACATTGTGGATTACGAGGGCCTGATCCGCCGCATGCGCCGTCTCCCTGGCCTGATTGCTTTCTACTCCACCCTTAAAAAACAGGCCGAACGCCAGCTTCAGCACGCCCAAGATACCTTTGAGGCCTGGTACTCCAAACTTGAATTGGCGACCAACAAGAACATGCTCAAAGAACTTCGTGATGGTACCGATTACGGTGGAAAGGCGTTGCCAACCACGTTAATGAAAGCCCCTACTGTGGGCCAAGTCCGCTCCCGTGTACTTGCGGACAGACTTGATGATTATAGAAAGGAGATGAAGACAGTCGAGGAAGCCCAGGACAGAGTCAATATCCTGGGAACGTTATTGAAATCGTTAGAAAAAGCAAGTTACCTGCTTCTGAGTGAAAGCCGCATGTTGGAGACCCTGATCAATCACGGGATCGAGCATGTGCGATCACACCCCAGGTCCAGGTATAACAATCCAGATAAAACATCAACCGAGCCTAAAAACGAGGACGCACCCGATGATGGCATGGGCGGCGAATCCGTAGGCTAAAAAGGAGAAATCATGTACGACTACAGAGGTGAGGGAACGAACTCTGACCCCGGACAGAGCGAAGAAGAACGCGATGAAACTTATAAAAGAACCATCCCCAACAAAAGTGACTACCCGTTGGATTTGACATCCGGTAAGTTGTGGTTCCGAATCACACAACCTGACCCCAAGATGATCAAACACTTAGTTGAGTTTTGGCTCAACGTGGGGTTCAAGAAGGGTACCCAGGACCTTCAATCTGTTCCAAGGATCAGCAGTCTTCCCCTGCAATCCTTTATGCGGGTATCTCAGTCAGGCCGTAAATACGTGTCCAAGTCGGCTGCCGATGCTGGTTGCAAGCTGTCTGCCCTGGCAGACAGTGGTCACCCACTCATCGCCAAGAGCCGCTGGCAGAAAAACGGGGAGTTTCCACCGAACGTTCAGGCATTCCATGCCATGCGTGTTCAGCCCATCAAGTTGAAGCTCGGGCCAGATAAAATTCCGTTGAAAGACGGCAACGGACAAACGCAGTTTGATGTCATTGCAGAAGAACACATTTTGAAAATGCGCCAATCCATCTGGGACAAGTTCGTCAACATTGTTGACCCACCCCCAGCGGAAGAAGCGGTTGTTGTTGATGATGGCATGGGAGGCGAAAGTGCCAAGCCTGCACCCAAACCACCTGCCAAACTCCCCTCCGAAGACCTCACTAAGGTGCTTTGGTTCATCCAGAAAGTTAAAAAGACAGAAAATCTGTCAGGCAACCCTACGTTAGACGTGGAATACGTGGTTGGCTTTTCAGCCACCATTGTGCTGACCGACAACCAGATACCCGCCGTGGTCAACCCCATCGAAACCTGGGACAAAGTCTTTCAGATTGTTCCGGACGATGAGCTCAAGAAGATGGCTGATAAAGCCTACGCTAGGGTGCATGGTGACTCTCCGCAGGCATCCCAGGGTGACGGTGCAGGATACGGCCCCAAGGCCGCTGGAAGTGGTGAGCAGGTGCCAACTGATGATGGTATGGGTGGTGGCACGGGCCAACCTGTTGAGGAGCAACCCCTCCACCCAGGCGATGCGGATAAAGTCGGTGCTGGTGCTGGTGGTGGCTCAGGTGAAGAAACCCCCTACGGAAATCCGCCGGCAGAAGACGACATCCCGTTTTAATTGGATGTCTCTGCTACCCGCCTCTTCGGAGGCGGGGTGGATAGACACCCAATTTTGAGGATACAAATGATAGGAAACTGGCTTGTAACAGGCGACTGGCAACTTCACAATAATCCGTACTGCGATCGTCTGGACGACAGCAACAATTCCATACGTCTGCTTGAAAACGTGAAGCACATCAAGGGGATTATGGATGAGGCTTATGCGGCCGGTTGCCGCACCCTCCTTCACCTGGGTGATCTTACCGAGCACAAGAATGCCCGTGACGTGGAACGTCGGGCCGCTGCGTACTTATTCAGCTACTGGCTGAATCTGGATGCCGAGAACAGAATCATCGGCTGTCCAGGCAACCACGATGGATCGATCTTTTCCCAGTCCTCATCCTCCTTTGAATCCCTGGCGATGATGGCGGGCACGCGCATGACCGTCCCCCATGAAATCCAATCACTGTCCTGGGGAGGCACAGACATAACCATCCTTCCCTACATGCACCGCATGCCCAGAGAGGAACTCGCCCGTCAGCACGCCGAATTGGTGGAGCACTACAAAAAACCCGCAGTCATGGCTATCCACTACGGTGTAGCCGATGTCATTGTGGGCCCCAACAACTCCTACATGCCGGGCGACCTGCTAGGCAAATCCGAATTATTCCCTGAAAAATACAAGGTTATCTTCGCCGGCCACATCCACAAGCAGCAGATCGTCAAGGTGGGGGGAACGGACGTGGTGTTCCCTGGATCACCCTCAGTGCACACCTTCGGTGAGCGCAACGACAACAAAGGCTACGCCATCTACGACCCCAACAGCGGGAAGTATGAATTGAAGACCGTGGCACCACCCAGGGATTGGGTTGAGGCGGTCTGGCCATTCCCTCTGGGCGCAGGCCTGGACGGGGAGTTGCCCTGGAAAGCGGGGGATATTGTTAAGGTCAAGGGAACGTATCCCCGCGGTGAACACACCAAAGAAGCCATCATTAAGGCTATAGAAGACAAGATTCTGCCCGAACCTTTCTTCCTGCACACCCGAGAGTTCCGGCCCGAGGTCATGACCCGGGCCCTGCGCTCGGATGAAATCTCGGAAGCCCCCTCCATTTCCCAGGCCATCCAGACCCTGGTCAACGAAAAGGTGCGCGAGGACGACCGCGAGGCTGTCATCGCCCTAATTCAGAGCCACCTGAATGAAAGCCAACGGCCAGTGTTCAGCACCGAGATCACCCCCACAATCATGGGGATGACTGAATTTATGTCATACAAAAAATTGGAGTTCGACTTCGTGGAGGGAGTCCCTACCCTGATTATCGGGCCCAACGGCCTGGGGAAGACCAACATCCTGGAGGCCTTGCTATTCCTACTGACTGGAAAGACCTCCAAAAACTTGGAGTTATCTTCTCTGCTACGTAGAAAGGCTAAAAAAGGTGAGGTATTCGTCATCCTGACTGGCGCCGATCCCAAGGATCAGATGAAAATTACCCGAACGCTCACCCGTACCAAGAAGGGCGTCTCCCAAAAGCTGTCCGTGGAGGCCATGACCGCCATGGGCGAGTGGGAAGACTGGACGGATGGCTCCCTCAAGGAGGTTCAGGCAAACATAAACGCCAGCCTGGGCCTATCTTTCGAGAGCCTGAAGGCTACAAATTTCCTGTTCCAGCGTGATCCAGACCCATTTGTGAAGACGGAACCCCTGAATCGTAAGAAAATCCTTGGGGAAATCCTCAACCAGGGCTTTCTAAAGCTGGCCCTCAAGGTTCTGGATGAACAACGCCGAGAGGTCAACCGCAAGCTGATTGAGGCCAAGGGTAAACTGGAGGGGTTTGAGCAGGCCGGACTGGGTGCTGACGCCGAAAAGGAACTCCAGAACCTCATTACTAACAATGAAAAGGTAGTCACTGGCAGCAAGGCTACACTTGAAGCGGCCCAAAAGCAGAAGACTGACAGTGAAAAGGCTACCGAGGTGGCTGTGGCCGCCATGGATAAGGCTCAGGTCGATCTGAATGCCCTGCCGGATACCGCCGGTGCTGTCGCCGTTGCCAAAAAAGCCTTGGAAACAGCCCAGACTGCCAGTAAGAAGCGGCGGGACGACCTGGTTGAGGACTTCAGGAAAGCCAAAACAGCCCTCAACACGGCCACTGAAGCGGCCGCAGTGGGCAGTTTAGATGTCCTGAAGAGTGCTGAGGAGGCTTTGGACGAAAAACTCCAGGCCCTCCACCCCCAGGTTGAGGAAAAAGATGGCCATTTGGCTGGATTTAATACAGAAATTGGCGGGTTTCAGACTGAATTAGACCGGGCCAACAAGGAAATTAAAGACCTATCGGGCAACGATCTGGAAACATGTTCAAAATGTGGGCAAAAAGTAGATGCAACCCACATTAAAAAGGAACTGGACGATGCCCAAACAGCCAAAATAAAGGCCGAAAAAAACCTTAAAGTTGCCAAATTGTCGCAGGAAGGGGTCACCACGATCCTGACTGATCTCAAACTTCAGGTAACCAATCTCTCCCAGCAGAAAAATGACAAGATTGAGGCCCGTATAAATCTGGAAAAGGCTATAAAAACTAAGGAAGAAAAGGCCACGGAGCTTAAAGACCTGGAGGCTAAGGGTCTGAGGGTGAAAGCTGAGACCGCCGAAGAGGATGCCAAGCTGGGCGGCGAGATTAAAATTGCTGAGGAAGACCACGAGGCGGGTGAAAAGGTACGTCAAGGTCTTGATACGGCCCTGGTGAATACCAAAGAGGTACACACCAAGCTCAAGGAGACCCAGGACACCGCCACAACCGCTTGGTCAGACGCCCGCACCTCAAACGCTACCGCCGTGACCAGCTTGGAGGGTTGTCAGAAAAATCTCACCGATTACCACGAAAAGGTCAAATTGATGGAGGAGGCCACTAAAGATCACGCCAAGCTTGACGTGGAGCACAGGCACCTGCTGTCGGCTTGTCTGGTACTCGATCCAAAGACGGGCCTTCCCATCTACCTGCTGGATGCCCAAATTCCATACCTGGAGGATCGGATCAACCATTACATGGGCAAATTGGGTATGCCCGAGCTCCTGATACAGGTCTCTACCCAGGACGGGGACAAGGAAACCTTGTCCATCTTGGTGGACGATGGGGAAAACGCTGAGGGTGAGGAGCTTCTGGACATCAGGGCGTACTCCGGCGGGCAGCAGGGACGAATCGAAATGGCCATCAAGCAGGCCTTATGCGACCTCTCGGAGATCACCCGTGGTACTCGCCTCAAGATGTTGTGCCTGGACGAGCCTACTGACGGCCTGGATGATGATGGAAAGCAGGAATTAATTCGGATGGTGGATGAGCAGTGCGCCGACCGCTACCCTGTGGCCATCATCATCAGCCATGATGAACGGATGCTGTCGTCCTTCGACTATCAGTTGAGGATTTCTAAAAACAGCGATGGTTCCTCTAGCCTTTCGGGAACTGAGTTTCCCCAGGTTAAGAAAGAACAAGTATTAGTCGAGGCGTAGAAGGAAAGAACATTGAAAATATCTGATTTTAAAAAAGGGGATGCAGTCTGGTATATGCCTCAGCACGCTAACAAGGACCCCCGCCACGCTGACTGCCAGCGCGGGGTCGTCTCCAGTAGCAACGACTCATTTGTGTTCGTCAAGTATGACTGCACCGCCTGCAAAATGGTCACAGGCGATGAGCCCTACACCGCTCAAGCCACCGACCCTCAGGACCTCATGAAGTTCTAAATAGAAGGAAGTAATGAAATCCAACAAAGTTTTAAAATATCCAGTTACCAGTTTAAATTTGACCAGCCAGTTGTACAACAGCCTTGTCTGTGGTCAGTATCAGATGAAAACAATCGAAGACCTACTTTCTGTAAGTGAAGAAGAATTATTACTACTAAGAAACTTCGGTAAATTTTCTTTGCAGTTGTTGAACAACAGACTTAAAAAATTGGGCTATAAAATATTAAATGAGGCTGAACTAGGCACCAAAAAGATAGGTTCTACAACCTGGAATAAATATTGGGAAAATCAAATGCGTTTACTGCCTAAAAGTACAACATTGCGCAATAATTAAGTCTTTGGCTTAAACAGTCTGAATTTGTTCTTGCGGTCATCCCACGTCCGGCCCGGCATTTCGTTCGGGTTCTCACCATTCAAAACTCTGACTAGGTCATCCGCCACAACATCGTTGTACACCAGGTAGGTGTGATTCAAATCTGGATCAATAATCAGGTCTCTTTCGACCCCGCCTACATCCACCTGGGTGATCTTGTGGGGCAAGTCCATCGGCCGGCGCACGCCATGGGAACCCAGGCGGTCGGGCTGGCCCTTTGTCAAATGGGATCCAATCAGAGCCTTGTCGTGCTTGTTGAAGTAAATCTGCACCGAGCGACACATATCCAGGAGTGGCTCAAGTTTGTGCTCTTTTTCGTAGGCATCGTCATCCTCATCGGCAGCCATGTGGAAAACGGTGTCAAACAGCAGAGGAAGGCGGCCACCGGACATTTTCCTGAGTTCCTGGACTGTCCACCTAGTTACGTAATTCCCCATGGAATGGGCCATCAAATGCACATTCTGGCCGCAGGGCTTGCCGTTGGCTGGGTCTTTTAAGAAATCCCTCAGTTTCATAAGCCCCCTGGCAAAGGCGAACCCAGAGACCTTGGCATCATGCCGGTCATCGATGTAGTCCTTCCAGGGGAAGGCACCGCCATCAGAGGGCCAGGTGAAGACAAGCACCTGCATGGGCCGACCGCGGTCAGCCATGTTCTTGTCCAGGCGGGCCCCGATCCTCAGAGCCTCCTGGAAATCAGTATTGAACCCATGAATGTAGATCAGGGTGTCCCTTTTCTCGTTTTCCATCAGGGATTTGATCTCGAACATGATGTCCTTGCTACCCAGGCGCACGCCTTCATCAGATTCTTCCGCCACCTGGAGCACGACATCTTTGCTACCAACCTGGGCTTTTCCGTAACGAAGGTCATTTAAGCCAGCATTGCTGAAGTTTGGCCCAAAATCGGTAGGGTTACGGACATCATTCGGGTTTCTATTTGTGGCGAACCAGACTGTACGGCTCATGCGACCTCCTCCTCAGATGTTTTTTTGGCTTTCTTTTTCTTACGATTGATGTTCCAGATTTCAAAAGCTCCAAATATGAACAGGAACCAGAATATTTTCCACAGGGAGTGACTACGTTCCCACCAATCCACCTGATTTTTTGTGTAGTGGATGCTGTAGCCTGCCGGTTCCTGGGCCATGGCCACCTTCGCCGCCCGGGTCACTCCCGCTTTACGGGGAATAAGCACAACCTGTCCGGAGTGCACCTCAATTTCTAAGGCTTCACCCCCGTCTGCGGGAGCCTCCTCCATGACGATATAGTTCTGCACTGGTTCAGTTTCTACAGATTCCTCAGCTTCTGCTGTGGCTGTCTTCCGAACACGTCTACGCTCACGCCATGCGCTACGGCGGGCCTCCACAGTGCTTTCCACAGAGGCTTCCACCTCAGCCTCAATATCCCTGGGAGGATCAGCTGGTGGGGGTGGTGCCGGTGCCTCTACCCTAGGGGCATTGCGAACATTGAACAATGCTGGGTTATCCATACCAAACAGGTGCAGACCAGCCTTGATAGAGCCGCCACCCAGGGTGCCGATAATAGCCAGCCATAGCAGGGGGGCTTCTTTAGGTGTAGGCAGAATCCGGAAGAAGGCTCCCACCAGGGCAAACTTATCCTTCCAGAGACTGATCTTTTTACGCTCTAACTCAATACGCTTCTCTTCCAAAGCGATTTCGCGTTCCTCTGCGGTACTTCCGTTGTTTTTATTTTTCTCAGTCATTTTGTAATAAGCTCTGAAAGTTGGTGTCGATACCGCCAGATGGCCACCAACACTCCCGCAAGGAATACATAAATACCGCCAATTGTTGAAGCCCTGATAATTAGACTTCTTTTAAAATCAGTAATTTTCACAAGTCCGTCTTCAACCTTCTTGAGACGTTTATGGGCAGAAGTAGCGGTTTTGCCCACAGCCTTTAAAGCACCAGACAGACGGGTGACATCCTTGACCGTTCTGGCTACGAACTTGGTCTGCTGGTTATGTATAGCCGTAGCAGTCACCGCAATTGTGTGTGCGGAGCTCTCCATATTCTTTACTGCGCCTTCCATGCGGGCTGTCTGTGTCACGAGACCCTCCCTGCCATTGCCGTGCAAGACTTTGTGCTGTTCCTTTTGATCATCTTCTATAAGGTCAAGCCTAGCTTCAATTGAAAGTGCTTTTGCCAATGTCGTATCTCCCTGGTTTTTCTATTCGGCCTGAAGGCCGATAACACAGATTGACCAATTTGTCGTTTTATCTAAATCGTTCCTAGTCGTTATCTGACCTGTGAATGTTAGAGGACTTAGAACCGCCTGGCTTCGATAGAAAGGCTCCTGGTCATGGTAGTTATCCCAGATCAGAGTCTGTCCGGTAAAAGTAATCACACTGGCGTCACCCTCGGCTAATCCAAATCCAAGGAAAACATTTCCATTAATGGCATTGAGAATCATAGGTACTTCAAGGACACCCTGGCCAACGCCGGTAGAGTCGAAGTACACGGGAGCTGTTAAAGAAACTCCTGTATAGGTAGACATGGCAACCAACGCATGGACTGTGGGTGTTATGTCAACACTCAGGGTAACCGTACCTGTTACGGGATTCGTGATAGACCAGACTTCCTGACGAACGTTCGTACTAAGCTGGGAAATAGCAACCACGGTCATAGTAACGCCATCTAATGTTGCCAGGGTTACCTCTTGGTTGGTGTCAGAAATGATCGAAATACTCGCAAACAATATTGTATTTTCCGCCCCCACAGTTTGGGTGAGGTCGGCATGGGTACCATTATGTATTGCCGTCTGGGCCGACCCATCAAGAACCGGGGCAGCCGAAAGAGACGAGGCAAACCACAACAATAACCCACAGATTATTATTTTTATCATGGGCCAGTCCTTTTAAGTTCTACGGCAATATCTACCCAAGGTTCTGAGCCGGTTATGCTGTGCGTGTAATTGTAGGTCGTAATCGTTGTAGCTGTGTCATCCGCACCACTCACTCGGGCATTAGAGGGGCCAGAGCCACCACTGGATTCGTCCGCGAACTGCGCGGCATACGCGCCGTCTAATGTAAATGTCTCGTTTACATCTCTGTGGGCCGTCATGCTAAAGAGCCTAGAATTTAGCTTCGTGGTAGTCAGAGAGTTTGTGGGGGCCGTATCACTAGCCTGGGCCGTAGATGTATCGCCTATGCCACCGACATTATTGTAGACCACGACTCCAACAGCCGTTTTGTTTGAAGATCCCAGAGTTACAACTACGTTAGCGGTGCCAACCGCAGGGTCTTCAAGAGTGAATACCCCGCCGGTAGTAATGGTGCCCTCATTAACCTGGTCAAGTTCGATAAGGGGCTCTCCCCCGTAAGTCACACTCGTGATGATTGTAGCCGAACTGTTGCGTACAGAAACTCCGACCACCATAAAGCGAGAACTTCCAGCAAAAACCTCATGTGAGAACGAGAAGCTGGAAGCGTTTCCGTTGGTGCTTCCCGTAGAACTTACGGTTATGACCACCTCTGTGGGCGTAAATGTGGGTGTGAACGTAAGCGTCGGGGAATGCGTAAGTGTGAACGTAAGCGTAGGTGTCGCAGTTAGTGTCGCAGTTGGCGTGTGTGTAGACGTGGGCGTATCTGTCGGCGTAGCGTTTGGAGTAGCCACTATAGGTGTAGTTACGGCCACTAGAGCCGCAAGGCCTCGTTTGGACAGTCCACCAATTATAGTGAAGGCTCCACCTGTCACAATTGGGTTCACGGGTACCAACGCAAGCACAGGTGCATTTGCCCCTGGATTGAAAGTCAAAGTTGCCGCAGATGATGGATCAAAGGCCGCAATAAAATTTCTAGCAAACATCCCTCCATCCGTGCTTGTGAATGCTCCTCCCATGTAGACAACACCATCGTCTTCAAGAATAGTG
>SDBT01019875.1_pt1 | contig 10515 bp, 7 predicted proteins | sample 2277101 | NCBI WGS metagenome assembly SDBT01 (sample SAMN10404973, study PRJNA504765) | marine sediment metagenome | isolation source: marine sediment core GS10_PC15, 103 cmbsf | place: Arctic Ocean: Southern Knipovich Ridge | collected 2010
GGGCAAGTGGCGGAATTGGCATACGCGTAGGTCTCAAAAACCTATGGAGGCAACTCCATGTGGGTTCAACTCCCACCTTGCCCACCAAATTTTAAATTTAAAAACCCGACCTTGAGAAGTCGAGTTTTTTAATTTACCTCCTATAACACATTTATAAACAAAGAAAGAATAGCAGCTAATATAAAAGAAATACTAATATTAAGACCAAGAAGTATTATCAAAACAAATAGGGCCACAATCATCAAAATCCTTCCAACATGCAAAGAAATTTCTCTAATAGCCGTATATTCATCAACAAACATTCCATGGTCAGCCGCCTCTTCATACATTAAAGCCTCAAAAGAAACCCCCCTAATTATACCGGCAAAATTATGATAAGTGCCAACTATAAAAATTTGGAAAGCAGACCCGACAAACATCTTTAAAACCCAACCAAAAGCATAAAGGATTGAACCAATTTTAACCATATTTCTTTTTTTAATTCTATCCACATAAGTACCGACAATAAGCCGTAAAACAATAGTGGCCAATACTATCAAAGAGCTAACTGCCCCAACAGCCAGATATTTTTTTTCTAAGATACCGTAGATAAAAATAGGCCAAACAATACCAATAGCCCCCACCGCGCCATCTGAGCCATAAGCAACAGCTATTTTCCTGTTTGCCTTTTTCAAATACTCTCTAAAGGTTTGCCAATAAGAAAAAATAAATCTTTGCTTTCTTTCCTTAAGGAAAAGCAGAGGGATTATAGAAACTCCGGTAAGAATGGCTGAAATGATAAAAAGTTGATTGAATCCCGTGGTTACTATCACTACTGCGCCCAAAATAGGAACACCTACGTGAGCTATCGAAGAAATGGAGCCCAAAAAACCTATTTGTTTTCCTCTATGTTGGTGGCTAGTCAGTTCGGCAAACTCGCTATGGTAAGGCACCCAATAAAGTATTCTATAACAAGTAAAAACCGTCAAAGAAAAAGCCAAGAATAAAAAGAAATTTTGACCGACAAAACGGAAATAAAGAAAATAAGCAGACAGAAGAGGCAAAGACAATATCATTGATTTCTTCATTCCAAACTTCGTCATTACCTTTGCCCCCAAAGAAATAGTTAGAATGAAATAAAGAGAAGAAACGATATAATAAATAAAAAGTTTTTCAAGGCTGCCAAATTGTTCATATAAAAAAATAGGAAGAAATACACCGGTCATTCCCCAACCTAAACTTTTAATCAGCTGTGCGGAAAAAAGAATAGCTAACTCTTTTGAAATTTTTGGTTTAAGAAACCATTTAGAAATAAAGAATTTCATGTCTTTATCATACCAAATCCCAACCAAAACAAAAAGGGTCGACACGTGGGTCGACCCCTACTATATTTTAAGCTACTTTTATTTTTGCTACTTCTTCTAATCCTAGTTCTTTAATAGCTTTCTCTCTAATTTTTTTCTTCTGGACTTTACCAGTAACGGTCATCGGAAAGCTGTCAACAAACTTGAAATACTTAGGAATTTTATAATGAGCTATCTTCTCACGGCAAAAATCTCGCATGTCCTCTGCTGTAGCGCTTTCTCCCTTTTTCAATTGAATCGCGGCATAACCTTCCTTACCCAACCTTTTGTCGGGAACCCAAGTTATACGAACATCATTTATCTTAGGGTGTTTGCGAAGAAATTCCTCAACCTCTTTTGTATAAACATTTTCTCCGCCGCGACAAAACATATCTTCCTCTACTCGGCCAATTATATTACAGTATCCATTCTTATCCATGGTGGCCAAGTCGCCGCTATGCAGCCATCCTGCTTTGTCAATTGTTTTCTTGGTAGCTTCGGGGTTATTATGATATCCTCTCATCACTTGATATCCCCTGACACAGAGCTCACCATCTTTACCACAGGGAACAGTTTTTCCAGTTTCAGAATCAATAATCTTTACTTCGGTGTGAGGTAAAGGAAGTCCAACTGTTGAAGTTCTTATATTCAAGGATGCATTAGCAGGAGTTTGGGTAATAACCGGAGAAGCTTCCGTTAATCCATAGGCTATAGTCACCTCTTTCATATACATCAGGTTGTTAACTTCCTTCATTCCTTCTACCGGACAAGATTCACCTGCCATAATACCGGTTCTGAGGCTTCTTAAATCAAAGCTTTTGAATTCGGGGTGTCTTAATTCAGCATGAAACATGATTGGCACGCCATGAAGAGCTGTACACTTTTCCACTTCAACTGTTTCAAGTGTGGCCAGAGGGTCAAAATATTCGGCCGGAAGGACCATGGTCGCTCCGTGAGTAATACAGGCAAGATTCCCTAAGACCATTCCAAAGCAGTGATAAAAGGGTACCGGAATGCAAAGTCTATCCTTATCAGTAAATTTCATCGTCTCGCCAATAAAAAATCCATTGTTGAGAATATTGTGATGGGTAAGACTTGCTCCTTTCGGGAATCCAGTTGTCCCGGAAGTGTATTGAACATTAATAATATCATCGGGGTCCAAAGAAGCTTGTCTTTCTATTAACTGCTCATCAGAAATATCTTTTCTTAACTTGGTAAACTTATTTAAGCTCATAAATTCTTTCCAGTTGAACATTCCGTCATAACGTCTATTGGAATTGGAAATAAGAACAACGTTGCGAAGAAAAGGAAGTTTCATCGAGACAATATCGCCCGGTTCTGAAACCTTAGCTCTTGGACAAACCTGATAAAACATTTGAACATAATCCGAAGTCTTAAACTTCTCAATCAGGAAGAGCGTTTGGACATTGGCATCTTTCAAAGCATGTTCCAGTTCAGCTGTTCGGTAGGCCGGATTAACCGTGACCAAAATTGCTCCAATCATGCTTGTGGCAAACTGAACAATTACCCATTCCGGATAATTGGTGGCCCAAATAGCCACCCGGTCTCCCTTTTTAACACCAAGGGCCATTAAGCTCTTAGCGGCCTGCCGGCAAATATCCCTAAATTCTCGGTAGGTGTATCTGACACCACAAAAAGGTGCTACTAAGGCCTCGTTATCCGGATATTTCTGGACAATCTCGTCCAAAAAATCCGGAATGGTTTTTCCAATCAAGGGAGTTTTTGAGCCCGTATAGGCATAGCTTAAATTTTTCATTTCACTTTCTCCCACTCTTTCGCCTTAAGTTCTTTCCGTTTTATTTTCCCGCTAATAGTCTTGGGAAGTTTTTCTACATACTCTATAGCTCTTGGGTATTTATATGGAGCGGTTTCTTTCTTAACATGATTTTTAAGATCTTGGGTTAACTGCTCGGACGATTTGTGTCCTGGAACAAGAATCACAAAAGCTTTAACAATCTCACCACGAATGTCATCGGGGCTAGCGACTACAGCTGCTTCGACTACAGCCGGATGCTTAACCAAAGCGCTTTCTACTTCAAAGGGTCCAATTCGATATCCACCAGAAATAATTACATCATCAGCTCGCCCAACAAACCAGAAATAACCATCCTTATCTTTATAGGCCTTATCACCAGTGTAGTACCATTCTCCCTGAAAAACCTTTCTCATTTCTTCAGGATTGTCTCGATATTCTTTGAAAAGTCCGATTGGCCGAGTTGGCTTTACTCTTAAAGCCACAAAGCCTTCTTTGTCTGGAGGGAGTTCTTTGCCCTGATCGTCAACTACCGAAACATAAAATCCAGGAGCTGGCCTTCCCATTGAGCCTGGCCTTATTGGCATGCCACGGAAATTAGCCAAAAGATTGACTGTTTCTGTTTGGCCATAGCCATCGTAGATATCAGTCCCAGTTCCCTCTTTCCATATCTTCATTACTTCAGGATTAAGCGGTTCACCAGCACTGCAAGAGTGACGGAGCTGACTTAGGTCATAAATCTTTAAGTCCTCTAAGACCATCATTCTGTACGCAGTCGGTGGCGCACAAAATGTAGTGATACCGAAATCTTGAAGCAGCTTGAGAGTAAGATTTGTATCAAACTTCCCTTTGGCGTTATGGACAAAGACAGTTGCCCCAATAATCCATTGTCCAAAAATAGTTCCCCAGGCAGCTTTTGCCCAACCAGTGTCGGTGAGAGTCCAGTGTAAATCTGTTGGTTTCAAGTCGTGCCAAAACTTGGCGGTAATAGTGTGAGCCAAAGCATAAGAATGTTCATGAACAACCATCTTTGGATCACCCTCTGTCCCCGAGGTAAAATAAATCAACATTACATCATCACTGCGAGTTTTTTCTACACAGTCCAAGAGAAAAGATGCTTTTTCCATTTCTTTTTCGTATCTTAACCAACCGTGTATTTGAATATTAAACCCTTTAACACTTATCTTTCCTGCTAAAGATATCTCTTCTCTCACGTTTATTCCAACAACAATCAACGTTTCAAGCGACGGACAATTGTCTTTTATCTCATTTACCTTGGCCATATTCTCAAAGTCAGTAACAACCAGTTTGGCTTTGGCTTGATTGATTCTGTACTTAATATCTTTAGCAGTTAAGAGTGTTGTTGCCGGCATAGGAATAACGCCTAGCTTTATCATCCCAACCATGGCTATGTGCCATTCGGGAATTCGCGGCAGCATCAACAAGGCACAATCATTTTTCTCAAGAGAGTGGTTCTTCAAAACATTGGCAAACTTATTGGAAAGAATTTTCATCTCCCAGAAAGTATACTTTCTGGAGCTTTTCCCGTCTGCGTCTACCCAAAGTAAGGCTAGCTTGGTTCTGTCCTTAGCCCACTCATCCACCACATCAAAGCCGAAGTTATATTCCTCCGGTACTTCCAGCTTAAAACCTTTACACATTTTTTCATACTTAGTCATTTCTTCCCCCTATTTTTATTATTTATTTCAAAGTACTTCAACTTAGACTACCAAACAAAAACCAAAATGTCAATAAAATACTTCTCCTCTGACACTTAACCTTCACTGTTTAACCTCGGAGGTTAAACAATATCAACTTTCTTCTTATATGGAGTGCGACCGCATTCTATATAAGAAGATGTAAAAAAAGACTCGAGTGATAAAACTCGAGTCTTATATTCTAAATTATTTCTTTTTACCTAAATTATTTCTTCTTAATAGTCAAAATGAAGCCAAGTATCACGGCCAGAAACGCAGCGGTCAAGATTCGGAAGTGGCCTGGTAATGTAAAGGTGATCATATGCATAGGCAGCCAGAACCAAACAATGATCATTGGAATGGAACACCGTGAACCGCGACTAAACGGATGTTTTATGTCAGGAATCAGCCATACTTTCTTATCAAAGTTAAATTCCTCTGCGTTTAATAATTTCTGTTTGTCAATCATCTGATTGATATATTCATGAGCCAGCATCATACCATAAGCGTAACAACCAAGCCCATTAATCCAGAGACTCTTGGAAAAAGCAGCCCCGATCCCAAACCATAGGTTTTGCGTAATAATTCCATCAACACCAATACTGTAAAGCGCAAACGCCCAAGTAAACCAGATGCCGAATAGTCCCCAGACAACAAATCTCTGAATAGGATGAGTAATCTTCCAGCTGCCGGTTTTAAGTCGTGTTTTTAAGCATTCACCGAAAGTAGCTAGTACTGCTACCTTAATAAACCCCATCGGGATCGGATAATTTATAGTCAACCAGACAAATTCGTCAAAAAAAACTATTAATGAGATTATTATGCCAGCAAAAACTCCAACACCAATCAAATCTATTTTCTTCATTGTTGGCCTCTTTCATCAATCAATCTCTTTGCCTTTCCTGTGCTTCGGGGAAGTTCACCTTGCTTGACAACTTCCACTCGGGCGCCGATGCCAATTATATCTTTAATACGACTAGCCAACTCTTTTTCTAATTCCTTAATCTTCTTCTCGCCAGCTTGATAAATCTCTTCTCTGGCCTCTACTTTGACAATCATCACATCAAGATGCTTTTTAGAGCCTACTCCCTTTTTCAAGTAAATCTGATAAAGGGGTTCTATTTTCCCGGATTTCATAACAACGTCTTCAATCTGTGAAGGAAAAATATTCACGCCATTAACAATCTTCATATCGTCGCTACGATCTTTGACCCTATCCATAGTAACAAGCGTTCTGCCACAGGCACATCTTTCACGATGCAATGTGGTGATATCTTTTGTTCGATACCGAATCATCGGCATCGCTCGACGTTGAAGAGAAGTCAAAACTAACTCCCCTTTTTCTCCTAAAGGCAAAACTTTCTTTGTATCAGGATCAATTATCTCTGGGTATACGTGGTCCTCGTTTATATGTAAAGTATATTTACCATCGGCATAGCAAGAAAAGGCAACGCCCGGACCCATCAACTCTGTAAGGCCGTATGCTTCATGAGCTTTAATGCCTAATCTGGCTTCTATCTGCTTGCGTATCTCATCACTCCAAGGCTCAGCGCCGAATACGCCAATTCTCAAAGGGAGTTTCTTAAGATTGATACCCATCTCTTTCGCTTTTTCGGCAATGGTTAGAGCATAAGAAGGAGTAGCAAAAAGAGCAGTAGCGCCAAAGTCTTTCATCAATGTAATTTGTCTTTCAGTCCCCCCGGTGCCGATTGGAACAACGGCGCAGCCTATTTTGTCTGCTCCCTGTAAAAAGCCAAATCCGCCGGTAAAAAGCCCCATACCTAAAGCATTTTGAACCATATCATTTGGACGAATGCCAGCCGCACACAAATTTCTGGCCATACATTCAGCCCACTGATTCATATCATCTATGATATAAAGACCAGTAATTGGCTTTCCAGTAGTTCCCGAAGAGGCGTGAATTCTCACCAGCTCACTCATTGAAACAGCACAGAGACCAAAGGGATAATTATCCCTCAAATCGTTTTTAACAGTAAAGGGAAATTTTACTAAGTCTTCAAGTTCAAAAAATATTATATCTTCGCTTCCTATTCCTGCTTCCTTAAACTTTTCTCTGTAGAAAGGCACCCGTTTATAAACCTGACTTAGAGTCACTGTAAGGTGAGTCAACTGCCATTTTCTCATTGCTTTCAAATTCATACACTCTTGCCATTCGTTCCAATATTTTTTCATTTTTGCCTCCGCGATTTTTGTCAAAATTTTAATTTTGTTACAAAAATCAGTGTCCGCCGACGAGGCGGACTTTCGTATTAATTTTTCAATGTACAATCGTTACATCTTACCACTTTTCAAAACTTTGTCAATAATCTTTGATGCTTTATTTAAATCTTCTGTTACCAGATTAACAATAGTTGAATCAATGGCCGAAAATCTTCCTTCCGGCCTTTTCATTCTAATTGTAAAAACTTGAGGACATTTTTTCTCTACCGAGTTTACCTCATTGGGCTTATCGTCAATAAAAATTAAAGTCTCTTTAGAATATTTAGGAATTAAAATTTCTTTAAAATCTTTTGCCTTAATGCGACGAGTAATAATGACTTCTTTAAAATATTTTTTAATTTTTGCCCCTTCAATTTTTGCTCCCTGCACCTCCTCTTCTCCCAAGGTTAGAAGAGTAAGATTTGGTGTATACTTTTTTAAAAATCTTATGGCGTCTGGAAAAAGAAACTTGTGAGTTTCTTTTTTTATAAGAGTTAGAATGTCTTTTTTAAGTTGTGGAAGCTGGCTATTTTTTATATCGGTAGAGGCGGCTATCTCTTTAAGATGATCATCTAATCTATAAAGAGTAGTCAGCTCTGGCAAGATTTTGGCTCTCAATTCAAAAAAGAGCCAAGAGGAAAGATTATATTTCTTCTCCATCTTTTTAGCAACCAGCTGCCAAAGCGAGCCGGTGTCGCATAAAGTGTCGTCGAAATCTATTACAATCATAATTTTTATTCTACCGTCACACTCTTCGCCAAGTTCCGTGGTTTATCCACATCACACCCCCTGGCTACTCCCACGTAGTAAGCGAAAAGCTGTAAGGGCACAACGGCTAAAATTGGGGTAAGTATTTCTAAGGTTTTAGGAATAAAAATTGCCTGGTCGGCAAATTTAAAAACTTCATTGTTTCCCTCGGTAGCCACAACAACTATCTTTCCACCCCTAGCTTTTATCTCTTCTAGATTGGTCCTTGTCTTTTCATAAACAGAATCGGATGGGATTATTCCCATAGTTGGAAATTTCTTATCAACCAAAGCAATAGCTCCGTGCTTCATTTCTGCCGCTGAATATCCCTCAGCATGAACATAGGAAATTTCTTTAAGTTTGAGTGCTCCTTCTAAAGCAACGGGAAAGCTATATTTTCGGCCAAGATAAAGAAAATTATCATAGCGGCTATATTCCTCAGCCACCTTTTTTATTTTATCATTTTGAGCTAAAATCCACTTGATTTTATCCGGGATAAGAGCCAGTTCCTCGGCTATTCTTTTCCCCATCACTAAAGACATCTGACGCTGACGGCCAAGAAATAAAGTAAGTAAGGATAAAATTGCTAATTGAGAACTAAATGCTTTAGTAGAAGCCACACCTATTTCTGGCCCAATGTGATTATAAATACCCGCATCAGTAGTCCGTGAAATGGAACTGCCCACTACATTAACTATACCCAAAGTGGTAATTCCTTTTCTCTTTGCTTCTTGGATACCAGCCAGAGTATCAGCAGTCTCGCCCGATTGGCTTACCGCCAAAACTACTGTCCCTTCGTTTAAAACCGGCTTGCGATAACGAAATTCTGCAGCGTTTTCTACCTCTACAGGAATACCGGTGTATTCTTCCAGCATATACTCGCCAACCAGTCCTGCATGACAAGCAGTCCCCATAGCCACTATAATAATCCTTTTGATATTTCTTAAGAAATCTTCTTTGGACTCAAGACCGCCCAATTTAACCAATCCTTCTTCTGGGATAATTCTTCCTCGAAACGAATTTTTAATTGATTCGGGCTGTTCAAAAATCTCCTTGAGCATAAAATGAGGAAAGCCTTGCTTTTTAGCTGCTTGATCGTCCCATTCTATCTGACTAAGATTTTTCTTAACCGGCTCTTCATCTAAAGTAGTAATTTGAAAGCCTTGAGGAGTAATCACTCCTATTTCTTTATCGTCCAAATAAATTACTTGACGAGTGTGGGAAATAACGGCCGAAGCATCAGAAGCAACAATGTATTCATCGTCTCCCACTCCGACAAGAAGCGGACTGCTGTTTTTAGCCACCACGATCTTTTCCGGCTCATCCCGACTAATCACAGCTATCCCATATGTCCCTTGAACCTGCTTAAGCGCCCCGCGCACCGCATCTTCTAATTTTTGATTTTTGATTTTTAATTTTTGATTTTCTATCAGGTGAACCAACACCTCGCTGTCCGTCTCAGACTTAAACTTATGCCCCTGCTTTACGAGCTCCTCTTTCAGCTCCTGATAATTTTCAATTATCCCATTGTGAACTAACCAAATTTTATCAGCACAGTCCGAATGAGGATGGGCATTTTCCTCTGAAGGCGCGCCGTGGGTTGCCCAGCGCGTATGCCCAATAAAACAAGTGCCCCTTAGATTACTCTCGGCCACTTTTTTTTCAAGAGCTTGAACTCTACCAATAATTTTAACACACCCAACTTTCCCTTTTGACTGACCACAAAGCCCGGCCGAGTCATACCCTCGATATTCTAAACGTCTAAGTCCTTCAAGGACTATTGGAACAGCGTTTTGTTTACCAATGTAACCAATTATTCCACACATAGATTAATAAGTCTATTTGGTACAAAAATTACCTTCTTGGCTTCTTTGCCCTTAAGCCATTTTTTAACCTTCTCTCTTGCCAAAACCACCTTTTTTGCCTCTTCTTCTGAAATATCCTGAGCTACCTCAACCTTATCCCGCACTTTGCCATTGATTTGGATAACCAACTCAAAGATTTCTTCTTTTACAAGCTTAGGATCGTACTCAGGCCAATCTTCATTAAATATACTACTTTTGTGCCCAAAAGTCGACCAGAGTTCTTCAGTAATATGAGGAACGAAAGGAGAAAGAATCTTGAGAAATAATTCAATATCTTTTTGGCTAAGGATTTGACCTTTTTCCTGCCAAACATTGCTGAATTCCATAAAAGCAGCCACCGCTGTGTTAAACTTCATCGCTTCTAAGTCCTCGTCTGCCTTCTTAATCAACCAATGAAGTTTACGTAAAGTTTTTTCACTAGTTTTTTCGTTTTTTTGTTTTTGGTTTTCGCTAACAAGCTTCCATACTTTTTTTAAAAATCTCCAGCATCCTTCTACTCCTTGGGAGTCCCAACTTATTGCTTGCTCAAAGGGACCCATAAACATTTCATAAAGCCGCAAAGTGTCTGCTCCAAATCTTCTAATAGTATCATCTGGGTTAACCACATTGCCAAAGCTTTTACTCATCTTTCGGTTATCAGAGGCCAAAACCATACCATGCGAAATCCGCCTTTGGTAAGGTTCGTTAGTTGGCACTACTCCAATATCATATAAAAACTTATGCCAAAAACGGGAATATAAAAGATGAAGAGTGGTATGTTCCATTCCACCATTATAAAGGTCAATAGGAAGCCAATATTTCAGTTTATCACTGCTAGCTAATTGCTTATCGTTCCCGGGATCTATATAACGAAGGTAATACCAATTAGAACCAGCCCAATTAGGCATAGT
>SDBT01019876.1_pt1 | contig 10515 bp, 6 predicted proteins | sample 2277101 | NCBI WGS metagenome assembly SDBT01 (sample SAMN10404973, study PRJNA504765) | marine sediment metagenome | isolation source: marine sediment core GS10_PC15, 103 cmbsf | place: Arctic Ocean: Southern Knipovich Ridge | collected 2010
CTGCTGGAGCTGATGGGCCTTGCTGACGATACCCCGTCTGGCATTCAGGGCACCAGCCACGCGCGGCTGATCCTGACCGGCGACGGTCCGCGGCCGACATCGCAGCTCTACATCTGGATTCCCCCGGGCGAGCCGGCCCACGGCCGCCGCGGCGTTCGCACGGACCGTTACACGCTGGTCACCACTAAGAAGGAAGGCGAGCCGGCGCGGCAGGTCCTGCACGACAACGTAGCGGATCAATACCAGATGAAGAACATCGCCGACGCCCGTCCGGAGCTGGTCGCGCAGCTCACGAAGGACGAGCTGACCCCCTGGCTGAAGAAGACGAAGGACCCCTGGCTGGATACGTAGACGTCGGGGGTGCAGGGCACGTTAGCCGGGCCGGGATGGCCAATGTGGCGTCGGGTCGCTGTGCCCGACGTGAGCAGAAATCAGCGTTGTCCCACGACTACGTCGGGCACGGAGACCCGACGCTACATTTCTCGGCCAGCCACTCGCCGGTCCAGGGTGGGAGACCGACCGGATTCCGCTTACACTCCCGCGAGTGCCCGGCGTGGGTCCCCACCTTTCCAGGGTGGGGGACCGATGCGCGCCGGAAACCGATTAGCCCGGACGAACCAGGGTCGGATTTGTATAAAATCTTCCTCACGCTCCGTTATCTCCGCAAACGCCGGATCGCGTATTTCGCGATCGCCGCGGTTACGTTGTGCGTGATGATGGTGCTGGTCGTGATGTCGATCATGGGGGGCTGGCTGGAACAGGTGAAGGTGCGGGCCCGCGGGCTGCTGGGGGATGTGATTGTCGATAACGGCGCCGCTTCATCGGGGTTCCCGCTCTACCAGGAGTTCATCGACGAGATCAGTAATTGGCCCGAGGTCGTGCGGGCCACGCCGGTGCTTTATTCCTGGGGGCTTTACAAATTCGGCGAGTCGACCCGCAACGGGACCGTGCGCGTGGTCGGGATTCGGCTGCACGACGTGTACGAGGTGAACGCGTTCAAGGCCGGGCTGTTCTACGAGAAGTTCTATCCCGGAACAACCACATTGGAGCCCCAGCAGCAGCCGTTGATCGGCATTGATTTCGGCGCCGAGCCGGTCGCGGTGCAGGAGCACGGAGAAACAAGTCGTTACTCGCGGCCGAAACTCCCGCCACCGTATCAGGAGGCGCTGGAGCAGTCGCGGGCGGCGGGGCTGCGTGACGACGACTCCACTGACACAGTCCTGAACAGCCTGCTCGCCAAGATGGGCCTGCCCCCGGTCCCGGGAGTCTACGAAGGTCCGTTGGGCCCCGACGCAGGTCCACAAATGGTCGGCAATGAGCTGCCGGGGATCATCGTCGGGCGCGACCTCGTCGCGCGCCGCGAAAAAGACGGGCGCTACTCGCGTCCGGAGCTGCTCCCGCGCGGGTGCCGGGTCATCTTGACGTTGGTGAAGACCTCGATCAGCGCCAACGTCGATCCGATCCCGATCAAGCAGCCCTTCCGCTACGCCGACGATTCGCGCACCGGGATCTACGAGATCGACTCGCAGCACGTCTACTGCGACTTCGACTTGCTGCAGCAGTTGCTCGAGATGGACGAAGCCGAGCGGATCGACCCGCTAACGCTGGAAACGATCGGAACCGCCCCCGCCCGCTGCAGCCAGATCCAGATCAAGGTCAAGGACGGCATGAAGCCGGCCGAAATCCAGGCCTTGTGTCAGCGTATGGAGGAGACATACCACGGTTACATCGACGACGAGCGCTTCAACCTGGACCCGTTCGAAGGGCGGTTGATCTCGTGGATCGACGCGATGACCTGGCAGGAGTCACAGATTCACATCATCGGCCCGGTCGAGAAAGAGCGCATCCTGGTCACGATCCTGTTCGGGATTATCTCGCTGGTGGCGATCACGCTGGTGCTGTGCATCCTCTACATGATCGTGCTCCAGCGAACTCGCGACATCGGCATCGTCAAGAGCATCGGCGGGTCGTCGGGCGGGGTGGCCTTGATCTTCGTGATGTACGGGGCGGCGGTCGGCATCGCCGGCAGCGTCCTCGGCGGCATCCTCGGCACCCTCTTTGTCACGAACATCAACGAAATCCAGGACTTCCTGATCCGAGTGAACCCGGCCTGGCGGGTGTGGGACATGGAGGTCTATTCCTTCGACCGCATCCCCAGCCAGGTGGATACGGGAGAAGCGGTGGTCGTGCTGCTGATCGCCATCCTCGCTTCCACGTTGGGCTCGCTGGTGGCGGCGTTGCGGGCGGGACGAATGCAGCCGGTGGAGTCGGTCAGGTATGAATAGCGAATGGCGAATAGCTGACAGTCCGCCGCAAGAGTTGGCACCGGCCACAGACTGTAGCGGCCGACCCCCGTGTCGGTCGTGGAACGCCGTTTTCATCCCACGTCGGGCACGGAGACCCGACGCTACACGACTTTTGCGGCGGACTGCTAATAGCGAATTGCTGAACAGGGGGGTGGTACACACGGCATGAATGCAGCTTCCGCAACCCAGTCGCCGCAAGTCACGCCTGCTGTCGGTGGGCCTCTGTTGCGTGCCGAAGCGGTGTGTAAGACTTATCCGATGGGGAGCACGCAGCTCGAGGTGTTAATCAACTGTAATCTGGGCGCCGATGCCGGCGAGTTCGTCGCGATCATGGGCAAGTCCGGCAGCGGCAAGAGTACGCTGCTGCATATCCTCGGAGCGCTGGATGTCCCGCAGAAGGGCCAGGTGCATTTTCGAGGTCAGCCGGTGTTCGCCCCGGTCGAGAATCGCCGGCTGTACACCGGCATTACCGATGTGTTCTCCGACGCGGAGCGCTGGCGAAACCACCTGCGCTGCACGGCGTTCGGCTTCGTATTTCAATTCTACCACCTGCTGCCGGATCTCAACGTCTTGGAGAATGTCCTGCTGTCGCGGATGGTGGAGTCGGGGATCTTCGAGTGGGCGTCGAAGAAGCGGGCCGCGCGACAGGATTCGATGGACATCCTCGAGCGCGTCGGGCTCGCCGAGCGGCTGAAACACAAGCCCAATGAGCTTTCCGGCGGCGAATGCCAGCGGGTCGCGATCGCCCGGGCGCTGGTGCATAAACCGCAAATCCTCTTCGCCGACGAGCCGACCGGAAACCTGGACGCCGAGGCGGGGGCGAACATCATGTCGATCCTGAGCGGTCTGCACAAAGAGGGGCAGACGATCGTGATGGTCACGCACGATCCCGGCATCGCCCGGTACGCCGACCGCACGCTCAAGCTGGAAGACGGCCGCTTACGTTTAGCGTGAGCGATCGGTCCGTCCGAAACACGATTTAGGATCTACGTTGGGTGTTGTAGCGGCCGGGCCCCGTACCGGCCGTGGATCACCAAGGCCGCCAGCACGGAAATACGGCCGGTACGGGGCCCGGCCGCTACAGTGCTCGGCCGGTGCGGGGCCCGGCCGCTACAGTGTTCGGCCGCTACACGGCTGACACAGCCGTGCCACACTTGAATTCAACGTACGAGGTGGCACGGCCGTGTCGGCCGTGAGAACGCAGGGACCATTGCCGATACGCATTACCCCAGATAATCCCACTCGATCGGGATCCGCTTCAGGGCATAGCCGATCTCGCGCGGGTAGTCGCCGTAGACCAGCATCCAGTGGAAGCCGGGCATGCGCTCGGCGACACGGTCGGTGTCGGCGTCGAAGCGGACCTCGATCTGAGAGCGGCAGATCGGCAGGAACGGGTGGTCGATGATCTCGCCCGACAGGCCCATCCAGCGCTCGGACTTGAAGTCGGGGGCGATCATGGTCAGCCGCTGCCCCTTCTGCATCTCGACCTTCGGGGCCGCGCCGTAGTCCGATTCGAAATGGGTCATGATCCGCGCCGGCTCGAGCGTCTTGCCGTCCATCTTTCGCGGGCCGGTGCAGTGCGCCAGTGTGATGATGCCGTGGTGCGGATAGGTCGGATCCTGGAGGAACGGCGGGCGGCCGGAGATGTGGCCGAGCAGGATTCCCGAGGGGATCACCACGAAGTCGGATTCGCAGAACGCCAGATAGCCGGCGTCGTTCAACGTGCTCAGCGCCAGACACGCCGACGTCTCGGCCAGCGGCATGATCGTGCCCATGCACTCGTTGATCGTGATCGCGCCGCAGTCGGCCTCCGCCATCAGTCCGCGGAAGACCCGCTCCAGCAAGAACGCGTTATCGACCGCTTCGCGCTTGCATTCCAGCGTCGTGCCGGGCAGCGCGAGATACTCCTCGGCCCGCTGACGCGCCAGCTTGACGGCGGCCTGGTCCGCGCGGGCGGCCTGGATCAGCTTGCCGAGCTCGTCGTAAGACACCGTGCGGAGGTCGAGCTTCCAGCGCTCGCGCACCAAATCTGCTATCTGCTCGCTCGGGTGTGCCCAGCCCGCGGGGCCGCCCACGGCGACGATCCGGCTGCCGACCGTGTTGCGCAGTCCGCACAGAGCCCGCAGCCGCCAGAGAATATCGTCCTGGTCGTCGACCACCACGTCCTGGAAATCGATTCCGGGAACCTTGAACTCGTCGCTGTGCTGCCGCAGGTAGCGCGGGCTGATGATCTCGTACCACAGGTACACCGGGCCGGACTGGTGGCGGACGAAGAAGATCACGTCCTTGCCCAGCTTGCCGATCGCGTCGAACACGTCCATCCACCCGCCGGCGGCGTAAACCAGCATCACGTCGGCCGAGGCGACGTCGGGGATGGCTGACACGTCGTTCGTGTTGCGAACCGGTGCAATCGGCAGGAACTTGACGGGGAAGTCGGCCGCCGCGTCGAGCTTGTCCAATTCGGCCTTGATCCGTGGAATCTCCTGGTCGGCGTCTTCCTGCGTCTGAATTCCGCCCCACGATCGCCAACTGGTTTGCGCGGCGCGCTGGTAGGTGCTGTAGACGAAGATCGGCTTGACCACCAGGCTACGCCGCGCGGGAGCCGACTGCAGCTTCGGCCGGCTTCCGGCCAGGGCCGGCCAGGACAGCCCGGTCAACGCGATCCCGCCCAGCGCGGCGGTTCCCAGAAAGCCGCGCCGGGTGATTCCGTCGCCGGTGGGGCAGCAGTGGGGCTTAATTGATGGACCTTGATCGCATTTATGATCACACATGGACGTCACTCCTCATTGGCAGATTCCCAGCCATGCAGTCTAATCCGATTCTGAAAGAACGGTAGGCTCGGTCGATGGAAGACAGACCGCACCGGCAAACAAGAGGAGACCCCCCAATGCCCACGTCGCGTCGCACGCGCAGGGACTTTCTCAAGACCGTGGGCGCCGGCGCCGCGACGCTGACGCTGCCGCGACTTCTGCGGGGAGCCAACACCGTTGACGGCGGCCGCCCCCCGAACATCGTCGTCATTTTCACCGACGATCAGGGCTACTCCGACGTCGGCGTGTACGGCGCGCAGGGATTTCAAACGCCGAACCTGGATCGGATGGCGACCGAAGGCGTCCGCTTCACCGACTTCTACGTCGCTCAGCCGGTTTGTTCGGCGTCGCGGGCGGCGCTGCTGACGGGCTGTTACCCGAACCGCATCGGCATTACTGGCGCGCTCGGCCCGAATGCCAAGCACGGCATCCACGACGACGAGGTGACGATTGCCGAGCTCTGCAAGTCGAAGGGCTACGCTACCGCGATCTTCGGCAAGTGGCATCTCGGCCACCACAAGAAGTTTCTGCCGGTGCAGCACGGGTTCGACGAGTACTGCGGCGTTCCGTACTCCAACGACATGTGGCCGTTGCACCCCGACATCGTCAAGCTGTCGCCCGACGCGGAAGAGCGCAAGCGCGGCTATCCGAACCTGCCGCTGATCGAAGGGGACGAGATTGTCGACGAGGAGATCACGCCCGAGGATCAGGAGCGGTTTACGACGCGGTTCACCGAGCGGGCGGTGAAGTTCATCGAGCGCAACCGGGACCGGCCGTTCTTCCTCTATCTGCCGCACCCGATGCCGCACGTACCGCTGTTCTGCTCCGACAAGTTCAAGGGCAAGTCGGAGCAGGGGGCCTACGGCGACGTGATCTCGGAGATCGACTGGTCGGTCGGACAGATTTTGGAGACGCTCCGGCGGCTGAAGCTCGATGACCACACGCTCGTGATCTTCATCACCGACAACGGGCCGTGGCTGTCGTACGGGAATCACGGTGGCTCGGCGCGTCCCTTACGCGAAGGAAAGGGAACCACCTGGGAAGGCGGCGTCCGCGTGCCCTGCATCGCGCGCTGGCCCGGGAACATCCCCGCCAACTCCGTTTGCCACGAGCCGGCGATGACGATCGACATCTTCCCCACCATCGCGCGGCTCATCGACGGCCGCTTGCCGGACCACAAGATCGACGGCAAGGACATCTGGCCGCTGATGTCGGGCGTCCCCGGCGCCAAGTCGCCGCACGAAGCGCTCTATTTCTATTACCATCGAAACGACCTGGAAGCCCTCCGCTCGGGTCGCTGGAAGCTCGCGCTCCCACACACCTACCGCAGCCTGACCGGCGAGCCCGGCCGCGACGGCACGCCCAACGGCTACTCGCACCCCAAGTGCGGGCTCGAGCTATACGATCTGGACAACGATATCAGCGAACAGCACAACGTAATCGACCAGCACCCGGACGTGGCAAAACGCCTCCAAGCCCTGGCGGAAATGGCCCGCGACGATCTGGGGGATTCGCTGACCAAGCGAGAAGGGAAAAACACGCGGCCGCCGGGGAAGCTGTAAACCGCAGCGTAACGCGCTTCACCTCCACCGCCAGTTCGAGATCCTCACGCGCAGGGTTGACGGTAGCGAAGGTGAGCGTCTGGTGGTCCGCGCTCCAGGCCGCGAACCCCTCCCATAGTTGCCGGCCGCTACGTTTCCCAACCGATGCAGACTTGTGCAACGGACTGTTATGGTGTCTCCAGCAACTTCCTGGTCAGCTCTTCCGAGTCGCCGTAGCTGGCACGCAGGCGTTTCAGTTCGGCTTTCAGCCGCTTGACCACGTCGGTGTGGGCCGCGTTGTCGTAGATGTTGTTCACCTCGTGCGGATCGTGCTCCAGATCGTAGAGCTCCCAGGCGTCGATCCCGCCGTAGAAGTGGATCAGCTTGTAGCGTTTAGTGCGGACCCCGTAGTGCCGTCGAACGTTGTGCCAGCCGCCCTTGCCCTCGTCGCCGAATTCGTAGTAGTGGTAGTACATCGACGCGCGCCAGTCGGCGGGTGCGCGGCCGCGCAGGACCGGCCGCAGGGACTCACCCTGCATCTCGCGCGCGGGCTGCACACCCGCGAAATCCAGAAACGTCGAGGCGAAATCGATGTTCAAGGCGATGTCGTCGCTGACCGTGCCGGGTTTGATCTCGCGCGGATAACGCACCAGCAGCGGCATGCGCAGGGACTCTTCGTACATGAAGCGCTTGTCGTACCAGCCGTGCTCACCCAGGAAGAACCCCTGGTCGGAGGTGTATACCACCACCGTGTTTTCGGCGAGGCCGCTCTCCTGGAGATAGTCCAGCAGGCGCCCGACGTTGTCGTCGATCGACGCCACGCAGCGCAGATAGTCCTTGATATAGCGCTGGTACTTCCACTTCTTGAGCGCCGGCCCCGTGAGGCCTTCGGGCGGGGGTCCCTTGGTGTCGCTTTCGTAGAAGTGGTGCTCGATCGTCATCGCCTGGTCGCGCGCCGCGTCGCACCGCGTGGCGTAATCGTCGTTAAACGTCTCCGGCTCGGGGATGTCGACGTCGGCATACATCTTGGCGTGCTTCTCATCCGGCTGCCAGTTGCGGTGCGGGGCCTTGTGGTGGCACATCAGCAGGAACGGCTTGTCGCCGGCGCGGGCCTTGAGCCAGTCGATGCTCTGATCGGTGATGATGTCCGTGACGTAGCCGCTGAGCTTCTTGCGCTCGCCCATCTCGATCATCTCGGGATCGTGATAGGCGCCCTGTCCGGGCAGGACGTTCCAATAGTCGAAACCGGTCGGATCGTTCTTGAGGTGCCACTTGCCGATCATCGCGGTCTCGTAGCCGGCCTGCTGCAGCAGCTTCGGGAAGGTGACCTGGCCGCCGTCGAACTTCTTGCGGTTATCGATCACGCCGTTGCGGTGGCTGTACTGGCCGGTCAGGATCGAGGCTCGGCTCGGCGCGCAGATGCCGTTGGTGCAGAAGCAGTTCGTGAAGCGAAGGCCCTCGCGCGCGAGCCGATCGAGGTTCGGCGTGGTGTTGATCCGACTGCCGTAACAGCTCAGGGCGTGGGCGGCATGGTCGTCGGACATGATGAAGATGATGTTCGGCCGGCGCTCTGAACGCTCGTTGGCGGATAGCCAGGCGGGCATGGTCGCGGCCGCCGCCCCGACTCCGACGGCTTTCAGAAGATCGCGCCGCGTGTAGGCGAATTTGCTCACGGTTCTTTCTCCCTTTCGTGCCAGACCTGTCGGTCTGCGAAGTGGTGTCCCCGAGCGTTATCCAGAGCATCGAGCGCGACTGCCGAGTCGCCGCCGTAGCGTAGCGGTCTCGACAAAGGCTGTCACGCCGGGTGCATGACACACTCGGCGAGCTGGGACAGCGGATGTAGCGTCGGGTCTCCGTGCCCGACGTGCTCGGCGAGCGACCGTGCCGCTTGTCTACGTCGGGCACGGAGACCCGACGCTACGTTCTTCGACTCGGAACCGGTCCGCCGGAAGCGTCATGCACCCTGTCACGCCGACTTCGCGTATGGCAGCGGCTGAAGCGACAGGTATACTTGCCGTGGCGGCTCATTCGTCCGTCGTGTGTACCGCGCGAGGCCTGTAGAGCGACATGATCGACGCCGCGAACAGTCACCGACCCGTTCGTCTGCGCATGGAAGGCGTGCGCAAGCAATTCGGCGCGACCGTTGCGCTGGGCGGCGTCGATCTGGCGGTGGAGCGCGGCGAGGTGCACGCCCTGATTGGTGAGAATGGCGCCGGGAAAAGTACGCTGATGAAGGTGCTCGCCGGCGCGCACCAGGCCGACGCGGGCCGCATGTGGCTGGACGGCAAGCCGTACCACCCCCGCGATCCCGCCGATGGTCGCCGGGCCGGCGTCGCCATGATCTACCAGGAGCTGTCGCTGGCCCAGCACCTCTCGGTGATGGAGAATATCCTGCTCGGGATGGAGCCTAGAATCGGACCGTTCGTTAGATGGAACGAGGTCCGACGACGAGCCGCTGATGCGCTCCGGCAGATCGGTCGGCCAGACATGCCGCTCGACGTGCCCGTATCGCGCCTCTCGGTCGCCGAGCAGCAGTTAGTGGAGATCGCCCGCTCGATGGCGGTCGGCTGTCGCGTGCTCGTGTTGGACGAGCCGACCAGCAGCCTCGCCCAGCAGGATATCCGCCATCTGTTCGAAATGGTGCGGCGACTGAAAGCCGACGGGCACAGCGTGGTCTACATCTCGCACGTGCTCGAAGAAGTGCAGGAAATCTCGGACCGCTTCACCGTCTTGCGCGATGGGCACTCGGTCGGCCACGGCGTGACCGCCGAGGCCAACATCCACGACATCATCGCCATGATGGTCGGCCGCCAGGTGGACGATCTCTATCCGCGCTCGGCGCGGACGCCGGGTGAAGCGGTTCTCGATATCAAGGATCTGGCCGGCATCGAGCTACCCGAGTCGGCGTCGCTGACGCTTCGGCGGGGCGAAGTGCTCGGAATCGCCGGACTGGTCGGAGCCGGTCGCACGGAGTTCATGCGCGCGGTGTTCGGGCTCGACCGCGTGAAGCGCGGCGAGATCAGGATTGGCAGCTGCTGCGGCCCCGCCTCGCCCAATCGTCGCTGGGCCCAGGGGGTCGGCATGGTCACCGAGGATCGGGCGCGCGAGGGGCTGGCGCTCAACCTGAGCGTCGCCGACAATCTGACGATGCCCAGACTCGGCGGGCTGGGGCCGCTCGGACTGGTCACGCCCGGCGGCCAGGATCGCGCCTCGATCCCCTGGATCGACAAGATCCAGATCTTGTGCACCTCACCCCGCCAAACGCTTAATGCTCTGTCCGGCGGCAACCAGCAGAAGGTGGCCCTTGCCCGGCTGCTGCACGCCGACGTGGACGTCCTGCTCCTCGACGAGCCGACGCGCGGCATCGACGTCGGCTCGAAGGCTCAGATCTATCAGTTGATCGACGAGCTGGCGGTTGGTGACCCGACCAGCGGACGACGTCCCAAGGCTATCTTGATGATCAGCAGCTATCTCCCGGAACTGCTCGGCATCTGCGATCGCATCGCCGTGATGTGGCGCGGGCGGCTGGGGCCGGCACGTCCGGTCGGCGAGACCGACGAGCACCAGATCATGCTCGAAGCGACCGGGGCGGAGGCCGTATGAGCGAACCAGGCACACTGTCCTACCCCCCGGCCAACCGCGCTTCCCAGGCGCTTGCGCTGCTCAGCAAGCTGGGCCCGCTGATTGGGCTCATCTGTGTCTGGGGGCTGTTCGCGGCGTTGAAGGGGCATGATTTCATCAAGTGGGACAACCAACGGCTGATGCTGCTCCAAACGGCCGTGGTGGGCACCGCCGCGATGGGCGCCACGCTCATCATTATTTCCGGCGGAATCGACCTCTCCGTCGGATCGTCGATCG
>SDBT01019877.1_pt1 | contig 10514 bp, 8 predicted proteins | sample 2277101 | NCBI WGS metagenome assembly SDBT01 (sample SAMN10404973, study PRJNA504765) | marine sediment metagenome | isolation source: marine sediment core GS10_PC15, 103 cmbsf | place: Arctic Ocean: Southern Knipovich Ridge | collected 2010
CCGTGACAAATGGGCAATGGAGCAGCTTTTAGGGGCGCTGAGGATTACACAGAAAACAGATATGGACCATCTTGTTGTCGAGCGTCTCGCTGTTATTTCTGAGAGAATGCCCATGGAAACGGTTCAATGTTTGGAGTATCTCGTGAAGGGCGATAAAGAAGGCTGGAAGATGCATGGATGGCGTGAAAAGGCCAAAAGGATTCTTTCAAACGCACTTCAAGCTCAAGGAAACGCAGCAGAAATGGCTGAAGACCTTATTCACTATCTTGGAAGTCGAGGCTATTTGGAATTCAGATCGCTCCTAAGAAAAAGTTGATAAGAAGCAGCCACATATGAAGAGGAACGTTTGCTCCGAATTAGCTTAACATTCTCAGAGGCACTAAATGAAAGGCTTTGTCGGAGTCACGGATAATGATTGATTTGCATTCCTCTCCCAGCAGCCAGAGATTGATGAGGTGAATTTCTGGCAGCCGGGAGGAGCAGGCCAGTTGTGGGCACTTGCACCTGGAGAATCTTTTCCTTTTAAGCTCTAAGCCAAACTGGAGAGACACCTTGCAACGTCTTAATGAAACGGAGTTCAGACATTTACTTTTGCATTTTTCGCCATCAAGGCTTTCGTATTTGGACAGTCTCCGCTGTTTATGAATTGCGGGATCACAAATTCATCATCCAGCGGTGAAATAAGGAAAAAGTTATCGAAAAATTGAAAAAGCGCTTCATAAATTTTTACTTAGACTGATGAAAGGATCGAGCCGGTAGTCACATCTATTAATCTTGTAAGGAGTAAAAGAAATGAAAAAAATTTCCATAGATGTTGATAAGAAAGCAATAGAGGAACTAATACCGTTGCTGGAATCTGGGAAATACTTGCTGCCGTCATTTCAAAGGCAATACGTATGGGACGAGGATGACATAAAAGATCTGATCGATTCGATAATTAACAACTACCCTATTGGAATAGTAATTTTATGGAAGCCATCTAATGCCTCAGTATCCGAAATTGACCCTTTTTCAAAGCCATTACTGGATGTCAGCGGAGCAAACCATCAGGAAAAATACTATGTCATAGATGGTCAACAAAGACTTACATCTTTACTCCTCTTATACAACGACTGGCAAATAGTGAGAGGAGGAGAACAATTGCGCTGTGGAGTCCCTATTTCTTATAACCCAACGAACAAAAAATTTTACAAAAGCAAAAGCAGGGGAATAGATTTGGCTAAACTCATTAAGGCCTTTTGGCTTAAGGATATGGACGCACTATTCGAGTTAAGAAATGAAACCCCTGAAGAAAATTTTACGGACATGAAGGACAAGATAGACCGAATCTTGAGGTACAAGATACCCATATATGTCATGGAAACGCAGGAAGAAAATGAGCAGACGTTCTTAGATATGGCAGAGGCGTTTATTCGAGTCAATAGATATGGTGTCAGAATAGGCAATTTAGAGCTGATGCTCTCCTTCTTGGCTGGAGCAATAAGTGGCGATCTTAAAGAGAGAGTGCATGAGCTATATGAAGCTATGTATGCCGCCTTCGAGATAGAGCTTCAGCCGGTGATTAGATTTGCATTCTCTAATTTCGGTTTAAGACAAACGCAAATCTCAAGGGTAAACCAGTTTAAGGCAAATATTAAAAAAATTTCGGGTGCCACCCCTAGTGATATTGATGCCGTATTTGATAGATGCAACACGTCGATGCGTCTAGTAGTAAATATCCTTAAAGACCAGCTTGGAATTCAAAATTCGAGGCTACTGCCTTCACAGGTACCATTGGTTCCGATAGCAATTTATCTGTACCAAAAACATGTTCAAAATCCTGACCAGCTTGACGAAAGCGATATTGAGGGAATTATAAACTGGTTTATTCTTGCGAGTTTTAATGGACATTACAGTTCTGCCACTGATACTAAACTTGATGAGGATTTAAATGTGGCTAGTTCTCATGCTTATTTTCCATTTAAAGAGTTGATAGAAAATATGGCGAGAAGAAAAGCAAAAATCAAAATTACGGAAAGCGATATAAAAAGAGGTCTTACGATAAATGTACTTCGTAGAGAGGGGAGAGCCCACCTATTCATGTTATATATTCTTCTGGTTAAAAGAGATGCAGACAACTGGAACGGGAGGTTATTGAGTCAAAGTCGTCTATCAGAGCTTGCTCGTCATCACATTTTCCCCAAAGATTTCTTGGAGGGACGTCTTAGCATTGATGATCCAGATGATAGAGAAAAGCTGATTAATAATTTAGCAAATATTAGTTTTATTCATAAAGATATAAATTCTGAAATCGGGGATGACCCTCCGGAAACTTATATGGTGAGGTATAGTGATTCCGCAAAGAAGCACTTTATCCCTACTGATAAAACACTGTGGGAATTGGATCAGTATCAAACGTTTCTCGAATATAGAATTAAGGAAATATATCGTTCAGGAAGGCGTGTATTTAAGGACATCTTTGAGTAAAAATGAAATTAAGGGTAGAGTATAGAACTGGCGCAGTACCTTTAGTAAAAATGTAAAGCGCCCTTAAATTTCTAAAAAAACTGTAGGTCAGGGATTGAATCTTAGGGGAGGACTTAGGTTCTGAAGCAACCTACGAATGGATGGGGTTGGACCAAGGTAATTGTTCAATATTACAATAAAAGCTTGTGGATATTGCTTGTATTTTTAGCTTAGATAGGCGATTTTATCCCTGAAAATGGTGGTTTAAGATAGGAATCTATACATAAGAGGACCACAATAGAAAAGTGCCTATTATTAGACACGCAAAAGTTCCTAATAATAGGAACAGTGTCCAATAATGGAGACTTATTCCTAATAATGGACACTTCTTAAGGTATTATTTGGCAGTTTAATATTAATGTTAAGTGGGTACTAAAATGGAAACATCTGAAAAAGAAAGAGACAAGCTGGCAAGGGTTGTATTAGCTCATGAATTTTACAGATGTAATGAAAGCTTTGATCATTTTGTTATTTTTTCACAATTCAAACGTTTATATCCAGAAAAGAAAGAATATGCATTAAAGGTTTATAACTCATATACAGATTTTGCAGCGCATCTTTATGAATTTATTGTTGGTTGTATCAAGTTGGATTCTAGGAGGCTGTCCGAGAATTCAAAAAAGGATTTTTTGTATACCATATATAGTACTTCTAGATGCCATTAAATGCTATATATAGCAGTGCAAATTCAAAAATTTCTATTCCCGGACAGCCTCCTAGATATCCAGATAATCCACAATGGTATGAATGTGACAAAATCTTTAATGATGAAGCAGAAAACCACCTTAGAATTAGAAAAGACAGAATTAAACGTGGCAACGCACCCTCATGGGAAAACCATATATCTTATTATGAAGTAGCAATTCCAAAAGAATTCGGTGCCCACTGGAGAATAATTAGAAATCGGCGTTACCACTCTGATTATCGCCGTGCCTCTGCAAACCATGACATTACACTGACTGACTTTTACTCAAAATATCATAGATTTATCATGCTATTTTTAGATTGGTCAAAATGGCTTTGGAATGTTGAAGACGTTGAGTCATTTGATTGGAAAGAAATTCAAAACTTCAACAAAGTAATTACTAAAAGCACTTAACAAATGTTTCAACCTGACGTTTTTCGCCGCTACGCTCTGAAAAACGCAGGTTAAACAGGCGTTGGGTGTAAAAATAAGGCAGGGAATAAAATAATATATCAGGATATGAAAGACTTGAAATGAGTAAAATCGTAATTGATACAAATATCTTATATAGTTGGGTCGGCATTTCAACAAATGAAAAATTTACCCAAAATGATATAGATATCTTCTCAGAAAAAAATGAACTTTATATAACCACTGCATCAATTATCGAACTTTTAGTGAAGTTCCGATATGATCTTGAAAAAATTAAACTGTGTTTAAAACCAATTATCGATGAGAGATTATTAATTATCGGAATTGGTTTTCTTCCTATTCAATCTGAAACAATAAAAAGGATATATTTTTCAGAAAAATTGTCCGAAACATCAACTGAAATAGATTCACTATTACAACTAAAAATCGGAAAAGAAGCTGAAATGTTAAGATTCCTTCTTTTTTGCATTTTGGGGGGAATGTTCAATGTCATCAGGGAGGATCGTGGGTACAAATTTTCAGATCAGGGACAAGATAATCTCTTTATACATGCATCCAATATCCTTTTATTAAGTAACAGTGATTTTGTTTATGAAACATTTTTTGAATCTCTAAAAAAAGGATATCAAACAAATACAGAACAACAAAGTGTAAGAGAAGTTTTTTCTACTCTCATAACATCAACTCTGAATCTATGGATAATGAATTACTATTTTGTTAAACATTCATTACTGTTAGATGATTTAAAAAGTCTAAATCCAGCAAAGCTCGAAAGCTGTAAAAATGATTTGACAAATGATAATTTCCACTATGTCTTTAAAGAATATATTGAAAATCCATTTGCCATTTTGTCCAAAAAGAAATTCTGCCCTCTTTCAGATAAATATATTATCGAATTAAAAAGCCAGCTGGAAAGCCATGAATTGATCACTGAACAAGTTCTTAACTTCATATTGATAACATTAAGTAAATCCTTTCATGATGGTGCAAAAATCAACAAAAATGATGCTGTTGACTTGCTGATACTTTATTCTTTGAACCTCAAAGGATTCAAACTAATCACTTTAGATAAAAAGATGGCAAAAGCTATAAAGCAAATAGACAAAAATAGCTATGCACTAATAACTTCATTGGGCTTAAATTGTTAAACGGGGCTATGCACTTGGCTCCCCCAGATACTATATATTGTGTTTTGTAATATATTTTTTATTTATCATCAATTTTGACTTTTATACGACCATAGCATTTTGGTTCTGTAAGTCCTTCAATACTAAAATAGCCACTCCAAGATTTTTTAACATCAACTACTATTTCAATTCCAAATAGGTATTCCGGACTTCTTATAATAGGTTTGTCAAAGTAATGATTCCACTTACTTGCCTCATTTGATCCTATTGGGTCTTCTCTTTTTAGTAATTGCTTTTTACCATATAATTTTTCTTCTCTTGAATCCCATTTTAATTTTGCTTCTATGATTTCAATTATAGAAGATGGGACTTGTTTGCTTTTAGATTTAGTTCCTTTAGTGGGTATAAAACGGATTGTAAACCCTTCTAATTTAAGTTCTTTATAAGCTTTTATCCAAAAAACATGTCTTGATTGATCAATTGGCAGTTTTAATTTTTTTATTTTTTTATGCTTTTTATCAGGAATAAATATAAATGCATTTCTTCTGCGATACTTTTTGCTTACCCAGCATAAAATTATATGTGGGGTTTTAAATAATGTAAGTAAACCTGCTAAAAGTAACCCTGCTAAAACAGCGATAATAATTGTTTCTATTGGCCCCATAGTAGATTTTCCCAATTGTGTTATACAAATAATAGCAACAACAGTAAGATATACAGGAATCCATTGACTTTGCAATCCTAAAATTTTATTATTCATTATTGCCTCCTTACACTACATCTTGTGATTGGGGGAGCCAAGTGCATAGCCCCGTTGTTAAATTTATAATGAATTATGGCAAATTAAGCAATCACCCAACAAGCTCATGGACTCTGATCGGTGTATCGCTGGCGCTTAACACCGACAGGTCATGAGCACGTTGTGCCTCTGAAATAGTAAAAGACTTGGGTCCCTTGACATGTGACACTTGTTGCACGTATTGGACGGGTTAGGGTCAGAGCACCGAGGATACAAGATGAAGAACGCTGAGCTTTTCCGCAATGGCCAAACCAAACCAGAGGTTTTAAAGGAAAGTAAAGAGTGATAAAATCCCAGGGGAAAGGTATGAAGAGATTTGGATAAATTGTCATATGTCAGGCCTGACCCCATTTTTCGTTTGAAAATAGTTGAATTTCTGCTTTATTCAATACTTAGGGAGTGTTTTTATGAAAAAAGTCCATCCCAAAAATAAAATGAATGATCTATCTGGCGATAAATGGATATATCTAACCCAGTCTGTGATGAAAACTAATTATTCAAAGAGTTTTGGGTTTTCCCTCAGAAAACAACACGGAGCTAATAAACCACCTGAGCTTATGAAAGAGCTAATTGTTTTCTTTACAAAGAGAAGTTCAACCATATTGGATCCTTTTACAGGGGTCGGTGGTACTCTTATCGGAGCTTCTTTGTCAGGAAGGAAAGCTTTGGGAATTGAGCTTAATCCAGAATGGATATCCATATATAGAAAGGTATGCCAAATTGAACAAATACCAGAACGAAAAATTATTGAAGGCGATTGTCTTGAAGTAATGGATGATCTTATCTCATCAAGAAGGAATTTTAGTTTAATACTTACGGACCCCCCCTATAATATTAGACTCGAAAGAACTATGTGCCGGGGTAATTACCCCAATAGAAATAGAAAAACAGACTACAAACGATTTTCTCGATTAGTTCAAGATTTTAGCAATTGTAAAACATATGAAGATTACCTTTATAAGATGTCACTCTTTATCAAGAAAAGCTATAAATTACTTTTTAAAAATAGATATTTGATAATTATAACGAAGAATGCTTATCAGAATGGAAGATATATACTTGTAAATCAAGATATTGCGAAAATAGCTCAATCTCAAAACTTCACCTTGAAAGGCGAAATTATTTGGTATCCAAACGGCGTTCGCTTACGCCCGTATGGGTATCCCTTTACCTATGTACCTAATATAATTCATAATAATATTCTTATATTTAAGAAAGAGGTCTTGAATGGAGCTACCCCGTAATCCTTTCGATCTGATACGAACCGAAGATTTCAATACAAACTATAATATCATGGCCCAATATTTCAGCGAACCAAAAGCCACATACTATACGAATTTGGCCAGACGAGGAAATGTAATTCTCTTCGGTACTCGTGGTTCAGGTAAGACAATGCTCTTAAAGTCATTATACTTGCCCGTTCATATCGAAATTTTAAACAAGGAAGGCAGAAACCCGCTCACTCATCCTCTCCATTTTGTCGGAGTTTTAATCAATTGTGAAAGGTATGAGTTTAAAATATTTCGTGAAAATATTTTTACTTATCAGAAAAATAAAAACAATGCGAATAAGATAAACAGTTTTTGGAAGCAATGTATGGGTCATTATTTTGCTCTTATCATAATAGAAGAAATGCTGAACACAATTATTTATTATGGCCCACAAGTTGGATTAGATTTTAATGATCCAATTTATCAAGAATTATCCACTGACATTTGTGAAATATGTCAGGTATCTGAAATCCAGGGACATGCAAGAGAAGCAATCCCGTTTTTGAATCTAGGAAATAAGTTAAGAGATAAACGAAAAGCTTTTTCACGATTATTGTATAAATCCCTTCTAGATTTAGATTTCTCTATAGCACACAACCGATTTGATCTCACGGCAGTCATCGAAATTGGAACCATCTTAAAGAAAATATCAAGATTTAAAGACGCAAGATTCTACATTCTTCTAGATGACTTTTTTTATCCTAATTTGGCAGATGATCAACAAAAAATTCTTTTAGAATTAATTAGGGTTAGAAATGAACCACTCGCTTTTAAGATCGCTACTATACCAGGTGGAATGGTATTCAAAGATGATAGTGGATTTGAATTAATGCCTAGGGGTGACGAATTTACTATAGAATCTATTGAATATCCTGATCTCGGAGAAAAAGGGGTTTACTATAAACTTATCAAAGAGATTGTTAACAATCGTTTAAAGGCATTTGATTTAACCGCGGATGATTTATTTGAAGAAAGCAAAGATTCTATAGACGATTTCTTAGCAAAATTAAAAGGTGAAATAAAAAAAGGACATGTAAAGCCAGAGTATGCAGGATTTGGCACTTTAGTTCACATGAGTTCAGGTGTTATTAGAACCTTCTTAGTTTTGGCGAAAAAGATATTAGATGATTGGCTAAAGGCTAAAAATACTGACCGCTTATCAAAGTCAATACTTCCTATCTCTGTTGATGGCCAAACTGAAGTGATAAATACTGAATCTTCTTTATTTCTTGATGCTGTTGAAAGCCGAGAAAAGGGAATGCTTCTATGTAAACTTGTTTATTTTGTTGGAAATGAATCTAGGCAAAAGCTTCTAAGTAACGAAGTTGCTAATGAATACATCCAGCTCCAAATAAAATACTATGATGAAATTGAAGAAGAGGTTCAGGAGATACTGACACGAGCTGTAACAAATAATGTTTTTCATTCATACCAATTGTTTCATAGAACGACCAGAAGAGGATTGGTATCAATTAAGTCTTTAGTCCTTAACAGATTATTAACACCTGTCCTGAGGATTCCCTATCGTGATCGTTGGCGAATGGATATTGAAGCTAGGAAACTAAATGATATTCTCGGTGTTACATATCCTATTGATATCTCATATCATAAGCCTAAGGATCAAATGAGTATTATTAGTGAGTATTGCCCTATAATATCTGGGGACTGTGAAAGAATTAATATTAACATCGATGGTGGAGGTTGTTTCTATGCTTCACCTTTGCGATCAGATTGGACATCCTTTGCGAAAGCATTTTTTGAGAAGCAATTCAAAAGATTTGAAGTTGCTATCGAACACCCACCAAAAGGTGACCTAACTTGTAAAATTTGTGAAATGATTCACAGAACTAAATTTGGCATATACGAATTGACTGATCTTAATGAAAATGTGTTATTTGAACTCGCGTTAGCATTGGCCAGAAAAAAGCATGCGTTTTACATTATAAATACTGAATACCCCGTTGAACAAGTTGAGGCAATGCTGGGAAAAGAGTATATTCCCTATCAAGTCGTAGAGAGTGAAATTGAAAAAATTTGTAAAGATAAAATATTACCGATTATAAACTCCCAGGATCATCCATGGAATTACAACATAATTGAAGATTTGAAGGATACAATTCCTGAAAAAACAACGATATTACTTATAATGCCAAGGAAAAGTAACTATTATGAAAAAACACTGACCATCGGTGTCAGGGATATTTTAGAAAATGAATTACATTACAAAGTGATTTTTCCAAAAGAGTATTCTACAGGTAATCAATTTATAAATATTGTCAAAGATATAATGAGGGCGAAGTACTGTCTTATTGATACAACCAAGTTACCTTCTTTTTCACCTAGAGAGGAAAATTTTTCGGATATAGAGCTTGATTACTTGGATAGAATATTTACTTTCGGCATTTTAATTGGCTTAAGAAAGAAAATCTTGAACGTATTTAATACAGCGTACAGTAAAAAACTATTTACAGACATGCAGGGATATTGTCACTTTGAATATGCTGATTCGACTCTTTTTGAAGAAATTAGAAAAAGAGTGCCTGAGGTATTTCATGAATAAAATCCTTAAATATTTCAGCAATGAAAAACCAATAGCATATTTCAGTGGGTATGGTTTTGAAGAAAGGACTGCTAAACTGATTTCTATCATAAAAGGAAAAGTATCTATTGATTATGCCTGTTCAGTTGGGTTTCCATCGTCTTTTTTAGGACACACTCTCCTTTGGAAAAGAAATAAGGCATTTATAGACGACAATCTATCTATCATTTCTAAGATATACGAGATTATTAACATCTCAGTTAAAAAACCTATTGAGGTCAGACAATATTTGAGAAACATGATTGAAAAGCAAAAATTAAACCTTAGGAATTATAAGTCAATTGTAGATTTGACGTCGTTTCCAAAATCCACATTGTTTATGTTACTTAAAGAATTAGTTGAATCAAATGCAAGTGGCTATTTGTTTTATATAGAGCCAATTGATTATGAACTTCCAATTTCGATGGGGGTAAAGGATATCAGAACCTTGCCATTCTTTGGAGATGATTATGATCCAAAAAAACAAAAATTGCTAATAGAAGTCTTGGGTTTTGAAGGTCTTAGAGCTTACGCGATATGGGAGGTATTCGATCCCCACAAAACTATTGCATTTATAGGAGTACCGGCTTTATCAAATCAAAAATGGAAGGATATTTCCGAGCATGAAAATGAATTATTACTCTCAAGGCCACATGTCTATCAGAGAGAAATCTCTTTTACTGATATAAAGGAAGCTTTCACCACACTGGAGAAGGTTTATGAGGAGGAAGGTGCCAAATATAACATAATTGTAAGTTCCTTGGGCACTAAGCTTTCAGCTATACCGCTCTTTTATTTCGCTAATAAGCATGAAAACGTATTTATAACATTTTCCCGACCTGGGCAACACACGGAACATTACTCTTATGGTTGTAATAGAGTCATTGTTATTTCCTTCAACAATGAAGCAGCTAATATTGTTGAATCATATAGCTTTAAAACGTAAAATAGGAGATTGGTGTCAAATTACATATTCCGATCTATAAATAATTAAGTCAATGTGTTAATTTGATACCCTTTTCGTTCGCTAAGCGGTCTCCTCTTCTTACTGCGTGAAAACTTGGGGCCAACCCTTGAATAAGGACAAAACCGATATTTGAGGAAATGTTATGGCGAG
>SDBT01019878.1_pt1 | contig 10514 bp, 14 predicted proteins | sample 2277101 | NCBI WGS metagenome assembly SDBT01 (sample SAMN10404973, study PRJNA504765) | marine sediment metagenome | isolation source: marine sediment core GS10_PC15, 103 cmbsf | place: Arctic Ocean: Southern Knipovich Ridge | collected 2010
TTTTATGTCAAAATGCTCACATGGGGCGTCTTTAACCCCGATATCGTCCTGGCGCTTGAGGATATGAACCCGCGCGCTGATGGCCAGGGCGGCGTCTACTACGATCCGCCAAACACTGCCGGCACACCCGCCACAGAAAACAGGGAAGATGACGATGAAAATTCGCAATCAACTGACGATTGAGCAGTTCCGGCCCGAAGACAGAATGGATTGGGACCTTCGCCCTGACGCGGTGAAACGCTACGATGCCGGCATCCATGGCGCCGCCGACGAAACCGCTGATAACGTGATTTCGATCTATGACGTGATCGGCGTCGATTTCTGGACTGGCGAGGGCATCACGACCAAGCGCATCGCTGGCGCCATCCGGCGCATTGGCGCCCGTGATTTGAACGTCCATATCAATTCGCCCGGTGGCGACGTTTTTGAGGCTGTGGGCATCTATAATTTGTTGTTGCAACACCCGCACGATGTGACGGTAAAGATCATGGGGCTGGCCGCCTCCGCTGCCTCGGTGATCGCTATGGCCGGCAGTGAAATCCTGATCGGCGAGACCGGGTTCCTTATGCTGCATGAAGCATGGGCCGTCGCTATTGGAAACAAGCGCGACATGCGGAAGGCCGCGGATACCTTGGAGCCGATCGACGCGGCTCTTGCCAGTACCTACGTCAAACAATCGGGCGCTAAATTGTCCACGGTCGAAGGATGGATGGAAAAAGAAACTTGGTTCAACGGGACACAAGCCATCGAGGCTGGCTTGGCCAACGCGCTGCTAGGAGACGGGGAAGTCTTGACCGATGACAGCAAAAAGAATATCACGGACAGGATCAAAGCGCTTCGCAGAGCCGAGGCCCTAATGCAAAAAGGCGACGCGACACGAAGCGAGGCGCGTCAGCTGATCAAGATTTTGACCGGAGGCAAGCCGAGCGCTGCCCCGGATGGCAAGCCGAGCGCTGCCAACGAAAACCCCAAATTGGTCGCGGCGCTTGAGCAGGCGATTGCAACTCTTAAATCGTGAGAGGATATTCCATGAAACACGTTTCCAAACTCGCGCTCGCAGCGGCCATCGCCCTGCCGGCGATTACCGTCCCGGCCATGCCGCGCGGCATTGTCTCAGGCATTCGGGCCGAGGGGCCGCCCCCGGACGCCACCGCGCTGATCGAGGCGCTCAACCTTGGCTTTGAGGAGTTCAAGGCCGCGAACGACGAACGCCTTGCCGGCATCGACAATAAGTTCGCCGATGTGGTCCAGACGGAAAAGGTCGCCCGCATCGATGCCAGCATTGGCGAGATGCAGGCGGCGATGGACGAGATCAATGTCAAGATCGCTGCGGCCATTTCTGGCGTCGCCAGTGAAAATGAAGCCAATCCGGCCATGGTCGAATACAAGGCGGCCTTCAACAAGTTTTTCCGCAAGGGCATTGAAGGTAACCTCCAGGAATTGGCGGTCAAGGCAGCGCTCCAGACGGACAGTGATCCCGATGGCGGCTATACCGTCCCGGACACCATGGAGTCCGGCATCGACCGGATTTTGCTGACCGTTTCTGCAATGCGGGCGCTTGCCCGTGTCGTACAGATTTCCACCGCTGAATATGTGAAGCTGCACAACGTCGGCGGCACCGCCTCCGGTTGGGTAGGCGAACGTGAGGCGCGCGCCGAGACTGATACGTCGGTCTTGAAGCGTCTGACCTTCACGGCGATGGAACTCTATGCCAACCCGGCCGCGACACAGGCGATGCTCGATGACAGTTCAATCAATATCGAGCAGTGGATTGCCGACGAGGTCGCGATCAAATTTGCCGAAGACGAAGGCGCCGCTTTCGTCACTGGAACTGGCTTCAATCAGCCTCGTGGAATTCTCAGCTACACCAACGTGGTTGATGCGTCCTATGCGTGGGGCAATATCGGCTATGTCGCCACGGGCGTTGCCGCCGATATCAATGACGGCACCGACAACGGTGTGGATGCCCTTATCAGGATGGCTTACGCCCTGAAAGGTGGGTATCGCGCCGGCGCAACGTGGTTGATGAACCGGACGCTTGTGTCCAAGGTTCGCATCCTCAAAACCATCGGCGATGATGCACAGTATCTCTGGCAACCGTCGATCCAGCTTGGCCAGCCGGCAACGCTGCTCGGCTACCCTGTCATTGATGACGACAATATGCCTGACGTGGGCGCGAATGCTTTTCCGATTGCCTTCGCCAACTTCGCGCGGTCCTACCTGATCGTCGATCGCACCGGCATTCGGGTGCTCCGTGATCCGTTCACGAATAAGCCCTATGTGATGTTCTACACGACCAAACGGGTCGGCGGCGGCATCCAGAACTTTGAGTCGATCAAGCTCCTGAAGTGCGAAGCCTAAGCCGGGGCTGAAGGGCAAAGAACACGCGACCGGCTTGGCGGCCGGTCGTTTCCTCAAACACTTTTGAAAAGGACACTCCCCATGACTAGGGACATGCACTCCAACATCTCGGTTATCCATGCGATCCCTCCGGTCGCAATTGGAACCACCGGCATCGCCGGCGGGCAGCTTTCGGATATCATCGATCGCCGTGGCTACAACTCCGCGGAATTTTCAATCGCCTACGGCCTTAAAGGTGCGACCGGCGACAGCACCGTCGCGATCATGTATGAAGCAGCGGCGACCGGCGACACGTTTACGTCGGTGGCTGACGCTGATCTGCTCGGCACAGAAGTTCTGGCCGGCATCTCGGCCGCCCCCCATGTCTCCGGGACCACTCAGAACGTCGGAAAACGGCTCGGCTACAAGGGCAACAAGCGGTATCTGAGACTGCGGCTTTATGGCATTGGCCACGCTACCGGCCTTGTCGCCGCGAATGCCATTCTCGGCCATCCGGCTCACGCGCCCGTAGCGTAAAGTTGCTGGACACTGGAGAAAGACAGGTCGCGCCACTCTTGGGAGGGATACGGCGCGACCATGTTGCCCGCTACGAGTTCGCTGCCGACATCTTGGACGGAGAACAGTGGGTCGTCGATTTTGCCTGCGGTATCGGCTACGGCGCGGCGATCCTGGCGGATGCCGGCCATGTGGTAGTCGGCATCGATCGAAGCCGCGAGGCCATCGACTATGGCCGGCTGCATTATGAAGGGCTTGGGGCCGAGTTGCAGTGCGGCGAGGTCGATGCGCTGTGGAAGATGCAGCCAGATAGCTACGACGCGGCGATCTGCTTTGAAACCATCGAGCACCTTGCAGATCCTCTATTGGCCTTGCTGGCACTCAAGAAGATTGCTCCAGTCCTGATCGCCAGCGTACCTAATGAGACCATGTTCCCGTTCAAGAACTACGAGTTTCACCATCGGCACTATACGCGGGATCAGTTTTTCGAGTTGCTGCGAGAGGCCGGCTATTCTGTTCGGGGCGTGTACGGGCAGGCCGGGCCGCACTCTGATGTCGAGCCGGGCCTGGAGGGGAGGACTTTAATCGTGGTTGCGGATCGTGTGGACGAACAAAAACCGGATGCCGAGGCGTTTGGGGACGCTGTCCGAAAACTTGCTCGGGACCACCCCTCGCCTGATCCAGACGCCGGAGGCTATTGCGTGCCAGACCCGGAGGCAGTGTTTAAGGAAGCGGCAGCGGCAGCGCCAGCGCATGTCACCATCCTGGGGCTTGGGCCATCGGTCACGGCCTACCTCGAACTGACGAAGCGCCTGGGCGGCCGTGGCGCCTATTCTGACGAGGTTTGGGGCATCAATGCGATTGGCGACGTGATCCGCTGTGATCGCATCTTTCACATGGACGATGTTCAAATCCAGCAGATGCGCGCGGAGGCTAATCCAGACGGCAACATCGCTGCGATGCTCCCATGGCTGAAACGTCAGGCCGGGCCGATCTACACCAGCGTGGTCCGGCCAGGCTATTCCGGTATGGTCGCGTATCCGCTCGAGGATGTTTTGAATGGCGGCTATGACACCAACGGCGGAGCGCCATATTTCAATTCGACGGCGCCCTATGCCATCGCCTATGCCATCCACATTGGCGTCAAGCGGATTTCTCTATTCGGCCTCGATTACACCATGGAGGACGTTCATTCGGCTGAGAAGGGCCGGGGCTGCTGTGAGTTTTGGCTTGGGGTTGCGGCAGCGCGCGGCATTCAGATCACGCTACCGGAGCAAACATCTCTACTCGATGCCTGTACCGACGATCGCGAGCGTCTTTATGGCTATGACTGTGTGAACGTCTGTCTCACCGATCGCCCCGATGGCGGCCTTGCGGTCACATTTAAAGATCGCGAGGATCTACCAACCGGTGAGGAGATGGAGGCACGTTACGACCACAAACACCATCCCAACCCATTGATGAAAAGGAACACACCATGAAAGCCAAGGTCACAAAAGCATTCCCAGGTCGCCCCGATGATGGCGCCCACACGAAAAACTTTGTGGTAGGTGATATCGTCGAGGGCGATCTGGCCAGGGTCGCGGTCGCGAACAAGTGGGCCGAGCCGGTGAGGGATGCCTCGAAGGACGATGCCAAGATGGCTGTAGGGAAGAAGAAGGGCTGACCCATGTTCCGCCCTATCCTGGACACAGCGCCGGCCGTGCCTTTGATTTCGTTGGTTGAAATCAAGGGGCATTGTCGCGTTGATTCCACTGACGACGATACGTTGCTGACGGCGATGGTCGATGCCGCGACCGATCACCTCGACGGCTGGCCTGGTGTCCTGGGGCGGTGTCTGGTCAATCAAGTCTGGCGGCAGGACTTCGCTAAATGGGTCAAGACTATGCGCTTGCCGTTTGGCGACATAACGACGGTCGTGGTGAAATACTCTGACGTGGACGACGCCGAGCAAACCGTTTCGTCGGCACTCTATGAAGTGCTTGAGGACCATCGCGGCTCTTTCGTTTGTTTCCGGGACGCATTTACAAACCCGGCTCTATATGACGATCGATCCGAGCCGGTTCGGATCACCCTGACGGCCGGCTATGGAGCGGCAGCGGCCGACGTACCGCAGGCCATTCGTCATGCGGCAATGATGCTCGTCGGGCATTGGTACGAACAACGTGAGGCAGTCGCTTGGGGCAACCCGCAGGTTGCACCGATGGCAGTGCAAAACCTGATCGCACCCTTTCGCAGAAATCTAATCTAACACCCAGGAGAAAACCCGATGGTCGATATCGTTATCACCGCGGCGAATGTCGTGAAATCTTCCAATGCCGTCCTTGAGACGGGCACAGCCGGCGCGACGATTACTGCCGGGCAGGCTGTTTACCTTGATACAGCTGATCAAAAATACAAGCTGGCCGACAGCAATTCCGCCACGCCGGCAATCCGACAGCCCGTTGGCATTGCGCTGAATGGCGCTGCCGATGGTCAGCCGTTGACTATTATCAAGTCGGGCAACGTGACGATCGGCGCAACGATCACTGCCGGTGTCGCTCTGTATCTCTCAGATACGCCGGGCGGGATTTGTGTCGTCGCCGATGTCGGGTCTGGCGAATATGCTTGCATTATCGGCATCGCTACAACGACGACCATCCTGGCTGTTGGCATCCAGTATTCCGGCGTCGCGCTGTAACCATGGCTGGAGCGGGCGGCCTTCGTGATCGGGTCTCATTTCAGGCCGAGCAGCAGACGCCAGACGGCGGTGGCGGCTACGCTCTTGCGTGGGCCCATGTCATCACCGTTTGGGGCGAATTGCGTCTTGAACGCGGCAGGGAAAAGGTCGAGGCCGGCCGCCTTGAAGCGGCGGATGGTGGCGTCTTGCGTGTCCGCTCGTCAATCGCAACGCGGGCCATCACAGAGGCCAACCGCGTTTTGATCAACAGCGAGCCGTATCAGATCAAAACCATTGCCAATCCAGACCGGAAAAACCAATGGCTTGAAATGGTGGTGATGAAGGGCGTCGCGACATGAGCGCTGTATCAGTTCGGTTCAAAGGCCAAAGGCGGTTCAATCAGCTGGTCCGATCCAGGCCGGCTGCGGTTGCTGCCGGTGCGGCAGATGCCAACCTGGAAAGCGCCGAGGAAATGGCTCGGATTGTCCGCCAGGATATCCCGGTCGATACCGGGAAGGGGCGCAGGTCTGTGGCGGTGACGAAGGGCGGGCGCATGACGCCGGACCTTCCCGGTGGCAGTGTCAGGATACCGCTTCACGCGGCAGCTGTGACGGCTGGCAACAAAAAAGCGTGGTATCTGCATTTTCTCGAATACGGCACCATTGATTTACCTGCGCGGCCGTTCTTCTGGCCGGCATGGCGGAAACAGCGCCGGCGGCATCGGCGCCGGGCTCGTGAAAAACTGAGGTTGGCCGCCTGATGACGGATCACCCCTTTAATTTGCAGACCGCAATCAAGAGCGCTCTCGTTGATGCCGACGTGGCCGGTGGGCGTATCTATGATCAGGTGCCGCAGGATGTGACATTCCCTTATGTCGAATTCGGCGATAAGCATTCCCTGCCGGATGATTTGTCGGGAGACGATCAGGGCAGGCGAGAACATACGAAACTGGATGTTTGGTCACGGTATCGTGGCCGGAAAGAAGTGCTCCAAATCATCTCGGCAATCGAAGATGCTTTGCACGGCACTGACCTAACGGTTACAGGCAGAGCTTCGGCCTTGACTTGGGTAATTGACTTCCGGGTCATTCGTGACCCTGACGGGCTGACAGTACATGGCGTTATCGACCTTTTAACCATCCACAGATCGTGAGGACATATTATGGCTGCTCAAAAAGGATCATCTATGGTGATCAAGATTGGCGACGGCGGCGGACCGGAAACTTTCTCCGATCTGCTTGGCCTGCGTACAAAGTCGTTCAACATGAACGCTGAAACCATCGATATCACTGATAGCGAATCGGTGAACCACTTTCGCGAACTCCTGACCGGCGCCGGCGTGAAAAGCGTTTCACTATCCGGGGCGGGTGTTTTCAAGGATGCGTCTGTTGATGCCACCCTGCGCACGGATTACTTTGTCGGCACCCTGCGGAATTTCCAGGTTATCATCCCGGATTTCGGCACATTCGAGGGCGCGTTTCAGATCACGACGCTCAATTACGCCGCCGAGCACAATAGCGAGGTCACGTTTGACGTTGCCATGGAATCGTCCGGCGAACCTAGCTTCACCCCGGCCTGATGATGGGTGAAGCCAAAAAGACGCTGCCCTGTAATGCAGCGCGTGGTGAAGTCCTTGTCGTGGTTGACGGGGTTCCGATCGTCCTGGCGGCAGAGACGCAAAAACTTGCGTTTCTGTCGTCCGAGCTCGGTTGCACCTCCTGGAAAAACCTCATTGAACGGGTGTCCGGTGCCGAACTCTCGGCGATGTATATGGTGCTGAACCTGTGCGTGGTCCGGGGTGATATCGAGGCGGCGACCAGAGCGATGTCATTACGTGGCGCCTTCGCGGTCGCCGGTGCGATGACAAAGGCCATGGTGTTCCACCTCCCGCCGCCCGATGAGGATGACGGGGGAAACGCACAAACCGCCAAGGAAAGCGAATAGACGAACTTCCTTGGCGGGACTGGCTCGGCATGGCGGCGGCGATCGGCTGGTCGCCAGAGACATTCTGGAAAGTGACGTTGACGGAATTTTTCTGCGCTATCGAGGGCTGGAATCTGGCGCATGGTTCTAAGGCGGAGGCGGGGCCGCTCAGTCGAAACGAGTATGACGAATTGCTGGCTGAGTATGGTGGCACGGTTCCGTCGATCAGGGAGGGACATTAGGTGATGGCGAACTTGGTATATATTGCGCTGGGCTTGATTGCCTTGGGGATTGTCGTCGGATTGATCGTGCTTTGGCTGATTTGGTCGGCGTCATGACTGAAACCATGCTGACCAAGTTCGTGCTAGAGGGCGAAAAGGATTCCGGCACTACAATCGAAAACGCGGAATTTAAATCCGGCCTTGAGGTGCGGTCAAAGTATCTTGGGGGAGCAGAGTTTGAGCCGGTTCGCAATGTTGTCATAAGAGACAGCACAATCCATGGGCGCGCGCTTGTGTGGGGCATGGCCCATCTCGGTGAAGGAACTGAGTTCGAGGGAGTGAATCTGTTTAAACACTCGTCACGCCTGGAGGGGCACACAGGACGGGTTCGCGCCGCCGCGCCATCAAATATTACCTTCGAGAATGTCAAGCTGATCGGAACTGGTCTAATCCCGCTTTATGTCGCCCCTGGCTGTCGGGGAGTGAAGCTGTTAGGCTCTCGTGTCTCTGGTCATGCCAGGAATGCGGGCGTCTACCTCGACGCGGAGAGCATCGGGAATGTGATCAAATACAATGTCATGGATATCCAATTGGATCTGCCATGGTACGGCAAAGCCACGGCGCTGCTTGGTTATCCCCCTGGCTCACCGATGATCGCGGTTGATGGTTCGAGCCACAACGTCATCACAGACAATAAAATCCACGCCCGTCGCGGTGGCATCTACATTTATCGCAACTGCGGCGAGGGTGAGTGCATTAGACATGCCACGCCATCGCATAATTTGATCCAGGACAACGAATTTCTGGACACGACCCGGTGGTCACGATGGCGGCATCCGATCGTGTGGGAGAACAGCCGCAAGGGCAAAGGTTTTATACCGCTCACCGGCTGGCCGTGTTGGTGCGATGAGGGCTATCCGTTCGGCAGTTCGCAATCCAATCTGGATCATGCCGAGCATAATGTGATTTCAGGAAACTGGACGAGCTAGAGGGAGGGGCGACCCATGGCGACAGATGCCGAACGGTTGATTGCGGTCTACGATGCTGACATCAAGCCCTATGAACGCTCGATGAAGCAGATGGAGGCGGCGAATGAAGCCTCTATGAAAAACCAGTCTGACAATACACTACAGCTGGCCAATTCCATCGAGGGGCTTGGCGTGCAGATTGAAGGGACGGCCGGCATCTCCAACGCGGCGGTGGATCGTAGCCGGCTCTATACGGCCGCCAATGACAACCTGACAAAATCAATGGTTACCGGCACGGTCCAAGCCGGATTATTGGCGGCATCGTTCGGCTTGTTCCCAGGCAAATACGGGAGGGCGATCAGAACATTAAGCGCCCTTCGCTTTGCCTTGATCCCGGTCGCCATCGGCGTTGTCGCGCTTACCGTGGCATCGATCAAGGGATTGAGGATGTTTGCCGAATACGAACGGCAAATGTTGACGCTGACGCAGATCATTAGGGCGACTGGCGGTGCCGCCGGTATAAGCGCCGGCGAGGTTGATGAACTGACAACCAGCATTGGCCGGACCACGCTTGCCACTGACGATGCAGCGCGAGCCGCCGCGGCACAGCTTCTCACATTCCGGGCCATTTCCGGCGAGACGTTTGAGCGCACCCTGCGGGCCGCTCAGGATTTGGCGGCGGCCGGGTTCGGCACAATCACTTCGTCCGCCGTCCAGCTTGGCAAAGCTCTGGAAGATCCGATCAAGGGTATCTCCGCCTTGCGCCGGGTCGGCGTTTCGTTCACGTCGCAACAGCGTGAAATGATCCGCAGCTTTGTGGAGCTTGGCAACGTCGCTGCGGCGCAGAAACTCATCCTGAAAGGTGTCGAACTGCAAGTTGGTGGCGCCGGCGCGGCACAGGCGTCAGGGCTTTCCGGCGCGTTCCATGTTCTCGGTGAGGCGATGGGCGACTGGTTTGAAATGCTTGGCCGAAACCTGTCCACGCTTATCCGCCTCAACTCTGTATTACGCGGCACGGCGTCGGCAATCACTGCTATTACTGCGGCGGCGGCGGCAGCGGCGACCGTAGAATCACAACAGACAGAACGATTGGAACGATTGCTGAGAGTGCGGGACAGGCTGGCAAAGGGCGATCCGAAGGGAGTGGGGGCTGCATCGCTTGAGAATGCCAAAGCCATTGTCGATGCCGAGGCGATTATTGCCAGTATCAAATTGCTCACCGCATTGGAAACCAAGGCCAAGGGCGAGCGGAGTAACATCGCTGCGGAGGAAATATCGACCGGGCGCTTCGAGGGTGAGCGTGATGCGCTTAACGAAATGACGGAGGCGCTGGGCCGCTCCAAACTTGCGGAACTCCAGCTGCAAGCCGTCAACCGCGCCGGCGTTGCCATCAACTCTGAGCGGGCCGATCAAATCCGCTCCCTGGTCGAAAAGAATTTCAATTTGAAGAAGGCGCAGGACGAGGCGACCTCCGCTGGCAAGCGGGGAGTGACCGAGACCAGACGCAAACTCAAGGCGACGAAGGAACTGATCGCCGATCTGAAAATGGAGACCCTCCAAATCGGGCGCACATCTGACGAGATGGAGCTTTATAATAATCTGCACCGCGTCGGGGTTAAGCTGGAATCCGAATATGGCCGGCAGATTGCAGGCGCCACGGCGGCGCTGCAAGCGAAGCGCCTGGCCTATGAGGCGCTCGCCGACGCTGAGCAGTTTTTCGGTGATGCAGCGGAAAGGTCGCTGGCTGCGATTATCATACGCGGCGACGATGCAGCCGGTGTTACGCGCCGGCTGGCTACGGCGATCGCGGAGGCGGCACTACAGGCGACCCTACGAGGCCAAGGGCCGCGCGCCGGCATCTTTGGTCCGGCGGTCAGTGGCGGAGGCC
>SDBT01019879.1_pt1 | contig 10514 bp, 12 predicted proteins | sample 2277101 | NCBI WGS metagenome assembly SDBT01 (sample SAMN10404973, study PRJNA504765) | marine sediment metagenome | isolation source: marine sediment core GS10_PC15, 103 cmbsf | place: Arctic Ocean: Southern Knipovich Ridge | collected 2010
AATCTCCTCCGATGTAGGCGGGGGATCGCTTCGGCGGAAAAGCGCCGCCTCGCGATGACAGTTAGAGTTTCTGCCCTTATGAGTAGCGCGACCGCGCTATGGAGCAGCTCGCAATGACACCTGAGGTGAAGTCTAACATCGTCGAGTTACATACATACAAAAAGGTAGGTTTGACATGAAACTAGGTTTGCGTAGTAGCCAGGAAACGGTGACAGTTAACATCGAGGAGAGGAGCCTGCGACTGCTCACGGTCAAGGGGGGCGAGGTTCAGAAATGGGGACAAGTGCCTCTGGAGCCCGGCCTGGTCGAGAACGGCCTGGTCCGTGACCCTGCGCGGGTGGGCCTGGCCCTCGAGGCCCTTTTCCGAGAACACAAAGCATCCAAGAAGGGAGTCATCACCAGTCTGACGGTGATAGGGTTGGGCTCGACTTCTCAAATCTTTGACTTACCAAAGATGAGGCCGGGCCTGTTGGCGAATGCTATCGCTCGCGAGGCAAAGCGAGCGATGCCTGTGCCTGTGGATGAGCTTTACCTCTCCTACCAGGTGATCGGTGAGAAGGGGGATATGCAGCAGGTCTACGTGTTGGGCGCGCCACGGGACCTCGTGGACGCCCACATCACCGCTTTCCAAATGGCCGAAATCCAGATCAAGGCGATGGACCTGAAACCCCTCGCCCTCGTCAGGGCCATCAATCAGAAGAATGCAGTTATCGCTGACCTGGAGAATGAAAGCTTCCACGTAGTAGTAGTGGGGGATGCTGTTCCTGATATCACGCGAAGCGCAGTCCTGCACAGAGAGGGCCTCGACCCGCAACAGAAAGCTCGTCGTCTGGTCGAAGAGGTAATTCGCACCATTGACTTCTACAACCACAGCCACCCCGACAAACTGCTTGAGCCCTCGGTCCCTGTTTTCCTGACGGGAGAGCTGACAGGCATACCCAGCGTATATGAGACCATCCAGGCTGAGATGGGGTATACTATCGAGATGCCCAGGCCGCCATTGGTATATCCGGAGACGCTGTCTCTTTCCCAGTTCATGGTGAACATCGGCCTTGCCCTCAAGAAGGAGGATTGAGCGGTTGATGGTTCTGCTCTACGCCGTGCTGGGGCTGGTCGTTAGCAGTTTCCTCAACGTCTGCATAGACCGTCTGCCAGGGAGGGCATCCATCGTCTCACCGCCGTCCCATTGCCCAGCCTGTGGGCGAAGATTGGCCCCGTTAGACTTGATCCCCCTGATCAGCTATCTCCTCCTCAGGGGTCGGTGCCGCTACTGCGGAGCACCGATACCCCGGCGCGTCCTGTTGGTCGAATCGGTGACAGGGCTGCTATTTGTCCTGCTTTGGTATCGTGCGGGAAGTCCTCCGTACGGCCTTTCCCTTCCGGAGGACTTCCCGCGGTTGCTGCTAGCCACTCTGTATACCTGTTTCTTCATCGTCATTTTCTTCATTGATCTGGAACATCAGCTCGTGCTCAACCGGGTGATCTACCCGGCCATCATCGTGGCCTTGCTGGCCATCCCCCTGACCCCCAAGCACGATGTAGCCGAGTTGCTCGGCGGAGGAGCCATCGGCTTTGGGCTGCTCTTCCTCATCGCCTTTATCTATCCAGCCGGGATGGGGATGGGCGATGTCAAGCTGGCCACTTTCATTGGGCTGGTGGTGGGCTTCCCCTCGGTGTTCGCTGCCCTGCTCATTTCCTTTGTCGCGGGCGGGTTGGTGGGGGGGGGCTTGCTGTTGACCGGCCTGAAGGGGCGCAAAGATCCCATCCCCTTTGCTCCCTTTCTTGTCGCAGGGGGGATGGTGGCCATGTTGTATGGACAACAGATCATAGACTGGTATGTGAGGTGCATATTATGAACATTGACGACCTGCTTCGCATCGTGGTTGAGCGTGAGGCCTCTGACCTTCACCTGAAGGTGAGCAGCCCTCCTGTGCTGCGCATCCACGGCGTGCTTACTCCTTATGGTGACTCGCCGGTCACGCCTGAGGAGATGCAAGAGGCCCTTGAGCACATAACCACTGAGAAACAAAGGGAAAGCTTCGCCAAGGAGATGGAGTTGGACTTCGCCTATAGCATCTCTGGGTTGGCCCGCTTTCGTGTCAACGCTGCTCGCCAGAGGAACACCATCACCCTGGTCTTTCGCCAGGTGAACTGGAGGATCCCCCCGCTCGAGGAGCTGGGGCTGCCGGAGGTGTGCAAGGTTATGGTTATGAAGCCAGATGGGTTGATCCTGGTCACGGGCCCTACCGGCAGCGGCAAATCCACCACCCTGGCGGCCATGCTAGATTACCTCAACGAGAGGGAAGCCCGCCGGGTGGTCACCGTAGAAGATCCAATAGAGTATCTCTTCAAGGATAAGAAATGCTTCATCACCCAACGGGAAGTGGGAGCGGATACCCTATCCTTCTCGGCTGCTCTGAAGCGTGTTCTTCGCCAGGACCCAGACGTCATCCTGGTGGGGGAGCTGCGCGATCTGGAGACCATCTCCACCGCGCTCACGGCAGCGGAGACAGGACACCTGGTCTTTGCCACCCTGCACACCCCCAGCGCGCCTGGGGCCATTGACCGCATCATTGACGTCTTCCCCCCATACCAGCAAACCCAGATCCGCTCCCAGCTCTCAATCAGCCTGCAGGGGGTATTCTACCAGGCGTTGATCCCCAAGACGGGCGGCGGCCGGATCGCTGCCGTGGAAGTGATGATCGCCACCACTGCCATTCGCAACCTCATCAGGGAAGGGAAGACCTTCCAGATGCCCAATGTCCTCCAGACCGGTGCACAATACGGCATGCAGACCCTCAATCAGGCGTTGAAGGATCTCATTCAGAGGAATGTGATCAACCCAGAAGATGCCTTCCGAAAATCGGACAATCCCCAGGAACTGCGGGAGTGGATAGGGGATCGTTCCCGTCGTTGAAGTAGTTATAAAGACAAAGAAATGACTAGTCCCACTCCGACCGAGTGGGACATTTTATTTTCCCCCCGCCGCTGAGCCCTCTTTCTTCACGCAAAATTCACGCTATTTTCACGCCATTTTTACGCACAGAACCTAAAAGCGTGTTATAATAAGAGAAACAATCTGTCGCTAGGCCTTCTCTCTTCACGCACAATTCACGCCGAATTCATGCTATTTTCACACCTAAACCCCCCAAGTTGTGATATAATGGGGTCAGAAAATCGAAATAGCGAGGAAGCTGACGTGATCTTAGGCATTGAGAAAGGAGGCGAAGAAAAGAAAAAAACTGAAAACTCAAACATCTCGTCTCTAATTACGAACTACGAATAAAAACCAACTAAAACTAAGGAGGTAAACCAAAAATGTTCAAGAGAATACGTGGTGAGCGTGGCTTCACGCTGGTAGAGTTGCTGGTAGTTCTGGCCATCCTGGCCATCCTGATCGCTGTCGTAGTCCCCAACCTGGCTGGCCTGACGGGCGGTGCGAAGGCCAAAGCCGCCCAGGCGGAATTGGACGTCGTCCAAACCGCCATGGACACCATGCTGGCTGTAAATGAGGCGGTATCAGTAGCGGCATCGGACCCAGCAGGGACCGGTGCTACGCTTGACCCAGTTCACAATGTGGCAATTACGATTGTGGATACCTATGACCCAGCAACGGGGACCGAAACACTCACACCCAGCAGCGGAGACATCAAGCTGCGCAGTGTAACACACGGCTGGTATTGGTGGGACATCACTGGCAGAGTCACGCAATCTGACTACCCGTAGCACGAGTGGCCTGAGGAAGTCTGGGCACTCTCGCTCATAAGTGAAAATACAGAGGAGCCGCGAAGAATTGTGGCTCCTCTGTATCATTTTTGCTATAGCGCAACTGAGACCCTAGAGTTAAATTCCAAATGAAACCTCACCTGCTGTCCCAAAAGGCTATCCGACTCGGGCTGCCGGCGATTGTGCTGCTGCTTCCCCTCCTGGTCAACCCCTTCGGTCGCCGCTTCTATGAGCTTCCTAAGGTCGCCTTTCTCCGCTTCGCTGTCTTGTTGCTCTTGACTGCCTGGTTGGTGGATCGGATCAGCCTCAGGGGTTCCATCGCAGGTTCGCTCCGGAAACTGCTTTCCAGGCCGCTCGTTCTTCCCACGCTCCTCTTCACCCTCGCCTACGGTCTGTCCACGATCACCTCAGTAGCTCCATCTCTCAGCTTTTGGGGGTCATACATTCGAGTGTATGGCACCTACAACGTCCTCTGCTATGCCATATTCTTCTTCCTGATCATCCTCAATCTTCGCACCGCCCGGCAGCTTGAACGGCTCATCACCATCGTCCTTCTCACCAGCCTTCTGGTTGCCCTCTACGGAGTGCTTCAACACTTCGGAATTGAACCGCTTTTTCCCGAAAGGGACTACAGTGGCCGGGTCATCTCAACCATTGGCAACCCGATCTTCCTCGGCGCTTATCTGATCATGGCCATCCCCCTGGCCTGTGGCCGGTTGCTCGTCAGCCTGCGTGCGCTGCTGAGAGGGGGGCAGCTTGCCTCATCGCGCCGCCCAATGCTTCTCGAAGTTATCGGCTATGCCTCGCTACTGGTTCTGCAGTTGACCTGCCTTTTATATACTAAGAGCCGTGGGCCGTGGTTCGGGCTCGTGGGCGGGGTCTTGCTCTTCACCGTCTTGGTTGGGCTGCGGTACAGGCTGAGGAAATTATTGCTTGTCGCTATCGTAATAGGCGTGGTCCTCGTTACCCTGCTAGTCGTGCTGAATCTCCCCAACACACCACTGGAACCATTCACAGAGTCGCCCTATCTATCGCGGTTGGTATTCTCCAACAATCTGGCAGCGGGCACGGGCACAGGTTGGGTCAGGCTATTCATCTGGCAGGGGACTCTGGAGCTTATCAGGACTCAGCCCAATATCGGCTTCACGCCCGACCCATTGAGGCCCGTCCGCCTATTCATCGGCTACGGCCCCGAGACAATGGAGGTCGTCTTCCCTCAGGTCTATCCCCCTGGTCTGGCTCATGTTGAGTCACGCACGGCGATAGTGGACCGCGCCCATAACGAATTGCTCGACCTTGTAGTTACGACTGGTGTGCTAGGGTTGCTGGCTTTTCTTCTCCTGATGGGGTGCTTCTTTTATTATGGAATCTCCCTTCTCCGGCGGACGCGCTCCTTCAATACCCAGGTCTCACTGATCGCCTTGCTCTCCGCCATGTTCGCCCACCTCGTTGAGGCTCAGTTCGGCATACTGCTCCCCTCTGCCGAACTGCTGATTTGGCTCTACCTGGCTCTGGTGAGCGCGATGCATGTCACCGAGACCACAAGATCCGAACCAGCGAGGACTGAACTGGTCAGCTCGACCCACGTCGAAGCAAGCGTAGACGACAGCAACCGGCTTCAGAGCGTTCTCTCTCTGTTGGTTGTTTGTGTCATCCCCCTCTTCGCCAGCTACAGCAACATTAACCTCTTCCTCGCCGATGTCTACCTCGGGCAGGGGATACGCTTCAAGAACGCCGGGCAGTACACGGAGAGCATCACCGCTTACAATCGGGCTATCCAGGCCTTCCCTTTCGAGCCCAGGTTCTACCAATACAAAGCATCCACCTATTATGAGCTGGCTCAAAGCATCGCAGACGATGAAGTGGAAGCCAGAGGCCAGCTTCTTCAAGCTGGAGTGGATGCCTTGGCGAAAGCCTTGGAGATACAGCCTTTGGATCCTGAGCACCACGCTTCCATGGGTAAACTGTACGCCTATTGGGCCAAGACGGTTGATCCCAGTAAATTGGAGCAAGCGGTTGAGTTCTACGAGCGGGCGTTTCAACTCAGCCCCAACCGTGTCATTTATCGGAACGAGCTGGCGCGGTTTTACTTCGACGCAGGCCGCTATGGGGAAGCCGTACAGCAGTTGCAGCTTTCCCTGGAGATTGATCCTAAATTCGCTGCCACCCACTACAATCTCGGCTTGACCTATCTGGAGATCGGGGAAAAAGACAAGGCCAAGGAGCATTTCGAGACAGCCTTGCGCCTCAACTCAGAGTGCGAGGAATGTGCTCAGCAATTGGAATCGTTGGAGGATGATTAGATGTGGCTAGACCTCCGAGGTCTGGAGAACGGCTTTTAAGTCCTGTAGAGACCTCGGAAGTCTGAAATCTGAAGAGGGTGTCAAAGAAGAAACCTCCCGTTCCGCGTGATGCATAAAACGTGATGACTTCACTTCTTGTGAGCCTTACGTTTTACGTTTCACTTTGGGAGGTTTTGAGTTCTGGAAACGCCTTGTTTACCAGCCCTCAGAGGTGAGGCGTTATCTTGGTCAGTAGACTTTTTTTCGGCATAGCACCGACCAGGCGCTCGACCGCCTGGCCGTTTTTGAAGAGGATCAAGGTAGGGATGCTCATCACCCCGAATTGAGTAGCCGTGCGCGGGTTGCTATCCACGTCGAGCTTAGCTATTTTGAGCTGGTCAGCGTACTCGGCGGCTATCTCTTCCAAGGTGGGGGCTATCATGTGACAAGGGGCACACCAGTTTGCCCAGAAGTCAGTCAACACGGGCAGCGCCGCCTGGATAACCTCCGCCTCGAAGGTCTCATCGGTGACGGTTATGGGTTTACTCATCGTATTTTCCTCTTCCTCACTCGATCTCCACGACGGCGCCTTCGCCTTCTAGCCTGGCCTTGACATCCTCGGCCTGCTCCTTGGGAACGGCTTTCACCACGGGGCCGGGCGCACTGTCTACCAGCTCTTTAGATTCCTTCAAACCCAGGCTCGTGATCTGGCGTACCACCTTGATGACCTGGATCTTCTTGGGGCCGATCTCCTTCAGGATGACGTCGAATTCGGTCTTCTCCTCCTCCGCCGCCGCGACAGCCGCAGTCGGAGCCGCAGCTACAGCCACGGGAGCTGCCGCGCTCACCCCCAGCCTTTCCTCCAGAAGCTCGATCAACTCGGAAGCCTCAAGAAGAGTTAACCCCTGAATTTCCTCGGCGATCTTTTCTAGCTTTTCTGCCATTTTGATTTGCCTCCTTTAAGTTTGACTAGCTTGCTTTTCTAGTTGTTCGACTCGCGCTTTGAGCACGTACAAAACACTGCGGATGCTGCCGGCAATGGCCCTGGTGATCCCATTAGCCGGCGCCTGGATAGTACCCAAGACCTGGGCCAATAGGACCTCGCGGGGCGGCAACTCGGCCAGAGACGTGACCTCGTCGGCGCTGATTATCCTGTCGCCCAGGAACCCACCCTTAATGACCAGGATCTTGGACTCCTTGCTGAAGTCCACCAGCACCTTGGCCACAGCGGGCGCCTCTTCGAAGCAGAAACCAATGGCCGTCGGGCCTTCCAAAAGGTCCTCAGGCACAGGTAGCTTCGCCTCTTCCAGGACCAGCTTCATCAGCCTGTTTTTGATCACGTGATATTCGCTCTGAGTCTCCTGCAGCTTTCTGCGCAGTTGGCTGATATCCGCTACCGTCAGCCCTTGATAGTTGGTCAAAATGGCCGCACTGCTGCGCGAGAACAGATCGGTGTACCAGGATACCAGTTGTTCTTTTTTCTCCCTTGATACTGCCAATCCTTCATCACCTCCTCTCGGTTGAATTAGTTAACGAGTTAACGAGTAACGAGTCAACGAGTGACGCATCAACGGAGCACTCGGCGATCGTTCAACTTGTCGGGAGATCCCCAAAAATAAAAGTCTTTGTGCCGCCGACACAAAGACTCACAGAAAAGCCATCTTTTCTTTGCCTTCGCCTCGGCAGGCCTTCGATTAAGCGCTCCCGCGCACCTGCTGTCTTGGGCTCGTGTATTCAACTACATCAAACCAGAATTCGACCTCCTGGCACACAACACACATCACGTTTCACGTCTTCACGTTTCACGTCTAAGCTATCTCCAGGGCCATTGCCTGAGAGGTATCGAGTTTGATGCCCGGCCCCATGGTTGTGGCCAGGGTGATTCTCCTGACATATTGTCCTTTGGCGCCGGGTGGCTTGGCCTTCTTGACCGCCTCAAACAGAGCCGCCATATTGTCCACCAGCTTCCCCGCTGGGAAGCCGACCTTGCCGATGGGCACGTGCAGGTTGGCCGTCTTGTCAATCCTGAACTCCACCCGGCCCAGACGCGCTTCTTTGATGACTCGCGGCAGATGATCAGCAGAGACGATGGTGCCAGCCTTGGGGTTGGGCATCAGTCCCCTGGGCCCCAAGATCCTGCCCAGCCTACCCACCTTGCCCATCATCTGGGGTATGGATATGGCGACATCGAAGTCCAGCCAGCCGTCCTGGATTTGCTTGACTAAATCGTCGCTGCCTACATGGTCAGCTCCAGCCTCTCGGGCTATCTTCTCCGCCTCGCCTTCAGCAAAGACCAGGATACGCACCTCTTTACCCAGCCCGTGGGGCAAAAGCACCACACTCCGCACCTGTTGATCGGCGTGGCGAGGATTCACGCCCAGGCGCATGTGTACTTCCACCGTGGCATCGAAATTGACGTATGAGGTCTTCTTAGCCAGTTCAATAGCTTCTTCGGGCGAGTAATATCTTGTCCTGTCCACCTGTTTGAGTGCTTCTTGATAATTCTTACTGCGTTTTGACATTTTCCCTCTCCACGAATCTACGAATTTACTAGTCTACGATCTCGATCCCCATGCTGAGGGCCGTGCCCTCGATCTGGCGCTCGGCACCGGCCAGGTCTATCGCATTGAGGTCCTTCATCTTCAACTCAGCGATGTCTCGCAACTGCTCCCGACTGATGGTGCCCACCATTTGTCGGCGAGGCTCAGCGGAACCTCTCTCTATACCGCAGGCCTTCCTCAACAGATCGGCGGTGGGCGGGGTCTTGGTCACAAAAGTAAAAGACCGATCCTGGTAAACGGTTATCTCGACAGGGATAATGCTGCCTACCTGGCCCGATGTGCGAGCGTTGTATTCCTTGCAAAAGGCCATTATATTAATGCCGTGCTGGCCCAAGGCCGGCCCTACAGGTGGGGCAGGGTTGGCTTTGCCAGCCGGAATCTGTAATTTGATGATCGCTTTAATCTTCTTAGCCATTCATTCTCCTCTTCTGAGCAGAGCGGTCTCCCACGCCCGCGAACCAGCAGCATGGAAGCCGCCTCTGCTGGATACGAATCTACGAATCTACATCTTCTCCACTTGCAGGAAATCCAGTTCAACAGGCGTGTCCCGGCCGAAAAAGGCAACCAGCACGCGCACCTTGCTTTTGTCCATATCTATGTCGTCAACGCTGCCCACGAAATCGGTGAAGGGACCATCTACAATCCTGACTCTTTGTCCTGGACGGAAGGTTACCTTTATCTTTGGCGCTTCGTCCTCCATGCGCTTCATGATCCTCTGGACTTCCTCAGGACGCAAGGGGGTGGGCTTTTTGCCCATACCGACGAAGCCGGTCACCCCAGGGGTGTTGCGGACTGCGTACCAGGAATCGTCGGTCATGAGCATTTCTACCAGGATGTAGCCGGGGAAGATCTTTTTTTCAGTGATCCGCCGCTGTCCATCCCTTATCTCGATCTCCTCTTCTGTGGGTACGACCACCTGGAATATCTTGTCCTGCATTCCCATGGACTCAATACGCTGTTCCAGGTTAGTTTTCACCTTGTTCTCATAGCCGGAATAGCTGTGGACCACGTACCAGGCTCTTCCGTTTGACTCTGGCTTCTCTTCCCCTTCTTCTTTTCCTTCCACTTCTTCCATCAACTCTTCCATGTTAATTTTGCTTTCGTTAGGAGATACCCGGTTCAGACAGAAGGCAGGCTAAACCATATCCGCCATAGCCCTCTCCATGTTTCCGCCTGCCATTAGTGTATTTATCTGATTATCAGGCCGAATACCCAGGCGAAGATATAGTCTATGATACCCAAGAGAGCGGCCATAAAAATCGTAAAAGTAACCACGATGAAGGTTAAGCTCGTCACCTCCTGACGGCTAGGCCAACTTACCTTCTTTAACTCTGCTCTGGTTTCCCTAAAATATCTAACGATGAAGTTATCCTTCTTAACCGATGCTTTGGCCAATATTCTTCTCCTGCTCAGTGATGATCAGTCCAATCGTTCAAGACACCGCATTAGGAGACGGTGTCTTGAAGAAGAGCAATTGCTAAAGGCAGGGGGTATAGGAATCGAACCCATAGCCTACGGTTTTGGAGACCGTTGCTCTGCCAATTGAGCTAACCCCCTGTGTATTCGCCAGTTTGGAGGATATGGTTCATGTCGCTATGTCCCCGGCGTGCTCGACTCCCAGGCTGGAATCCCAATCCTGTACCCAATCTCTACTTTGTTTCCTTGTGAGGAGTATGAGTTCGACACCGGGGACAATACTTCCTCAGCTCCAAACGGCCGGGGTCGTTTCTTCTGTTCTTACTGCTTGTGTAATTGCGTTCCTTGCACTCGGTACAGGCAAGGGTGATTGTAAGTCGTATAGCCTTCTTAGCCATTTACATTCCTTCACTCGATGATTTTGGTGATCACGCCAGAACCAACGGTCCGCCCACCCTCCCGGATAGCAAACCGCGACCCAGGCTCCAACGCCACCGGCTCTATCAGCTTCACCTTCAAACTCACGTTG
>SDBT01019881.1_pt1 | contig 10513 bp, 15 predicted proteins | sample 2277101 | NCBI WGS metagenome assembly SDBT01 (sample SAMN10404973, study PRJNA504765) | marine sediment metagenome | isolation source: marine sediment core GS10_PC15, 103 cmbsf | place: Arctic Ocean: Southern Knipovich Ridge | collected 2010
AGAAAAAAATGCGGAAGAACATCTTCTAGAAATTTACCCATTGATGGAGGAATATTATGAAAAAATTATAGTTCCTAAACTAAATAATGTATTTGATGGAACCTTTAAATTTTGTATTGATTATAGGCATTCAGAATTTACAGTTGAAGAAATGTGTAATTATTTAGTTGAAATCAAAGGTTTTCCAAAAAATATTTTGAAAATACCAGCTTATATGTCATTTGAAAATTCATGTCTTGAAATTAAAATTGAAAATTCTTGGCAAAAGTTTGATCCTGAAGAAGAATAATTGTTTATTTATAATTGTTTATCCAAAAATTCGAGTATCAATCATTTCTCAACTTTTGAAGAATGTTGTGAGGCATTAAAATGATAAAATAATTTATAAATAATTGATCTAATAGAATGCTATAAGCAATAAACCAATCAATAACAATGGAGTCAAAAGTTGATTACTAGTAGAGGAAGATTCATCGATAATAATTACAGGAAGATTTCCAATTTCTTCATCAGATTCATAATAACAGCGGAAGCATTGATAAAAGTCTTCTCTCTTGGTTTTACTACTTCTACTTTTACCACGTTGAGCAAATCCGACGATTAGTTCATATTCGATAGGTGTATAATTGACAGTATTGAAGACTATCTCTTCAGGAAGTTCGAGAGTTTCTTTACTAGAAATAGTGATATTATTTTGAGTTTCAAATAGGGCAATTCTTTCGAATACTTCATTATAGTTTTCAACAATAAATTCTCCATCATCTGTTTCGAGGCGTTGTGGACAGAAGTCTCTAAAGATTTCAAATGCCAGAGTGGATGTTACTAAAGTGATCAAAAAGGTTGTGAGAAGTTTCATTTAATAGTTCATATAAATATATATAAATTCTCTGTCAATTTTTTTGGGAGTTAAAAAAACTGACAGCTAATTTTGGCTAAGAGTTTTTGACAATTTGCCTCCCTGGTAGCTTAGAGGAAAGAGCGCCAACGATGGTGTATATGTGGAATTTGAAAATCCACTAGGATTAGTGATCCTATAGCTTAAATGGAAAAAGCAACGCTGAAAATGTGGAAAGGTGGAGTCGAGACCCACTCAGGGAGGCATTATAATATAAAAAATTTGATTCATAAATTTTTAAATAGAATGATATAAACAATCATGGAATTTGACCCAGATAGCACAGAATATAAACGAGTTTATGAATTACTATTAGAATGGATTAATGAAAAACGGACCAAATCTGTAGGTGATTATAACCCGAATGGGTCAACAGAAGGAGATATAATGGCAATAGAATTTGAAAATTATGTTAAAGATAATCATCCAATAGTATATAATATGGTGGTAGAGGATGGATTGGTTTATATGGCGGCTTTAATGGATTGGAATATGAGAGAATAAAATCTAAAAAATTTGAAGAAATATTATATAAACAAATTATCCTCTATTTATAATATATAGATGTCTCTGAAGCGTATACAAAAAGAACTTCGTGATTTAGAAAAAGAGCCTCCTTCGAATTGTTCAGCTGGCCCCCATAATTCAGATTTATATCATTGGAGAGGAACTATTATGGGACCTCCAGATAGTCCTTATTCCAATGGAGTATTTTGTTTAGACATTCATTTCCCAAGTGAATATCCATTTAAGCCACCAAAGCTTAAATTTGATACTAAAATCTATCATCCCAATATTAATAGCAATGGTAGTATCTGTTTAGATATATTAAGTTCTGAATGGAGTCCAGCATTAACGATTACCAAGGTGTTATTATCAATTTCATCACTTTTAACGGAGCCAAATCCGGATGATCCCTTAGTAGGATCGATAGCTACTTTATATAAGGAGAATAGGGAGGCATATAATCAGACAGCAAGGGAGTGGACACAGATGTATGCATAATAATATGAATTCATAATATTTATAAAAAAAATGAAATATATATAAAGCTATTTTAATATAACTTCTTCAAAAAATGGAAGAAGTTATAGGTCGCATACATATTGTTCGCAAGAAAAGTAACAATTTACTATTTTTAATTATCAGAGAACATGAATATACTACCATACAATGTGTAATAAGTGATCCCACAATTATTAAACAGTTAGATACAATATCATTAGAAAGTATAGTTAAAATTTGTGGTAAGAAAGTTGCTGCTAATGTAAAATCATGTAGCATCAAGAATTATGAAATTCAAGTTTCATCTATAGAGTTATTGAGTCATTCGGATGTTCTTCCTATACAAATTACAGATAAGATACAAAGTGATCAAGAAACGAGATTGAATAATAGATGGTTAGATTTGAGACAAGAAGTAAATCAAAATATATTTAGAGTGCAGTCATTAATATGCAAATATTTTAGAGAGTATATGGATATGCAGCAATTCGAGGAGATACATACACCTAAATTAATATCTACAGCATCTGAATCTGGTGCTGATGTATTTGAGGTTAATTATTTTAATAGAAAAGCATATTTAGCTCAATCACCACAATTATATAAACAGATGATGATTAACTCTGACTTTAAAAGAGTTTATGAAATTGGTCCAGTTTTTAGAGCTGAAAAATCTTCTACATATAGACATTTAACAGAATTTACTGGTCTGGATTTGGAAATGGTAATTGAAAATAGTTACATAGAAGTTATAGAATTATTATGGAATACATTATTATATATTTTAGATTCATTAAATGATAGATCTAATATTCATAATCTTTCATATTCGCAAGAACCGATTATGATAACATATAATGAAGCTCTTGAAAAGATTAATATGAAAATATTAGGTACTAAAGAAGAAAAGTTGTTAGGAATATATATGAAGGAGAGATTTAATACAGATTTATTTGTAGTGATAGAGTATCCCAAAGAGGAAAGACCATTTTATACGAAATGTATAGATGGGGTTACACACTCGTTTGATATTATTTTGTGTGGTAATGAAATATTATCCGGCGCACAAAGAGAAGAAAATTATGAAGTACTTAAAGAGAAATGTATAGAACGGTGTATAGATGCTGATATTAGATATTACATAGAATCATTTAGATATGGTTCATATAGTCATGGTGGAGGTGGATTTGGATTAGAAAGATTAACCATGTTTATTTTAGGTTTGACTAATATTAGATCAGCAAGTTTATTTCCCAGAGATATGGATAGATTAACTCCATAATAATGTCAGATGATAATATTTATAAAAAAATTTGAAATATATTATGAAGTATAGTATTATGTAAAGTAATATGCAATTATCAAAATATATAAAAATATCAGTTAATCAATCTATAAGTACAGGAGGAGGCACTGCGCAGTGCAACAGAAGAAGTACAGAAGAAGCCAAAAGGATTGAAGAAGGTTGCTAGTAAATTAATTAGAAAGAAGGTTAAGAAATTATAATAGGCTCAGGCAGGACTCGAACCCGCAACACCCAGCTTAAAAGGCTGGTGCTCTACCGATTGAGCTACTGATGCCCGAGGTGGGGCTTGAACCCACGACCCCCGCGTTAAAACACGGTGCTCTAACCAACTGAGCTACTCAGGCAATTTGTCAGGATACTTTATCGAATTTTCGGCGTCAGTTTTTTTGAAGCCATTGCATCAATATTATAAATCGTTTATTTTTAAATTTTCATTTTCCCCATAGTATTCTGAATATCATCTACTTCATAATAATAATCATCTATTTCTTGATCCAACATTTTCCGTTGTTGCCATGATTGCATACACAGCCATTGCATATTTGGATATGCTAGATCAGCTATATCTTTCCACAAAATATAGTTACTCAAATTATGCCATATTACGCACACATCTTGAGTGATGTATAGATCTTCTTCATCCAATAAAGACAAGATTAGAATCACTATTTCAAGAGGCATATAATCAAAATAGCAGATATCAGAAGTATTCATCATATCAGAAATATTCATCACATCATATTGAGGCATTGTTATTTTAATTATGTTATCAAGAGACTTAGATAATCTTTTTGCAAGAGGGATAATATGTTTTACTTTCTGTTTTTTATATAATCTTTTTGCAAGAGGGATAATATGTTTTACTTTCTGTTTTTTATATATTGTATCACTAGATTCATCATATTTTCTCTTATTAATTTTACTCTTATTAATAGAAAAGCAATGGAAACAGTGTGGACAGGTTATTTTCTGATTTATATATATTTGTGGATCCATATATATTGAGGTAAATATGATAAAGACAATTAATATTCATTTTTTCTTGAATAAAAAAATTGAACAATATTCCTCATCAATTCTAATACCATAGAAACAACCATGTCATATCCAGAAGAAGAAGAAGGGAGTCAATACAACAGCAGTCAATACAGTCAATACAGTGATTATTATAGATCTCAAGTATATGAACCTACTAAAGGTGGTTTATATAAAATGTATCCTCCAAAAGATGGTGAGACTATTTTCAGTCAAAATGTAGAAAATTTTATTAAATATTGTTGTCAATATTTGAAACCACAATTAGATGAATCATTTACTATTCCTGATCTATCACCTCCATTTTCACAAACTATTCATCATCATCATCATTATCATGATAGTTGGTGGTATCCAATTTTTTATCCGACTCCTACACAAACGGTTACTATAGTTGTTTGTGATAAAGATAAGAAGGATGAGGAAAAGAAGAAGAAGAAGAAGAAGGAGGAGGAAGATTTTAGTTTAGGTACTAAATTATTATTGGTAGGAACGGGAATAGTGATAGTTTTAGGATTTTCACATTATTTAACATCTGATTATGTAAATTTTTACAGACTTTGTGATGGTAAAAATAAAATGAAAAAATGTCGTAAAACACTACAACAAGTCAAAAATAAAAATATGGTCATGCACTGCTCTGATCATGTAGATCGTCTAGAGATTTTGTCTGATAACTTCAAGCAACTCCATACACATTTACGCCCTTATCGTCTTGTCAATTCTTTAAGTAAATTAGGTATGGGTATTACTTCTGTAGTAACTATTGTAGGTAGTCTTTATTATGGACCTACTTTTTTAAGTAATTCTAATGTTACATTTTTATCTCTATCAGCCATGGGTAGCGCTATGGTATATATAATCAATCGTACATATTATTCTCGCATGTTTAAAGAATCTGATAGAAAACTTAGTAAACAAATTCATGCTGAAAGCGTTGATCTTTGTGCTGCTCAATATCCGCAAGAATATCAAGCTCCTGCATATTAATCATAATAATATATAAACGATTATTTATAATAACATTATATGTCAAAGTATTTATATGAATCTCAACATCTACATCAATCTAAAAAAAATAGTTTAATTCGTTTAATGTCCTATTTAGATGAATTATTTGATAATCCTGTTTCATCTATTAATCCTCAAAATATAACTCAAAACATAGCTATTATTGGAGGAGGTGTAGCTGGTCTCTCTACAGCTTTGATTCTTCAAAAGATGAATTATACAAATGTTAAAGTTTATGAATCTGATGCATCTATGGAATCTAGACCACAAGGATATTCACTGACTATACAAGAAACCATTCCTTATCTAAATAAATTAGGTATAGGTCAAGAGATTCTCAAATTAAATCTCAGAAATGAATCACAAATATGGTATAAGTCAGATGGTGAGAAACTTAGAGAAAAACTAAATAATTCTGATCATCGTTGGAGTATTCCATTACCGAGGCAAAAGCTCAGAACTTTATTATTAGAACAGCTAATGCCGGATACGGTGATATGGAATAAGAGAGTGACTAATTTTGGTACCACAAGTACCAATCAAGTTAATATAATATTTTCGGATAATACATCTACTACTGTAGATTTGATGGTAATAGCAGATGGAATGCGAAGTAATTTGAGACAACAATTAATAGGAAATCAGTTGAATTACACGGGATATAGGATCATTAATGGTATTAACACGAATACGGAATTCTTTGATAATAAGGAATTTCAAATATTTGATGGAAAATCAAAATTATTTATCAAGCCATTTTCCAATCATGAATCCATGTGGGAATTAACATTTCCTGCTACTAATAAATCAGATTATAACAATAATCATGAAGCTTTGAATCAATCTCTTTTAAAGATTGATAATTGGCATCCAACTTTTTATAATTTTATTAAAAGTACACCACCAAATAAAATGAGACATGGATTTCTTTATGACAGAGATCCAGATCAAACATTTAATTTTACAAATCAACCTTATACTATTATAGGTGATGCAGCACATGCCATGACACCATTTGTAGGTCAAGGTGCAAATAATGCTCTTTGGGATGGTTTAACTCTAGTTTACCATTTAGTTAAATCTGATAATTTAACTACATCATTAAGAAAATATGAAGAAGATATGTTAGATAGATCACGTTATTTTGTGGAACGATCGAGACAATGTGTTAAATTTTATCATACACCTTATATATTGGATAATAATTACATCAATAGATTTTTGAAACATGATACTGATTTTTTATAAAATTTTACTTATCTCCTACTAATCCTGCCATCTCTAATACCCAACATAACCTGTTGTTCAAAAGCAATAGTATAGGCATCATTGGCGGGATTATGATCATGAGATTTCAACATAGTCGGAACATTAAATAACTCTCCTATTCTCTTTGTTAATCCCCAATCATCTTTAAATTCAGGATCAATACCCATTAAGAGGCCTCTTTGTTCGCTATGAGTCTCCCAAAATGATTTATATTTTTGTTGAGTATTGTATGGTATAGGTAACATCAGAGGAAGATAGTCGAAGATGAGTTGATTGATAAATCCCCCATCATATACATTATTATCAGAAACTAGTTCAAGTTTACAATTATTTTCTTTGCAGAATGTTTCCCATTTAAGTCTGAAGGCTTGAAAGCTATTAATCATTTCTGCTTCTCTTTCTTGTTTACATAGATCACCATTATAGGCAAACATTTCTAATTTGTCTTGATTCTTGCTCCAAAATTCGTCCCAACATCTTTGTTCAAAGACAGTATCTGATGGGAAATATCCTTTCAGAAATAAACTATCTAATTCTACAAAATGATCGTTGACTATACTAGCACCAATGGCAATAGTATCGTGTTTATCTGTTCCTCCACTTCTTTCAATATCGAATGCTAAAACGAGAGTATGCATTATAATGGTAATAGTTTTAGTTATAAATAACGATCAATTTTTTTTAATAATTTTCTTATGACTTTGCATCATACTGTTTTTGTATCTAGGCCAAGAAAAGTTATCAATCAATAAAGACATATTTTGTTTATCATTTCGTTTATCATTATTTGAATATTTATTCAAATCTAATCCAGAAAAATGGTATTCTGAATTGTGACTAAATTTAGATATAATTTCGATTAGTTCGGATGGAAATTTATAGAATGATGAATTTGGATCTTTTATACCAAGATGTAGGAGGCGTTGGATGCACCAACATACATCTTTGTTTGGAATAGCTTTTTCAGTTGCCATGCATCTGATAGATTTGTTAATTTTATTCATTATATATACAAATCATATGGTAATTTTTGGTTATCAATTTTTTCCTGACTCAGCTTTAGATTCATTATCATTCGATTTTTTGTAAACAGATGTAGTAATCATTTTAGGATATGTCATAGGCATAAATTTGTACCATACATTGGTATATAGAGGTAGTCTAATATTTAATTTAGGATATTTGATAATATGTTTATATAGTAACATATATAATATACATAGAAAAAATTGAATAAAAATTGAATAAAAATTGAATAAAAATTGAATAATAATTTATACTTTTATTTTTACTTCTATAAAGAATGAAATCAATTTTGCTACTATTTGTCCTATTTTCAACACTATTATTTTCTACAGCTCAGAAATATACTACTCATAAATGTAAAGCACATACATGGAATGATATAGTTTCTGGAAGTGGCGTCTGGTCAGGTCAATTAACTCCTATTTATGAGAAAAGTTATTTTGTAACACCAAATTGTAAAGAATTTAATCACTTTACTACCACTAATATGACCTTTGGATTTATTTATGGAGATAATACTAATTTCAATCTAGCATATACATTAACACTTGTGTCTAATAATCCATCACCTGCAATGGCATCTAAATCGTGTATTTTTGTTATCACAGCTTTTAAGCCTGCAGATCCTGATATAAAAATATTATCATATCATAATGCTACATGTAGCTATAAATTCAAAGAGGATGGTGCTATTTATTATGTGAAATAAAAAAATGATAGCTATTATATCTAAAATTATATTATAATAATTAAAATGAGTTCCTCCCAACTGACCAATGATATGGTATTGATCGAACCTGATATTGAACGCTCTCGAAGTGTTATTTCTTGGTATCGTTCTATTAAAATAGAGAATCCCGAAGGTTCTGAAAAAATTGATATAGTTTGGCATGTTGACTATCCTAAACATTATGCTATGTCCAGGAAGTATTTTATACTTCTATCTGATCCTCTTCCAATAGATGTATTAGGAGTCATTAAATATTTTCTTTCACAAGGTTATATGTATATAATAACCAATCCTTCAGAAAAAAATTGAATAAAGAATTTATAAAAAATGTTAATTATCTTATAAACAATGTTAAGTCGAAATATTATATCAAAAATTGTGCCATATATAAATCCTTTAAGTCCCTCTATAATAATAAGATTAAATCACACAGAAATAAATGATTACACCAAATTTAGATTAAGATCTAAAGCCAATACAATTTTGAATATTTGTCCACAACAGAAGAGAATGATTGTAGAAAGATTTGGTAAATTTGATAGAGAAATTGATTCAGGATTATTCATAGCATTACCTTTCATTGATAAAATTCGTTTTGTGATTGATATGAGAGAATTAGCAGTCTCAGTAGATCCTCAATCGGCAATTACTAAAGATAATGTTAATGTAGAACTTGGAGGAAATGTATATATTCAATTTATTGATGCACGTAAAGCCGCTTATGGAGCACAGAAACCTGTTTATGCTGTAATTCAGCATGCACAATCTGCTATGAGAGCTGCAGTAGGTGAAACTACTTTAGATGAATTATTCCACAATAGAAATAAAGTTAATGCTTATATTCTACAGTCTTTACTCAAAGCTATTGAGCCATGGGGATTGACAATTCATAGATATGAAGTCACTTCTGTTACAACTGAATCACAAATTCATAATGCTATGAATAAACAGGCCTCAGCAGAGAGACAGAGAAGGGAAGATATTCTACATGCTGAGGCTATAAAGAGGACATTAGAATTAGAATCGGAAGGTCATAGACAGAAGGTAGTTAATGAATCAGAGGGCGCTAAAGTAAATTTTATCAATAGAGCAGAAGGTGAGGCACAAGCAGTGCAATTAGCCACTGATGCCAATTATTATAGAGTGATTAAGGAGGCAGAGGCTAGAGCTTTAGCTTTAGATATAATTGGTAATAAATTAGAAACAAATAATGGTCGTAAAGCGGCACAATTTGATTTAGCTAATGTATATATCAGAGAATATGGGAAGATTCTTGGCAAATCAAATACTATGATATTACCTAATCAGACGGATGATGTAGGATCTTTTATTGCCAAGGCGATGACTATATATGGTGGCATAATAAAAAATGACAGCCATTAATCATAAAAATATATTTATAATTATCGATGTCGCTCACACAAGATATAAATCAAATTCTCAACGATTTTGGAAATTTCATGCAAGGAATTTACCACAAACCATTTGGCTATTTTTATACCGCTGATGGTCACAAAATTAGTTTGTATTGGAATAACCATACGACTTGTCCCTATTACGCATTTCAATGTCAAGTAGAGTCATGTCCTGGCTTTGGTCATAAATCAATACAATGTCCTTCTCTCAAGAGAATCGCCTTGTTTCATTATGCTTGTAATGATCGTCAAACTGACATCAAGGATATCATTGAAAGCCAGAAACTAATTAAAAAAGGGTTCAGTTATCAGATGATAGTTGATGACTTTGGTGTCAATAATTATTTTGACGACAAAGGTCAAAAAAAATGACAGCAATAATATCTAATTTTTATTATAATATATCAATGACAAAGACACATCTTACATCTGATCACACTTTTATCAAAAGAGATATTTATTGCAAGAACACTGGTGTACGTACATCATATGTTCGTGTTGAGTTTCGTCACAGTACACAAGATAAAAAAGTGATTTTTTACTGGTTCCAGACTAGTTTAAAACTTTGTACTCCAATTCCAGAGGAAATTAGTCAAAAACATTTGAGATACGAATTCTCTATTATTGAGGCATTTTTATCACAAGGATATGAGTATATGGTAGATCATTCTATAGAATCACTTGAACGTCACGAAGAGTGGTGTCGTAAGAATCCTTATATCATATAATTTAAAATTATAAAAATTGAAGGCATATTTTGAATAAAATTTTCTATAACAGATAGAACCATGAAATCACTACACATTATAGAGCCAAGATAT
>SDBT01019882.1_pt1 | contig 10513 bp, 10 predicted proteins | sample 2277101 | NCBI WGS metagenome assembly SDBT01 (sample SAMN10404973, study PRJNA504765) | marine sediment metagenome | isolation source: marine sediment core GS10_PC15, 103 cmbsf | place: Arctic Ocean: Southern Knipovich Ridge | collected 2010
ACATCGAGGACGGCGAATGCGTCGTCGCCAACGGTGACGAGATTCGCCTGCTCGATGGTGACGGCAATCCGGTCAACCGGCGCTTCATTCTGGCCGACTGGGAATGGGGAGGAGCCACCAAGCAAGGTCACGATTTCTACATGCTCAAGGAGATTCTGGAGCAGCCGCAGACAATCCGCCGTGCCCTAATGCAGAACCGGAAGAACATGCAGGCGATGGCTTCGGATATCCGGCGGGCCAGGCAGGTCATCTTCACCGCCTGCGGGACATCGCGACACGCCGCCCTTGTCGGCCGGTATGCCATGTCCCGAATCGCCGGTAAGTTCAGCGAGGTCGTCATGGCCTCCGAGTTCGAGTATTTCGCCGATTCCATCGACAAGAACACGCTGGTGATCGCCATCTCCCAGAGCGGTGAGACGGCCGACGTCATGGAGGGCGTCAGGCATGCCAAAGCGAAAGGCGCCAGGGTGCTCTCACTGGTCAATGTCGTCGGTTCCACACTGACCCGCGTCAGCGACCGCGTTGCCTACCTCAACTGCGGGCCGGAGATCGGCGTCGCCGCCACCAAGTCGTTCATGGCGGAACTCACCGTCCTCTACCTCCTGGCCTACACCATGGCCGGCAGGTACGATGAGGGAGTCGAAAGACTGCGAACCGTCTCGGAGATGATCGAGACAAACCTGCTTCATAACGGCGCCGAGGTACCCAAGATCGCACTTAGAACCGCCGGCAAGACCGACTTCTACTTCATCGCCCGCGGTATCAACTTTGCCATCGCCGCGGAAGGCGCTCTGAAGCTGAAGGAAATCGCCTACGTCCATGCCGAGGGAATGCCCGCCGGCGAACTGAAACACGGCACCCTGGCGCTGATCCAGGAAGGTGTACCGGTGGTCGCCATCTGTCCCACCGACTACACCCACGCCGAGACTCTGTCTAACATCGCCGAGACCAAGGCGCGGGGCGCTCGGGTGCTCGGGGTTTCGAACCGCCCTGATCCGATGTTCGATGAGTGGATCAGAATCCCTGAGGTCGACGAGATCCTCTACCCGCTGGTGACGGTCATCCCACTCCAATTGCTGGCCTACCACTCTGCCGTCTTCCGTCAATTGGATCCGGACAAACCACGGAATCTTGCCAAGTCGGTTACCGTGAAATAACATTGCCTGCTTTGCTACGCCTTGGATTGCGGCTCTGAGTCGCACGCCCGTCGCACCTTCTGCCCTGCGCCTCTCAAGACGAAGCACCCTAGTGCGTATACATTCCTGAGCGGAGTCCATGACCCAGCGGAAGCCTCGAAACTCAAGGCAGTCTCCTTCAGAGCCGGTATCCATTGGTTCTGGTCGCTCTTCACCCAGAAGCTCTCTTTCACCACCTCATAGCCCTCCAGAAGCCTTGGCAACCTCCGGATTCCGTAGACTCGGCACAGAGGAGGAAAGACTGAGTCCTGTCCCAGGGGGATGGTAAGCAGCATCACGCTGCCGGGCTTCATCAACTCCTTGAGGCGAGTCATCACTTCCAGATCACCGTCAATGTCGTTCTCAAGCACGCCATATCGTCCAGCCAAGCCAACATGTTCCACCATCGAGCAATTGATCACCAGGTCGAACCCATCCACCGGCAGAGACACGTGTCTAATGTCGCCCTGGATGAACTGGATTCCCGGATGTGCAAAATACCACTGGGGCCGCGTGAGATCCGAAGCGATCACTTTGAAGCCTCGATGAGCAGCAACAAGCCCCAGGAAGCTATCGCCGGCACCACAATCCAGCGCCTCGCCCGGACCGGACGGTATCTCTGCCGACACCCACGACCACTCAACATCACGGTCACCGGCAAGATTGGGGAGTCTTTTCCTCACCACCATGCCAAGCAGAATTCGCCCTGCAGAGAACACCATTCCTGCGGCAAGACGACCAATATCCATTATCCAAGGACCTCAGCACGACTGTTCAGCGTCAGCCACGATAGACAGAAGATTCACTCCCCCCATCCGGAGACGCCACCCTATCCGTCGAAGACTGCTCTCTCGACCCCTCGAAAAGTGCTCTCTCGACCAGAGAGCAGATAGCGTGCCCACTGGCAACGTGCGCCTCCTGTACTCTCGTCGTGCTACTTGAGGGAACCACAATTGCCAAGTTTGCCATGTCTTTCAGGGCGCCGCTGTTCGCTCCCGTCAACCCGATCACGAACACCCCCATCGAGCGTGCCATCGCAACGGCCCTGATCACATTGGGCGAACTGCCGCTGCAAGAAATGGAAATCAGAACGTCCCTCTCGGCAGCCAATGCCTCAAGCTGACGACTGAATACATCTTCATACCCGTAGTCATTGGCCACCGCCGTCAGCACCGACGTGTCGGTTGTCAGCGCAATCGCCGATAAAGCAGTTCTCTCGATTCGAAATCGTCCGACGAGTTCAGCGGCGATGTGCTGGGCAACGGCGGCGCTGCCACCGTTGCCCAGCAAGAGGAGCTTGCCGCCGACGCGGTAGGTGGCAACTATTCTCTCCGCGGCGCTGGCTATCAGCGCAGCCATGCCCTCCGCCATTCTGGCCATGACAGAGGCGCCTTCAGCAAACTCTTCTGCCACTGCCTCTGTCATCCACTCTCTCGACATTGTTCTCCTCACTACAGGGCTAACCGGCAAGAGTCCGCGTGGCCGTCCGTCGACCTTTCCACCTCCACGAGGTTCTTCTCGGGAGCGTAGTAGACTATCTGGCTGCCCAAACTCTCAAATGCAAATGGTACGTACAGCAGTTTCCCGAGAGCTGTCAGTACAGCGGATTGACGCTCCGGATTAACGAAGAACAGGATGAAGCCACCACCGCCAGCACCAAGCAGCTTGCCGCCCACGGCACCGGCCTTCACCGCCGTCTCGTAGACGCCATCGATGAATGAGTTGCTGATAGCGCTCGTCAGACCGCGCTTGATTTGCCAGGACTCATCCAGCAGACGCCCAAAATCATCCAGGTCATTCCCTTTGCCGCATAGAATCGCAATCGCGTCATCGACCATTTGCCTCATGCTGCGCAGATCGCAACGCTTCTCCGGCGTTCGCCTTATCTGCTCCGCCGCCACTTCTGACGCACTCCTCGGAAACCGTGTGAAGAACAGCATCAGTCTGCTCTGCAACGCTTCACGTGTCTCAGGCGGTATCGTTATCGGCGAAACGGCTATCTCCTGCGGTCCGCCGAACTCGATCCGGTTGAGCCCGCCGAAAGCAGCTACAACCTGGTCTTGCGAGCCAACGTTCTCCCCTATCCGTTCCTGCTCGACATGGATTGCATCCAGTGCCAGGCCACGCTTCGTCGGCATCTCGCCCCCAAGGGCGCGGAGCGCGTTCAACAACCCCACGGTGAAGGCCGAACTGGACCCGAGTCCAGACATCGCCGGTAAATCGGCGTTATGCTGTATCTCAACACCACGCTCGATTCCGGTGAACAGGAGACACTCCCGCACCGAGGGGTGCTGTATCTCGTCGACCGTGTTGGTCTCTTCACGCTGTCGATACCGGATGACATGAGAATAGTCAAAGAACGGTGGTAAGTAACGGCAGATCACGTAGCTGTACTTGTCGATCGAGGTGCTGATGACTGCCCCGCCATCCTCACGGTAGAAGACGGGGTAATCCGTGCCGCCCCCGAAGAAGGATACCCGCAGCGGTGTTCTACTGATTATCATGAAGCGCTAACCACCAGTTCAGTCGCTATCGGCTTGTGTCGCGCGATACCATGCAATTGTCTTCGTGATGCCTTCGCGGAGATTGGTTTCGGCTTGGAATCCCAGCACCTTCTTCGCCCTGCTCGTATCCAACAGTCGAATGGGGATCATCGAAGGCTTCGAAGGGTCGTAGGTGATCTTCGCGTGGGTGAAGTCGTCGACTTCCAGCATCATCTGCAGGGCCTGCTTGATCGTGTGACCCTTGCCGAGGGCAATGTTGACTGGGTCGTATGTCTCGATCCTCTCCGTGGCCAGCATCATGGCGTCAATGAAGTCGTCGATGTAGATCCAGTCCCTGACATCGTCGCCGGTACCCCACACCTCGAACGGATCACGCCGTTCGACCACCCGCCGGATCAGAGCGGCCATCACGTGCGAAGTCGCGAAATCGTAGTCATCATGGGGCCCATAGATGTTGGACGGACGGAGAACCACCGTCGTCATCTTCTCCCGGAGTTTCTCCGAATAGAGCCGGCACAGTGTCTCCGTGTAGCGTTTCATCCAGGCGACGCCGAAATAGGCCTCGTAGGGGTCACCGTCCAACAACTCCTTTTCTTTCACTGGGCGATCACCTGATGGCGGATAGGCGGCGTTGCTGCTTAACCAAACGAACTTCTTCACCTTGGCGAAGTAGGCCGCTTCCAGCATCTGGGAGTTCATCACGATGTTCGGCGTCACGTGCACCAGCGGCGTCGACGCCATCACCGCCGCCCCGGACGTGCTTGCTGCAACCAGGAAGACGTGGTCGATGCCGGCGACCACTCGCCTGCAGTCGTCCATCAGCGTCAGGTCGCAGGTCACGTATTCGAGCCGTGCGTCCTGAATCACGGGCGGCTTTCGGTGTATCGTCGCCCGTACGTTCGCGCCAAGCGACAGCAGTCTGTTGATCAGATTCACACCGACGAATCCCGCTCCTCCGGCCACCAGGGTATTCGCACCCTCAAATCTCATCGGCGCCCTCATCTCGCGGGGACAGAATCGGGTTCTTCACCGGCCACCAGATGTTGATATCAGGGTCGTTCCAAAGAATCGTGAACTGGCCAGCTCGACTGTAGTAACTTGTCTGCTTGTAGTGGAAGATCGCCACCTCGCTGAGCACCACGTGGCCATTGCCGAATTTCGGCGGCACCAGCACCTGACGGTGGTTGTCATCGGACAGCACAAACGAGTCCCACTGTCTGTACTGTGGAGATTCCTCGTCCCAGTTGACGACCACCATGTAGAACTTCCCGTACAAGCAGGAAATCAGCTTCCAGGTCGCGCCGTCGCCGTGAACGCCGCGAAGGACGTGCCGCGTCGATACCGAGATGTCGTCCTGGATGAACTTGACGTCAATCCCTGCCCTCGTGTAGAGCGCCTCGTTGTAGGTCTCGACGTAGGTACCGCGGAAGTCCTCGAAAACAGTCGGTGGCTCGATCTGGACAACGCCGTCGAGTTTCGTATTCAGTATCTCTACCATCATTGCTCCACGAAGTAGTTGACTTTGTCCAGGTATTCGTCCTGGTGGGCCAGATACCAATCCCAGGTCTCCCTGAGTCCGCTCTCCAGGCTGGTATCCGGATTGTAGTGGATCATCTTCCGCGCCAGCGAGATGTCCATAACGCGTCGCGGGAAACCGGACGGCTTGGACGCATCGAACTCGTAGCTAAAGCCGAGAAAGCTGCTCAGCGCTTCCGCCAGTTGCTTAATCGTATAGCCCCTGCCGCTTCCCAGATTGACGAAACCACTCTCCGTGCCGTAGTGGAGCGCCAGGATTACTCCCTCGGCCACATCACGGCTATACGCGAAGTCCCTGATGGCGCTGCCGTCTCCCCAGATGATCACTGGGTCTTCCTTCTGATTGATGCGGTGCATCAGAGTGGGGATGACCATCGCGTTGTCTGGATCGAAGTTGTCGCCTGGACCGTAGACGTTGCACGGTCGCACGATGGCGAAGTTCTGCAGGCCGTACTGGATGCGGTAAGCCTGGATCTGCAGTTCCGCCATCCGTTTCGCCCAGCCGGGGAACATGTCCATCGGAGGACCCTCCAGGTTCTCACCTTCGCGGAAGATCTCGGTGCTGGCGTAGGCGCCGATCGAACTCGTGTAGACCACCTTCTTCACAGTGTTAACACGACTGGCCTCCAACATGTTGGTGTTCATCATCAGCAGAGGGACGAAGAAGCTGGCGGGCTTGGCTTTGGTCACGTCCACCGAACCCTTGATCCCTGCCACGTGGAAGACGAAATCGATTCCCTCGGTGATTTCCTTGCAGAATTCAAGACTCGAGAGGTCGCCGTAGACATGCTCCGCCCGATCGTCAACCTTGATCCGGTCGAGTGAGACGCTACGCACCAGCGCCCCTGAGTCGCACAGAATGCCGACTATCTGCCGCCCGATCATACCGGTGCCGCCGGTGACCACTGCGCTGCTCCCTGCGAACGATTCGGTGACCCGCGCCTCAATCATGCCTGTGTCTCCATTGTCCGGTAGCTCGGGTTCAACGCGAGCGCAATCGCCGCGACGCCGCCGAGCACCACCAATTCCCCACGACCTATCGCCGTGAGGATTTCGTCCGGCTCCATCAGGACAATCTCCATTTCTTCCAGGTCTCCTGAGTTTGGGGTGGCCGTCAGCCCCACGTCCCGCGCGTGGAAGGCGTGGGCCCTGCCGCACCCGTGGTTAGCGCTGCAGACGAAGCTCCCAAGGCTGCGCCAGTCAGCGCTCGTGAAGCCGGTTTCCTCCCGCAGTTCCCGCCGGGCGGCCTCCCGCGGGCTCTCACCTTCGGCGATACCGCCGGCAGGTAATGTCAGCGTAACCTTGCCGACGCCTCGCTTGTACTGTCGTTCGAGGATGACCCGGCCGTCTGGAATCTGCGCGACGATGACCGCGTACTCCAACAGCCTCACCTGGTAGTAATCCTCAACCACTCGACCGTCAGGAAGGAGTATTCTCTCGACCGACAAACGCACCCACGGGTCCGCCGTGAATATCTCCCTGTTCTCCAGAATCTCCCATGCCGCAAGATCTGTTCCGCCGCCGGTCATTCTCAATATCGTCGCCCCTCTTTCAATAGTCTCTGCCTCTCCCCTGCGTCAGCTATTCCCGATGGGCACAAGAACTCACCAACTAGAACGCATGGCTCTCGCCGCCGTCCACTGCTATTGTCGAGCCGTTGACCAAGCTCGACTGTTCGGAGCAAACAAACGCGACAACACTGGCCACCTCTTCAGGCGTACCCATTCTTCGCAGTGGCAACTGCTGCTCCAGCACCCTCCTGAAACCCTCGGGATCATCTCGCTGTTCCTCTTCCCAGCCGGTACCAGGAATCATTATGCCGCCTGGCGCAATCGTATTGAAGGTGATGCCATCTCTTGCCAAGTACGGATCCATCGAGAGTGTCTTCATAAGACTTATCTCTGCGCTCTTGGCCATGTTGAACCAGGGTCTTCCGCCGCCCTCACGACCATATACCGACGCGATAGTGACGACCCGACCCCATTTCTGCTGCCTCATGTGAGGTATGAAGAATCTTGTGAACCGGACCGCCGCCATTGCATTCTTGTCATACACCTCTCTCCATACATCATCACCTGTCTCTTCAACGATGGGACTTCCCCACCTTCCTCCTCCACCAACGTTATTGACCAGTATCTGTATACTTCCCCATTCTCTGATTATGCTATTGCAGCAATCCGTAATGTCCGACGCGGACAAGACATCAGCCTGAATTCCAAGACACTCAACGCCCCTGGACTCTATCTCCGCCAAGGTTGCGTCTGTTCTCTCCTTCGTCCTTGAACAAATGGCAATATTGCAGCCTTCCTCAGCCAATGCCAGGCTTATGCTGCGTCCGATTCCGTGGCTGCCACCAGTAACAAGAGCGTGCTTTCCTTTGAGCCCTAGATTCATAACGGGTGAATCCTGTCCTGTTGCCCAGCATTGATGCCAATTCCTGCTATCGGTCACCCTCTTGGCGGCATCGTAAATGGCCAACTATACTCGTGTCTTCTTTGGTTTCCATATCACATATGAATAGCCTTCCAGGTACAGGCTTCCCAAGAATGGTCTTTGAACCTTCAGTATTTCGATTTTGTTTTGGGCCTCCAGTTCTCTCAGACGGGTCAGGTAGCTCTCAGTGTAGCCCCGCTTTCGGTGGAACATAATCGCAACATAGTCGATAAGATTTGCTTCATCGTACAGTTCCATGGTCGGCAGAATGTCAATACATAGCTCGGGCGAACGCTTCAGAAGAAATTGAAGGAACGGCTCAAAATCACTGGCCAGCTGTTCGACCGAGCCAATGGTCAGAACCGCGCTATCGCTCTCGATCTGAAGATTCTCGTCTGGAGTCAACATATCAAAGAGATGCCCTGTTATCTTCCAGTTATGAACCTTGCCAATCCTATTCACCAGATCCAGCGAGGACGTCACAAAATCCAGCCCATACAGCTTCTTTTCGGGATATAGCTGTGCCAGTGCGACAAGGTTGAACCCAGTTCCACAGCCAAATTCATAGACAGAGTCAACCTCCTGTAGATACTTCCTGAAAAGCCAGAGTCTGAGAATCCTGAAATAGTCGAGTTCAAAGTTCTGATTGAAGGGCACGACATAGCTGCGGTTGAGCCTTAGTGGCTGGCCAGGCCTGATGAACTTCGGGATCAATTGGTCCAGATCATAGGCACTCTCAACAAAGTCACGAAGGTTTTCCTCCCAACCTCTCTGCCAGACATCCCGCCTTTCCGGTGCTCCCACGACTTGCTTGTCAGATTCTATCTTCCTTAGAACGTCCACCAAGACCCGGTCACGTTCAGGACCATTGAGTTGCCTGTAGCGAAAATCTGTTCTGGTGACCAATTCCCGGCATTCAGCAGGAATATCATCAACGGTTGTGCCAAATGAACGTGCAAAATCTTCCAGTGTCAATTCGGAACAAGTATCGGATGATGCTTCTGCGCTACCGCTCATGAACAACCTCAGCTCCAGTAATGCCAACAGCAAGTGCCTTCATATTGCAGCATCTCACGCTTTTCGCTTATTCGGGGGAACGGTCAGAATGGTCCCTGAAACCGCCGTTCATGGGTGTAGAAATCTTCCCTGGACAGGTCCGTGGAATCAAGGTTCAGCATGTCTTCCACGGTTCGGATGATGTCCACTGCGTTGGGATAGAAAGCGTCCTCAAGATGCCTCGCAGTAGGGCAGGGCGTCTCCGCGAACCCAATGCGGCGTACTGGGGTCACCAGGCTGCCAAAGCACTTATCAGAAACACGAGCGGCAACCTCAGCACTGAAACCACAGTTCAACCAATCGTTGTCGGCCACAATGCATCGTCTTGTCTTGTTCACTGACTTCACGATTAGCGTTTCGTCGAAAGGCGCAATTACTCGGGGATCAACGATTTCGACGCTCACGCCCCTCTGGCTGAGTATTTCCGCGGCCTTGAGGGCCTCCACATTCATCCAGGACGTCGCAACCACTGTAACGTCGGTACCTTCACGTAGCACGTTTGCCCCGCTCAACGGGAGAACAAAGGGCTCTTCAGGGACCTCGCCTTCTTGCCAGTAGAGCCATCTGTGTTCCACGAATACCACTGGGTTGTCGTCCCGAATCGCTGCCGTCAGCAGGCCCTTGGCGTCGCGGGGTGTCGTTGGCAAAACGACCTTCAGACCGGGAACATGGGCGAAGGTGGAATACATGCCCTTGCTGTGCTGGAATCCCTGTCCCCATCCTCGGCCGATGACGGCCCTTATCACGAGAGGAACCTCGAGAGTCCCGCCAGACAAATATCGATACGCGGAGACCATGTTTGCCAATTGGTTCATGGCCAGCAAGAGGAAATCGACGCGGATGTGGACGTTGATCGGTCGCAAGCCATTCAGGGCGGCGCCCAGCCCGAAGCCAGTCATCGTGTCCTCGGCAAGTGGTGTGTCGAAGCACCTCTCAGGCCCGAACCGTTGCACCAATCCTTGGGTGGTGCCAAAGATGCTCTTGTGATCGGGTACACCGATACCGTAGACAAAGACGCTGGGATCGCGGTCCATCTCTTGGACGACAGCCTCCCGAAGTGCCTCGCAGTAGCTGATAGTCCTTGTCATGTTGTGAGTCTTGAGCCAGGCACTGGTCTGTCGGACACTATTCTCATCCAATCTCAACAACCTCTCCCGCAGAACTCGTCCTGCTTCGGTGCGGTCGATGTCTGGTACAGCCTCTACTCCAGAAGGACCATCCCCGGTCGCGTCCCCGGCCGGCCGGCGCTGCCAGACTGCGGGTAGTCTTCCTCGGGTTGCGGAGCGAAGACATTCCTGTAGAGCTCTTCGTCATCGACAAACGGGGCCGCCATCGCCAACCGGACGGCTTCGTCCACTCGTTCGTCGATCCGCTTTTCCATGATCACGATCTCGGCCTCCGGAGCGCCGCCTTTCAACAACTTGTTCCTTTGCAGAGCTACCGGATCTCGAGAGTACCACTTCTCAAACTCATCTCGTGAACGGTATCCGGCATCGAAGTCCTCGTTGACACCGACGTGCTCCAGGTATCGGTAGTACTCAAGGTGCATGAAGCAGGGCATTCCGGTGGACGAAATCAGATCCATCGCTTTGCGAGCAAGACCGTGGATGGTCTCGGCATCCGTCGTATTGTCCGCCAGGACGTTGCACCTGAAATGCGACACGATTTCCGTTATGGAGTCATAGCCCTGCCGCAGGTGAGTCGGGGTATGAACGGCAAGCCGGTTGTCCTCAACATGCGAGTGGGCGCCGTCGCACTCCCCGAAGGCGCCGCACTGGTTGACGAGTTCAAGAGCAGCATCGACATGCT
>SDBT01019883.1_pt1 | contig 10512 bp, 14 predicted proteins | sample 2277101 | NCBI WGS metagenome assembly SDBT01 (sample SAMN10404973, study PRJNA504765) | marine sediment metagenome | isolation source: marine sediment core GS10_PC15, 103 cmbsf | place: Arctic Ocean: Southern Knipovich Ridge | collected 2010
AAACGCCATTCGTAAAATTCAGCAGGATCTATGACGGTGTAATATGATCCCGGTTCGGGCATACAGATAGAAAGAGCCTCCCGAAACCAACTCATAACAACCTCTTGAAAAATTTCTTATCTTTATCAAAACCCGCCAAAATTTTATCCAAACGACGTTCAGCCTCTATTATTTCACTTCTGTCCACAACACTTTTACGAGTTGCATAATCAATGACCGAAGCTAACGCTTCTATTTCTCTTTTTCTGCTAGGTTTCACTGTTCTTTTATCTGTAATATTGCGTAATTTCGTTCTAAAATATCTTTTGCATATCCAATGACATAAAAAGTACTACTAAATATATGAATTTCTACATCAAGTATACGCCCCAATATCTCTCTCATTACTTTCATATTCAAATCATCATTCCAAATCTCTTCTTTTTTTCGACAACCGACCTGAAAAAGTACGTCGTCTCGAAAAACCAATCGAATAAAACCGTCTTGTACCTTTTGATTCATCCAAGATAAATAATTGCCAGTTTCAGATTTGCCTAAATACTTCTTAATTGTCTCCCAATGATGACTCTCGTAATTTTCACCAATTATTAGATCTCCACCCGGAGAAATCCAATTTCCTACCGAAACTACGAAACCGGCTCTATGAGCTGTTTCTTCGCAAGGAAGTTCTAGCAAACCATTCTCCTAGCATCAACGCAGGAATGGATCAATCATGGCAACCTCTTCCGCTGGCGCCACCGTTATTTCTGGAGTACTTCTACTGGTAATTCCATCAGGAATGATATTTCTTGGATGAACATCAATAACATCATCGCCGTCACCCCTAATTTGATATTGCCGCTTTGTAGGGTCAAAATCTACAACTGTTCCTCTAGAAAAAGTCGGAGTAAGAACAACTCCTTTGCCTTTTCCTTTACGCCCCTCAGTGAAATAACGTACTTTATCTTCAGATCTGAAACGTCTACCCCTTGCCTCTTTAATTAAATGACCAATTAGCCAATTCATATTTATTCTCCCTTTACACACTATATAGTATGTTCAACGGATCAAAACCTCTTCTGTTTGAGCCTCATTATTAGATTTTCGACTAACTGAACTTTCAATCCTTCCCCAATCCATATCGGGACGAATCAACTCCTTTTAGTATTGAAATTATACCATTATGTGTCTTGGTCGATAACCACCAAAGCTGGAAATGATTCTATGCCCAACAAATATAATGCTACAAATCGATGACCGCCCTCTAAGATGTATGGACCGTCATTGTCCATGACAATAATTAAAGGCGATATCTCCCCTGATTCCCGCATCTCATTCGCCAAGACGTGACTGACTGCGGGGCAAGCCCCGCAGCTTCTCAGTTCAATGTCGTTTCCAACGAAACAGACTCCCTGAGCGTTAATTCGGGAAAGCCCTTCCCTATATACTTATTGTAACTTAAATTCTGCTTATGTAATCCAAAACTTTTAATGTTCTCAGCAGCATTTATATCTCTATCATGAACAGTTTTACATTGATCGCATTGCCAATTCCTGTCCTTCAATGTAAGATCTTTCTTAATCCAACCACAACAAGAGCACATCTTACTACTAGGCTCAAATCTGCCTATCCTTAACAAGTGTTTTCCGTACCATTCACTTTTATATTCTAACAAAGTTACAAATCTACTCCAAGAAACATCTCCAATACTCTGAGATAAACAACGATTCTTCATCATGTTCTTAACTCCTAAATCCTCAATACAATATGCATTCACTTGGCTCTCGTGAACGAGTTTATGAGTTAATTTATGAAGAAAATCATTTCTCTGATTGGTGACTTTCTCATACTGTCTTGCTAAACGCTTTCTTGTCTTTTCTCTCCTCTTGCTACTTTTAAAACCGTTCTTTTTACCCTCTCTAGATCTATGAGAATGTCTCTGCTGAAGACACTTCAACTTCTTTAATGAATTCCTGAGATAACGTGGATTCTTTATCTTCTCCCCATTGGAAAGAATAAGAAAATCCTTCAAACCCAAATCAATACCCACAGTAGTATCTTCTGTTATATTTTTCTTCCCTACCAACTCCTCTGGATTCTCTACTAGAATAGAAACAAAATACTTACCTGAGGGCACTCTTGAAATTGTTACCGTCTTAACTTTTCCTTCAAACTTCCTATGAAATACTGTTTTTATATTAGGTACTTTAATAAGCGAAATCATGTTGTTATCAAAACTAATTTTCACCTTCTGAGGACACTGAAAGCTCTGTTTCCCTCTTCGGTTTTTAAATTATGGTTACAAGAAAGAGATTTCTTTTCTTGTTGATACTTTTGTATTTTTTGTTCAAGTCCCCAATTATAGATAAATCGAGCACATCCAAAGTGTTTATTCAACAGAATTTGCTGTTCTATGTTTGGATATATTCTGTATTTAAAGGCTTTTAGTATCATGTGTTATAAATACTACATTCTTTTTGTAATCTCCTTTACTATTTTCATTTTAATAATCTTTTATGTTGTCGAGCTTCATCCACAGGGCGAGCCCTGTGGTTTTCGCTTTTCGACCTTATAACAACGATCAATATCATTGCGAGTATAGAAATTATCTCGTGGCTTAGGACTGCCCAAATCAGACATGGGAATTTCACGAATATTAGGCACAATTTCGTATTCGTGCATAGATGCGCCAATGGAAGATATGTTGTTTATATGAAAACGTCAAGAAAACCCCTATGTCTTTAGCATAGGGGATGAATTGACGTAAACTTCTAATAAAATACTTTGAATTATTTTTAAACAAAAAAGGAATCCTTAAACATTCTACGTATTAACACTATATGTTTCTAGGGACGGGACGTCCCAAAGTAAAGCCTCTGGAGAATACCTTGAGTAAACGGGGTTCTATGAAGGAGGAAACCCAAAGGTCTTTAGCCTTTGGGTAGTTCATTTGGTCTAATACACGCAATCCGCCAACAACACTACCAGCTATAGGGTAATTAGTTGTGTAATCAGAAGACTCCAGAGACGATTCTTCGCTGGTTTTCTGTAACCAATTCATACCCATTTTTCGCGAAAATAAAAGAATTATCCTTTATTGTAATTTGGTTCAAGTGGGCTCGCCTGACCGAAGAGCATAGACTATCTGCCAGATTCGATCAACTTCGCCACACTCAATTAACTCCAACGGTTCGACTCCATCGAATACTTTGTTGGGAGTCTCAAGCCAATCTATAGCGACTTCCTCGCTCATAATCTCAGTAAGTGCTGCTAATATCTCATTTTTCGCGGAAATAAAACTATCCCCTTTACCATAGCATTACAAATTTGTGTGTCTTATAACAGGAATTAATCAGAGATTTTACCATACTATTATTCGAATATGAAGCGAACACATCAAAAAATATACTACTCGAAGAACGTAAATTGTCACTAATTTTATTAATTGCCGCTAAATCTGGATTCAACCAAGAAGTTGATCGAATATCTTTTAGTTCATATGTGGAAACAATAGGCAGCGGGCGTTTTTTGTTAAACATAATATCATGCTCATGCTGAAAGTCCTCTATATGGTCATCACGGGCAAACACAACGAACGCTGACGCAAATTCTACGGCCTGATGACAGATAAACGTACTACCTGATTCACGAGGTAATCGCAACTGCAAAGTCTGATATGGTGAAATCTGATATACCGGAGGCTCTTGAAACGATATTTCTTGTTCCAAATAAGCGTTAATCAAAGAAATCGCAGGGGCAACCAAAGGATAATCTGCATTTGGGGTGACTGGAATTGACATTATTATTCTCCTTTTAGACAACTCTATATTCGCGGACAACTCCGCTCCTTATTATACATAGTAATTGCTCGCGGAAAATAAAGAACTATCCTTGGATTGGGAAGAATTTATCCTAAATAATAGGAAGATACTTACTTAAAAATTCCTGGATTTTCCTCTTACCCGGATTGCCCCATAGACCTCGTGGATGAATTGTTACTTTTCAACAACAAAGGACACACCAAAGAAAAAACGCAAAAATAAAACGTGAACTGGCTACAAAAAATAACAAATATCCGAAAAATTAGCCAAATGGACGAACCAGGAACTATCCCTATACCTCCTGGGCACGTGCGACTTTATCACTATTTTCCTGGCAACCAAATAGAGAACATAAGACAAAATGGGATCGATATTACTTATGCTCGTGGTGAAACGTACGGTGAACCAAACAGCGTTTGGGCCAGCGCACAAAAACCTTCAAAAAGCCACACATTTGTTGAATTTAGCGTTTCAAAAGATGATCCTAGTTGGCTCATTAACAAACCAACAACCGAAAGAGATGTTCAAGCTATTCAAGATTATGGGTCAGATGTAGCATTTGGAAGAACCATTAAACCAGAAGAGTTTATCGCGATACATGAACCTTGGCATGGTCATTATCGTTACATAATGAATGACCCACAATTGCTCGAAGAAGTCCGACAAGGTAAATTTGATTATCTACTTGACGACGAAGAATATGCTTCAGCAATTCATAAAATCAAAGAAACTCAACCCAATTAAATTTCCGCTAACTTGTAAAATTGATTTACAAATTGCCTATTCCTCAATTTTCGCGGAAAATAAAGAATTATCCTTGATTTGGAAATAATCTAGCTTTAACCTGACTATAAATAACAGGAAGATATTTACTTAAAAATTCCTGGATTTTCCTATCATTATCTGGATTATCCTCATACAACAAATACCCCTCCAAATTGTCAATTAACAACGTAGGATCTGATTCAACCCTGTAATGACTGTCATTGAAATCAATCTGCATAGGATTAATATCTAACTGATCCGCAATCTCATAGGCATAAGAACGCAATTCCTCAGATGCAGCAACAACGTGCCCATATGTCGAGTCGTCATCAGAAGCGCCACGAGGAAAATAATTTCTCAATATACTACCCAAGAATGGAGGAAGTCCAAATGTGTTATAAAACACAGATTGGTGATAATCTCGATTCCACACTAAATTATCACCAATTAATGTGAAACTAATAGAACGCTCCCGGAAAGATAATTTCTGTAACCAATTCACATTTCTATTTTCGCGGAAAATAAAGAACTATCCTTTATATTTGGGAATATTACAGCAATTTACCCCATTGTTCGCTCATTGCTTTAGCAATACCAATAAAAGTTTTACTTCTTAATTTTGCCCTATCTTTAGAAGGTGGCATCTTCCAAATCCTTTGCTCTCGTCCATTGACAATATTTGTAGGTTTTAATAGTGGTAATTCTTTTAACCACAAACATGTTGCTTTGGTTTCTCCATGACCAAACTGCCATGGCTGTATAATTTGATCAGGCTTTCTCCATTTAGTTGACATTATTCCTATTGGGTTTTCTATAGCTACCTTCGAACAAGGTGTCATTGCAAACATCATAAAAAACTCTATACTTTTTTGTTGTCTGCCATTTGCTATTTTTTGTTTAAACCACCTTGCACCTGATACTGCTAAATCAGTACATGGCGGAAAGGCTATTATTAGGTCCCAATCTTGGGAAAGCAACAAACTAACATCCTGTTGTAAATGCCACTTTGGATGACCACCAGAACATGGTTCTAGATCGCATGAATATGCCTCATGCTTTAATTTACGAAATTCTTTTGTTACCACTTGCGACTCTTCACACGCTATTAATATTTTTGCCACCTTTATTACTTCCCGTTAGTCAACATTTCATTTTTCGCGGAAAATAAAGAACTATCCTTGAATTTAAAAATGTATATACAAATCACGAACGACTAAACACAAAAATAGGCTCCGTATGCCAAGTAATCTCCCCATCCCTCCGATGGAATTCTGAGTTCGCTAGTCGCATTTCATATTTTTTCTTCAACACAAAACCCAATTCTTCCATAATGCCACACAAATCGTCAGCAATAGGACACTTCTTGTAATTCTTCACATTAAAAATCACATGACCATCACCCTTCACCACGCGAACAGACTCAATCAATATCTTCCGCAAAAAATTATCCCTCCATAATCCATACTCAGGATAACGCAAATAAGACTGACTAGATGAAAGAGAGTACTTCTCCACATCAAAATATGGCGGAGAACTAAACACCAAATCATAAGAACTCTCAACCAATTTAGGCATAATGTCCTCAGCACAACCCAAATCAAAAGAAAAACCAAATTTCCAGTCATTTATGAAAAATCCAGCCATCTTCATATTACCCGTAGCTGTACGTCCGTCTGGATCTATACCATGATATGATATACCACGATTAGAAGATATACACCCAGATAATCTACCACTATAACCAGAACAAGGGTCTAAAACCCTACCACCCTCAGGAACATAAACATCATAAAAATATTTGGCTATAGCTGGCTTGAAATTCACAACACTACGAACACCATCACGAGTACGTAAAATTCTACGCAAACCAGAAGGATTAGGCTTTTTCCCCAACTTCATCCAACGATCAATAGCATCCCTAAATAAATCGTCATCCTCAAATTGCTCATAAGGACTACGATAATTAGTTAAACACTTGACACGAACCATATGCGGATGAAAATGATTGGCTAACCTTAAACCAGTAGTATTCATCTGTAAATGATTATTATCCAATAAAGGATTCTTAGTGTTAAACAAAGATGTCATCTCTTTAAGCAATTGAGATGAAGTTAACTTGTTATGAGGGTAACCCTGTTTTCTATAATATTCGGCTATTACAGAAACTAAAAGCTGTTTGGTTTCATTGTCAGATTCTTGATATAAATTAAGAAGTTTCTCAGGATTGAGGTCATTAGACCAATAAGAGAGGGCGCCGTCTCTTAGGAGTTGAGATTTAGTTGTGCCTAAAAGTTTGGACTTGAAATCCAGTTGAGTGTGCTCTTCTTGGGATAATCTTAATAGACAAGTGTTAGTTCTCATTTAATTCTCCTTTAAACAAAGATTCAACATGTTTATTGGCAAAAATATTGAGTTTGTCGTTCTGGTCAGGGTGATTTTTTATTAAATATTCATCAATTTCGTGCAAATATTGTCTAATTACGCCAATACGATTAATTTTTTCTAATTCTTTTCGTTTATTCTTTTTCTCTCGCCAAATACAATAATCTTCTTTATTGACTTTATATCGCATGCTAGGAATTATGTAGGGTTCTATTATAGAAAAAAGTTTCTGAGTGTTTTCTACGTTAAATTTCATTCTATATTTTATCTCACCATTTTTCTTTTTGCCCGCCGATCTGGGTTGGGCTGTAATATCCCACATTTCTTCGAAAGCATCACACATAAGTTGAACTTCTTCAAAAGAGAAACTGTCTGTACAAAATTGACAAGCCGGATTGTGATTTAAACTCAATCTCGTGTACCAGTCGGTTGTACCGTCGTCCATAAACCATATTGCTAATGCTAAATCATCAATGTGATTAAGAATATCATCTGTAATTGCTTTCTGTCCATTGCAATAAAATTTTTGCACAATTTTTTCAATATCGGAGTTAGCATGAGTGTAAAATATAATCTCATAATTTCTTTTGTTATACCTCTTGTCAAAATCAGCAGTAACCTGCAATGAAGTCGGACTGATGTGTTCTTTGAGTTCAGAATATTTCCATAACAGATAATCTTTTTGATAAAGAGATTGCTTCATTTTTATAGAACTAAACGACATTTTCCCCGCATCTCCCATTAGTCCCCCATAAACGATCTTTTTTTGATGGAATGAAAGCGGCTTTTCAGTCTTTTTTCTGTGAATATACTTGGCCCCTAGTCTCTTTATGCCCCAAAATTCCCTTAACTGGGTTATGTGATCACGTTGAATATTATATTTCTCCGATATTTGATCTAGGCTTCGACCAGACTTGTATTCTTTTTCAAATTGTTCTTTTTTAATATTTAACTTGTTTTGAGCCAAAGCACTATAAAAGCCGATCTGGTGTTTGGATATGCCTAATTTTTTTCGCATTTCTACTAAACTTACATTTTGTTTAATTAAATCTAAAAATTCCTCATAAGATATTCTTTTTCGTGTCCTAGCCACAGAAACGTGAAGATTGTGCTCAACCTGTTGACCGTCCTGAGGTTTATCGATTTTTAAACATCTGCTTTTTCTACGGTTAGATAATGTTTGTTTTGAAATAGTTGCGATTCCAGGATGCTTGATCAGATATTCTTCAATATTTTTAAAACCGTGCATTTTAACATGCTGTTTGGTAATTTGTTTGTATAGTGTTCCACATTCGGCACATTTTACTTTTTCTTCATCCATGTTTATCTCCTTGGTTGACATATTATACAGTTATTTATATAACTGGGAGAAAAAATTCAGGATTTTTTATTATAATTGGATTTGGGGAATTTCGAATGTATATACAGAGTTCTGAGAAATGGATAAAAAAGTGGGATTTTTAGCAGTGATTAAGGGTTATGCCCCTTTAAATATGTAGCGGAACCACCTACTTCTGCCCCCTGGTAAAGTGAATTCCGGAACGGTTACAGTCTTGGTGAGACCCACGTATGGCTGATATTTTTTCTGTTCATATAGTTTATTTAGATCTTCTTCGTAGTTGTTTTTTAGAGAATCTAGTGTTCCCATTAATTTATCTGCTCTATCCATTCCTCCAAATACTTTGGCTGGTTCTTGGAAGTGCAGGTCCATAATTAATCGTCGTAGGCAGAATACAGCGGCTTGTTCTGATATAGTAACGCTATATCGTGTCGGCAGTGACGTCAATGAAAAGGCGCTTTGAGGGGGGAATTGATTGAAAAATTCTACTGATTCTGCTAGAAAGCTCAATAATTCATTATCGGCAAACCATCGAAAATTATAACTTGTGGTAATTTCATCGACTGAAGAAAGAGCATTATCAAATGTTATTTCTCCTTTTAGATAATCTGCATTAAATCCTGTATCTTTTAATTCTCCGTTGATAAATACTCTTATTTTAGCAGGTTGGTTCCATCGTGGGAAGCTAAATGTGGCTTTGGTTCTAGCATTATTAAGTCGTCCAATTTCATGGAAGACTGGAATTCTTTGGGTATATCCTATGAGTGTTTCTAAAAAAGACCGAAAAGCAATAAGCACTGGATTAACCACAACTACATCTGTTTCGCTAACTACGAAATTTTCTGTAAAGAATTCATCTGAGGGACCTCCTGCTTCTTCTACGACATAATCCACTCGCAAGGTATATAGCCCTGGAGTTTGATCTGTGGGTATAGCCCAGCCAAATGCATATTGTCCTTTTGCAACTCTATCAGCGGCTTCTCCTGAGTCTATAGTGGCTCCGTCTGAGTCTAAGATGAGTATATCTATATTTGAGGGATCAAAAAGTTCGCCTTCTATGTCGGAAAACGAGAAGAAAAATATAGCTGTTGTTCCAGCGGTAAATTCTCCTGTATTGGTAATTTCTACAGCCATTTGAAGCCCTTTTTTAGAAAATTCTATTCTCTATTTACAAATTGGTGTGCTGTTTTCCTGCTTTATTTTTGGGTCAGAGTCGATAATGTATAATGGGATTACAAAAACGGAGATAGAGCATGACAGCAGAGTATGTCTACATGCGAGGGGGGCCACCAATAGATAAAGACGAATGGTTGGCCAAGTCTGAAAAAATACCGTATATCAAATATATTTTGAAGAATTTTCAATGTCCTGGCGATATTCTGATGCTCTCTGCATGTGTGCGGGACATTAAGCAGTGGAATCCTCATTTTCAGTTAGATATTCGCACATCGCATGATGTGATTTTTGACAATAACCCCTACATAACAAAACTTGAAGAAGGAGATCCTTCAGTTCGGGTTTTAGAAATGCATTATGAGACTATTCATCAGTCCAACCAGAATATGCACGATCATTTCATTCATGGATTTGTAAAAGATTTCAACGAACAAACCGGGTGTTCCATTAAGTTAACACAGTTTAAGCCTGATTTGCACCTGACCAAGGAAGAGAAAGATACCCCTGTTTTCAAGAACCAGCCTAAGAAATTTGTGCTCATAAATGCTGGTGGAAAAACTGATTATACAACCAAATGGTGGTGGAATTCTGCGTGGAAGGAAGTAGTTGATAGCTGTCCAGACATCCAGTTCGTCCAAGTTGGCAAACCTGACGAAAAAGACTCCGGAGCAGGACAGTCTATACATGAAGAAATTGAATGTTCTAATGTTTTTAATAAAATCAACAAGACCTCAATGAGGACACTAATTCGTCTGGTTTATCAATCTGTAGGTACTTTATCTGTAGTTACCTCTATTATGCATATGTCGGCGGCTTTTGATCGTCATGCAGCTGTTATTGCGGGAGGGCATGAGCCATGGTGGTGGGAGCGATATCCAGGACATGATTATTTTCACACGATTGGATCTTTGGAATGCTGTGGGCTTGGTGGTTGTTGGAAGAAAGAATGTCATAACAAAAATGATCGTGGTCGGCAAAAATGCATGGAAATGATGGACCCTCAAGCAGTTGCAGCTGCAATTAAAACGTGGTTTTGATGCGTATTTACAC
>SDBT01019884.1_pt1 | contig 10512 bp, 8 predicted proteins | sample 2277101 | NCBI WGS metagenome assembly SDBT01 (sample SAMN10404973, study PRJNA504765) | marine sediment metagenome | isolation source: marine sediment core GS10_PC15, 103 cmbsf | place: Arctic Ocean: Southern Knipovich Ridge | collected 2010
AAACTGGTTGATCTGCAATTGGAGTTGAACACTCTTTTGCAGAAATATACGGAAAAACATCCTAAGGTGATTCGAGCAAGAGAGCAGCTGAGGCAGATAGAGAAACAACTGAAAGGATTTTCCGGCAGAGAAGTAGAATATGCTCGGTTACAGCGTGAAGTAGAAGCCAATAGAAGAATTTATGCGATGCTTAAAGAAAAACTTGAAGAGGTAAGAATTACAGAAGCAGAAAAAATCCCTGACGTTTCTATAATTGACCCTGCTGGTTTACCTAAATCACCAGTGAGTTATCAGTTAAGATTTAATTTAGTTTTAGGAGGGTTTTTGGGGTTGGTTGTAGGAATGGTTGCGGCCTTTGTAGCGGAGAATTTGGATACTTCTCTGGTAGCGATAGGAGATGTCGAGAATGTCGTGAAAGTGCCTGTCCTGGGGGTTGTCCCTTCAATAGTTTCTGATAAAGGTACGCTTAAGAGGAGGTTTTTGCGTAAGAAAGCCAGCAGAAAGCAAGAGAGGTATGTGCGTTTAGTTGTCCATTACAAGCCGACTTCACCTATAGCAGAGCTATTTCGTAATATTAAGACAAACATTAAACTATCCTCATCGCGCAAGACGATTTTAGTTACCAGTGCTGGTCCTGAGGAAGGCAAGACAACTATCCTCACAAATCTGGGTTTGATTTGTGCTCAGGATGGGCTAAAGGTGCTTTTGTTCTCCTCGGACTTAAGAAGGCCTGCTGTAGCAGGATCTTTTGGATTGAATAGGAAGCCTGGCTTAAGCGAGCTCATTATGGGGACAGCTGTTTTAGACAAGGCTTTAAGGAGTTCATCGGATATGATGTTGGGCGAGATGGCTATTGAAGAAATATTAAAACGTCCTGGCCTAGAACGGGTATGGATTCTTCCAGCCGGCTCTTCGCCTTTAAACCCCTCTGAGGTTTTAGGCTCTAAGGAACTGGATAGCCTGATGGGAAAGCTCAAGAAAGATTTTGATATTATTTTGCTTGATTCCCCGCCTGTTCTTCCTGTCAGTGATGCGACTATTCTAGCTGCTAAAGTGGATGGGGTTATCTTGTGCTATGAGATTGGAAGGACATCTCGAGATGCTTTGGTGAGAGCCAAGTCACAGTTGGAGTCCGCGGGAGCAAATGTTTTAGGAATAATCCTTAATCACATCAAGCCCCAGACGCAGGTCGGTGATGCATACCCCTATTATAGATACAGATATTACGGCAGAGAAAAAGAAGAAGCTATCGATTAGAAGAAATAAAAATCTCCACTACACACCTTGCTTTGCGGACTTTATCCCAGTGGAAATCGGGACTTGCAATGACATTCCTTCAGTTCAACATCACTCCATGAATAATGGTAAGTGTCCAATTAACTCCCTGTCATTGCGAATGAAACGTTGGGTGGGCTGCATGCCGCCCACCTGGAGTTAGGCTTGCCCCGACGCAGGTCGGGGGACAAACCCCTCCATGCGCATGATTGAGAGCCAGATATGTTAAGAAAAGGTCAAGCTAGTAATTATGTTTTGCTTGTTATTGTATTAGTGCTTGCTTTTTTGATCTTCCATGTCATAGGACTATCCAGGCACATTCTTGTCGCTTGCTTGGCTTCGGCTGTATTCTTTGTAGCTTTTCTCAGAACAGACCTCGCTCTGATTCTCTTGATTCTTTCGATGCTTCTTTCACCGGAGTTCGGATTCGGACATATTCCAGGGAGAACAGTGGTGATCCGGTTTGATGACATAATTCTATTTGTTGTCTTTTTTGGTTGGCTGGCGAAGATGGCAGTGAATAGGGAATTGGGGCTATTGAGGACCACTCCTCTTAATCAACCCATACTCGCATATATCTTTGTTTGCATCCTGGCAACTGGGATAGGGGCGGTGCAAGGCACAACTGACGCTAAACATGGGTTTTTTTATATCGCAAAATATGCAGAATACTTTCTCCTCTTTTTTATGGTTAGCAATAACATAACAGGCAAGAAACAGGTGAAGGTTTTTGTATCTTTTATCTTACTAACCTGTCTTGTGGTATGTGTGTATGCGTTGAGAACCTATCTTCTACACGGGGGGCGCGCCACCGCTCCTTTTGAAGGAGTAACTGGCGAAGCAAACACTTTGGCTGGTTACTTGCTCGTAATCATGGGCATGACGTTAGGGCTGTTTCTTTACACTCGGTCACTGAGATTGCGTCTTCTGTTGGGGGGCCTTCTTGCTTTTATGGTTTTCCCTTTTCTTTACACCCTCTCGCGGGGAGGATGGTTCGGTTTTTTCGCAATGTCGTTAACTTTCTTGGTTCTTTGTAAACGAAACAGAGAAATGTTGCTATTGGTTTCAGTAGGTGTGATTATAGCGGCTCCTCTTATTCTTCCCGAAGCAGTAATCCATCGTTACAGAGCCACTTTTCTCCCCGGCAAAACTTATGAGCTTTTGGGGAGAAAAGTCTCTATTGATGAGTCTGCATCGTTACGGATCAGGTCTCTGGAAGCTTCTTTGAAGCAGTGGAGACAACGTCCTATTCTGGGACATGGGATTCCTGCTGGAGGAGCTGTTACTGATGTTCAGTATGGACGCACCTTGAGGGAAGTTGGTATTGTAGGCTTTTTGTCGTTTGCGTGGATCATAATCACTCTTCTCAGGTTAGGGTGGAGGAGTTTCACAAATCCTGAAATAGATGATTTTGGGCGGGGGTTAAGCCTCGGATTTATTTGTGCTTTGACAGGTCTTCTTCTCATGGGTGTCGCGGCTGAAGTTTTCATAATTATCCGTATTATGGAACCTTTCTGGTTTTTGGCGGCAATAGTGGTGATGTTGCCAGAGATTAATTTGCCTGCGCAAGAAGCTGTTTAACTGATAATTCCGGTAGGTCAGTCGGGTGCCTGGAAGAACGTCTCTCAGGTCAAAGCCCGGTCATATATTTCCTCTAACCGTTGGCCTTGCTTCACAACATCATAATTCTTCTCAATGTGTTCTCTTCCTTTCAAACCCATCTTCTCCCACAGAATGGGATTCGATAGAAGAAAATCCAATCTTTCTGCCAGAGAATCTACATCTCTTTCCGGTACTAAATACCCGCTCTCTTTGTCTATAACAACTTCTGGTATATCACAATGTGTTGTTGAAAGGATTGGCATACCGGATGCAGAGGCTTCGATAATACATACTGGAGCTCCTCCTTCGATATCACCATTAGATGCATGAATACTCGGGTGAATAAATATATGATGGCGATATAATTCTTTCAGAAAGGCAGGATATACCCGGTAGCCGAGCAAATTGACATGATTTTCCAGATTGTATTCCTGTATTACCCCAAAAATCTTTCTTTTCTCCTCCTCTTGGCCAGGGCTGCCCGCCGAATCTCCAATAATTGTTAATTTCAACATTAGCTCAGGATGAATCTGTTTAACCCTTCCGAATGCTTCTACAGCATAAGGAATTCCCTTTTTCTCCCTGAAATGCGCGGATATTAAAATTCTTATTTCCTTATCCTCGCCAAGCTTCCTTGCATCAAATTCAATATGATTGAGGTCAATACCCAGATACTGAACAATAATCTTCTCTGGAGGGCAGCCTAATTCTACCAGACATTGTTTCATATGATTTCCCTCAACAAGAGATATCTCCCCCCCTTGAAATAGTCTCTTATATCTCGTTCTCCATTCTGGATATTGGGAAGGAAGTAAGCTTAAATCAAAACCATAAAATGTAGTGACTAAAGGTAATTTAAATATCCTCTTAAGGCGTAGAAGATCGTAGCCAGAAGAACCAAAGTGCGCGTGGAACAATTCGGGTCTATCCCTTAGCAGAAAAATTGAAAATGGAGGATAAAACTTGAATAATTTCTTCCATGCTTTATTGAAAAAGGTGGATGGATCTCCTATTCCTTCTTTTAACTCCAGTGACCGGATGTGCTTCGTGGGATAAGTATCCAGATTCTGTGTAGTATGACAGTAAACAATCGGTTTGTACCTTGTAAGGTTCTCTATCTGTCCGTATATCCATGTTCCTGTTATCGGCAAATATGGACCTGATATGTAGTGGACAACTGCTTTCATAATTCTTCTATTTTTCTGAATTAGAATTCTCGTGATAAGCCGCATCCGCGGAAGATGAGATTCTGAGTTGCTTAATTAGGTGGAAAGCTTCCTGATATAGAGATTTATCCAATATAAAGAGAATAACTGCATAACTTATTATGCCAACAAGAACGGCTAATATAAGGACTGCCAGATCGCTTGTTTCTGAAGCAGTCTTGAGAGATGTGCGGAGTATACCTGTAATTATTACCATTCCAATCGTTGCCAGAAAGATAGAAGTGAACTGCCTGGCAAAGTAACTCACTTTCAGATTGATCAGTCTGAATGGAATAGCAAGAGCTGGATATAATAATAAGGATTGAGCGATGGCATAAGCAATGGCTACGCCTTCTAAATCCCAGAGTAACCCCACGAGAAAAGAAACGGTCACTATACTGATTGCAAAAATCCCCCACCGTAGCTGAATGTCAGTTCTTCCCTGAGACGTATATATCCATCCTACTGTAGTAAGCACAGATTGCGCTAATCCCACGACAGCGAGAATTTGAACTAGAAAAATCGACCTTTCCCACTGGGGTCCAAAGATTCCCCTGACAAACTCAGGGGCTACTACCAGAAGTCCCATCATTATGGGAAAAGTCACTGCAGAAATATAGCGGGTAGCCTTTATGTAATTATTGCGCACCTTGCCTTTGTTCTTTTGAATAGCTGAAAGACTTGGAAACATAACCCGACCTATAACAGCAGAAATGTTGTTCAGTGGAAAAAGCAGAAGTCTATAAGCCAGATTGTAGAACCCTAAGGATGTCGAACCTAAGAGTTTTCCTATAAGGAGATTATCGAGATTGCGCCCAAAAAAGTTCACAAAGTTGAATCCGGTAAGGTTCAGGCCAAAACCAAGGAGATGTTTAACTGACTGCCAATGAAACAAAAATTTTGGTCTCCAACCCGAAAAAGTCCATAGAAGAGTGACCATTGTGAAACTAAAAATAACCTGTTGCCAGACAAGGCTCCATATTCCCAACCCGGCAAATGCCAGAATAATGCCTGCTGTTCCAGAAATTGCAACTGTCAATATCTCAATAATGGCCAGGGATCTAAAATTTAATTCTCTTGTAAATAAAGCGGTCTGGACTGCGCCAAAGGATCTGACAAAAAACGTAGTAGCTAATAAAATCACGATGAGAGTTAGTTTATTTTCACCATAAAAAAAGGCGATTGCTGGAGCTAAAGCTGCCATCAAAAGGGTTAAAAACAATCCCACCAGCACATTAATCCAAAAACTGGAAGAAAGGTGCTCCTCAGTAAGCCCTTCGCGCTGTATTAATGCTGCGGTCAATCCGAAATCGCGAAATATGCCTGCAAAGTTGGTAAATACAATCACCATAGCAAGCAAACCAAAATCATTCGGTGTGAGTAATCTGGCTAAAATCACGGTGATTACGAACCGCAGCAATAAGCGAATAAACTCGGACGTTCCAGACCAACCGATACCCTGAACGGTTTTGGTTGTTAGGTTCATTTTTTCCTTGCTATAACAAGATAGGTAGGGGCAAAAACTTCGTCTTTTTCGCTTCTACACAACCAGAAAAGCAGAAATTGACTGGTTGTCGCGAAGATAATAATAAAAACCTTGAGTATAGAAAATCTCTTATATTTCTGGATATAATACAGAAACTGTTGACCAAAAGTAATCCAGAATCCGCCAATTGGTCTTAAAGAAACAATTTCGAACCGATGTTTTTTAAGTAAATACTCTAATCCATACTTGGTGTAACGATAGAAATCGCGTGGTGCCTCGTGCAAATGCCACATAAAAGGCGTAATAACAATACAATACCCATCCTTTTTGAGTATACGGTACATTTCTGAAATAGCTTTATCAGGCTCTTCTACATGCTCAAAAATTGAAGTCGCCAATATCGTGTTGAAAGAGTTATCGGGCAAAGGGATATTATCTGCTTCAGCAAATATATCAATGTTTTCCTTGTTATGAGGTGTATCCTCCCGGTCTAAGCCAATATGTTCAGTAACGTAAGGCTTGGTTGACTCTTTGTAAGGTTTAGCCCCACAGCCTATATCTAATAGTCTACCTCTGGAGTAGAATTTGATAGCATGTTCCACTTCTCTGTCAACAATCTTATGAATTAACCAATTATGTTTGAACAAATCTTTAATTTTCATTTTCTTAATTTACTTTTTTGAGGTTGAAAGTAACGCTGCGTTTCATTATATTCCTAAAGAATATCATACGGTAGATGAGTTGCAGAAAGAGCGCTCTGTTTAACATGAGTACTTTAGAAGTATTAACCACAAATCTCTTAAGCGGTGACTGAATCGATTCAGGATTCTGGAGCTTTTTCTTGATAGTATCTCTATTTGCATCTCTTACATTATTTAATTTCTTGATGTGTCTATGGAGTGAGAGAAAAGTTGTGTAGGTTATATGATTCTCAAAAAAATAAGGATCTCTACCCCTAAGCCTTAGATACGACCTGGCCAGTTTTTTAGGCATTAAGGGAAACCACAATATTCGGTAGTGAGCATCCCAAAAAGAAAAATAGTTTTCCGCTTCTATGAAAATGAACCCACCAGGCTTTGTAACTCTAACTATTTCATTTAAAACCAACTCGGGGTTTTTTACATGCTCCAGAGTTGAAAGAGAAATCACGTAGTCGAATTTATCATCAAGAAAAGGGAGGAATTCTCCTTGTCCTGCAGCACACTGACATTGCTTCTTCAGACCATACTTTACGATCCTTTTTTGAGTAATAATGGAATATTCTCTGCCAGGTTCAACTCCAATAACTTTTGCCCCATTCAACCCTAACTGTACAACAAAACCACCCAGACCACAGACCACATCCAAGATTGATTTATTTCTTATATCATAATGATTTTGTATTCCTTTAGCAAAATTGGCTTCTCTTGTCATTGTTATTTCATCATACACCCTTTCTTCAGCTTCATGCTTAGACCAACACAGAATTTTCAGGAAATGATATTCTTGAATAATCTTAATTAAATCATCAACATCCTGAGCGTAATCAAGATTTACTTTGCCTGCAAAACCCTTGCTCATTTTTCTCTTAAGATTTGATGTGACTGTTTATTACTTTCACCAATTCCAGTGGGCGAACTCCGAGCATCGAGCGCAGACCGGTATATCAGCAAACTTATGATGAATATGGAGTTGCCGAAACTTTTTGTATTCTTCTCCGTTCCAGATTTCTTTTATTGTCTGTTTCTTGACATCACCGACCACGCTTTGGTTTTTCCAATCCAATACACAGAATCTCACAGTACCATCAAAATTGATCTCAAGCCGTCTCCAGAGTTGTGGACAGGGAAATCTCTCTTTGCTTTTATACGATCGGACTCGTTTATTTTCTTTCATAATTGAAGTATCGCGATGATAAGGCCTAATCAATACTTTATCCACCTTCCTTTCCCAAAAACGAATGAAGTCCTCCTCCTCATCGATATTATCAATAGTCTCAACAAAACTCACCCCCACAATCACTCGAGGTAAGATTTGTTGTTTTAGTTCAGCGTACTTTAAGGTATTCTGGACAACCCTATCAAAATCTGAATTGACCCTTGTTTTCTCATAAGTGTTCTTGTGTGCTGCATCTATACTCACCTCGAGTTCATCGAGTCCTGCCTTTAGTAATGCTTGGCTCATATTTTCGTCAAGAAGTAACCCGTTGGTATTCAACCAAATCCTTCTGATGCCTTTTTCTTTGGCATAGTGAATCATTTCTACAATCTGGGGATGAAGCAAGGGTTCACCGTCACCAAAAGGTCTTACCGTTGTGCCCGGGTAATTTGCTATCTCATCAATAATATTTTTATAAAGGCTCATCTCCATAAAACCGTGCTCATAGTCAGGGTCTTTAATTAGCTGCTTGTGAGGACAGTGCGTGCAAGCGAGATTACATTCGTTTGTTATATCGATATTGATCATTTGTGGAAATTCAGGGATTCTTGGTTTGAACTTCAACCCCGTTTGTTTATGAAGCCAGTATCTGAATTTATTTGGGTCGGAATAGAATGCTTTTCCTATTCTTAAAGGCTTTAAGGCGAGTCTAAGAAGGTCTTTCATCATGATAACCTCGATACCTGAGAACCGGTCATAATCTTCCTTTTTACATTCGCTATTGCTCTAACGGAAGGATTATTCCACGTCCATCTCTTAATCAGTATCTTTCCTGGCCCAAAACTGTCTTTGAATCTCGCCGTACCCTCGTGTCCTCCGCTTGGATTAAAATCGTAATATCTGTACCCTCTCGCATTTGCATCTAAAATGATGTTATGAATCAAGAAATTACTTATACCGTATCTAAAATAATCGCCGAGAAGTGCACCATGCCAGTAAACGCAATGCTTATTATGATAAAAATTCAAGTTTCCGCCTACAATTGCCCCATCAGAAATTATCAACCATAATTTTATATTTGGATTATTTACTTTGTATAGAGTGTCAAATAAGGAAAAAGGATAATTGCTGGTAGCTTCATTTCCCCATCTTTTTAATGCATCTTGGTAAATAGAATAATATTCTCTCCATTCATCAAAATTGCTTGCTTCTTTACACATCATCTTTTCTTGTCTCGCTTTATTAATTTGCCTTCTACAAGCAGGTTTATAACTGGTCCATATTCTTGCTTCATCCCTCCCCAATCTTATAACCTGTGTAAAATCTTCTTTCATCTTAAATTGCCTTGGTAAGTCATAATCAAAGAGAGGGTTACCCGTTACTGAGATACTTGCTACATTTCGTTTTATTAAACTTACGAAAATTTCATTAATTTCCTTTCCCTCAATTTTTCTTTCGCATATAATTCCCCCATAAACGTCTGCTATGTTGCTGACATACGATTTAAATAAACCTTTTACCGCTTTGACCTTAATCAATGGTAAAATTGCTCTTGCCCCGTCATCCAGGATAAACTTCTTTGCTGCTATCTCCATCTGAGGGTAAGTTTCGGCAAAAACCTTTGACCAGGTGGGTGTATGAAAAAAAGTGGCATAATCACATTTATCGGTAATTTCTTGCCACTCGTCAAAATCAGCTCTGTCAAATAGCTTCATATCTTCTATTTATTTTGTATTACTCCTGACAACTTCTTTCACTGCCTCAATTACATCTTCTAGGTCTTCATCAGAAAGTTTGGCTGATAATGGTGTTGACACTGTTCTCTCAGAGATCCACTCGGCAGCAGGAAAATCACCTCTTTTGTAGCCAAACATTTTTTCGTAATAAGAGTGTAAATGCAAGGCAATGTAATGAACACCCACACCAATATTGCGCTTTGTCATCTCATTTAAGAATTCATCTCTTGTTATCCGCAGATTATCAATATCTAGCAATAAAGTGTATAAATGATACGCGTGGCGATTAGCTTGTTCAACTGGAGCGGGTGTAAATATTGCCAAGTCCACGAAGGCTTTATCATAACGCTCCCAGATCTCCTGACGTCTTTTCCAATATTTATCTACCCTGGGCAACTGGTGGATACCAATAGCCGCTTGAAGGTCCATCATGTTATACTTATACCCGGAACAGACCACTTCGTAATGTCTGTAGCCAGAATCACTAAACCGTCTCCAGGCATCTTTACTCATCCCATGCAAGGCCATTATTCTGATGGAATTAGCGTATTCTTCATTGTTTGTAACAGCCATCCCTCCTTCACCGGTAATAACGTTTTTCGTTACATAAAAGCTGAAACACCCTATCTCCCCAAAAGTTCCTGCTTTCCTGCCACCGTGCTCAGTTTCAATAGCATGAGCACAATCTTCCACTACTTTTAGATGATGGCGCTTTGCGATATCCAGGATTGCCTCCATATTACAGGGACGACCAGCAAGATGTACGGGGATTATTGCTTTTGTTCTTGGGGTGATCTTTTTCTCGATATCATCCGGGTCAATGTTCATTGTTCTGCGTTCACAGTCCACAAAAACTGGAATGCCACCGGCATGAATTACAGCATTAGCAGTGGAAGCAAAAGTCATGGTCGGCACAATTACCTCTTCTCCCTGCTTTATGCCTATAGCAAGCATAGAAAGATGCAATGCCGCTGTGCAGGAATTCAGGGCCATTGCAAATTTAGTGCTCTTGTATTTCTTAAACATCTCTTCAAATCTGTGGGTTTTCGGACCTGTTCCCAGCCAGCCAGATTTTAATGAGGCAATCACTTCGTCTATCTCCGGCTGCTCAATCATCGGACTTCCAAATACCAGAAAGTTTTTTCTCATCGATTTCTCCCCTTTTTACCGCATTTATATCTCTTGCCATTATAATCCTATCTGCTTGCTGAATGCAAGCGGATAGGAGCAGGAGGTGACAGTGATGGAAAGCTATCGGCTGAAATCGACGGAAAACCAAGACAGTGCTCAAGGCATGATAGCGAGCAATTGACAGATGGCACGAAAGTTGGTATTATTCAAGTGTTGGATA
>SDBT01019885.1_pt1 | contig 10512 bp, 13 predicted proteins | sample 2277101 | NCBI WGS metagenome assembly SDBT01 (sample SAMN10404973, study PRJNA504765) | marine sediment metagenome | isolation source: marine sediment core GS10_PC15, 103 cmbsf | place: Arctic Ocean: Southern Knipovich Ridge | collected 2010
AAAGCAATGGTGACATAATAGGGCCGCAACATCTGTATCTGTACTGGCGAAATTGTTTTGCCGCCGCAGGCACCTGCGTGAAATCCACACTGAGCCAGGGCCATTGCGTCAAACTCTCCCTCTGTGATATAGACCTTTGATTTCGCTTTGGGCCATGAGGACATCCATAGAACATCCCCTTTGCCTACTCCAAATTCTTCTTTATCGGGGCCGAGATATCTGAGCTTATCTTTATCTGACAATGCTCGGGTGTTGAAATAGAGTAATTCTCCCTTTGGGCCGTAATATGGTATTACGATCCGATCTTTATATTTGCCACTCAAGCACACCATAAGTTTTTCGGATGCCAGATGCCTCCGCTTGAGATAATTCTCAGTCCAAGTGCGGACTTGGCCTTTTGGAAGTGACGAAACAAGATAGGTGTTGTCCGGTAATTGAACCTCTTTCTTTTCCTCCTGCTGGATAGATTCCTCCTGTCGGAGGAATTTATCCAGCTTCTCGTCGAGGCCATGCAGCGAATATCCTGCTCCGACTTCTTCGATTGCATCCTGCCAAGAGCAGCCTTCAACCTCCATCACTAACTCAAGAAGGTGGCCTGTACGTTCGCTTTTGAACGCCCGAAAACAGGCTTTCTTTGTATTGATCCAGCACTTGTTATCGTGGTCAATGTTATGGTGCCAGATATCCGGCACCTTTACTTCATCGCCACTGATTTTGATGTCATCAAAATGCTCGCTGGCCCATGCAATGAATGTGTCTTGATCTATATTCATCTTTTATTTTATCGGCTTATATCAACCATAAAATTAGCTGAAGTTGTGTAATCACCAAGACGATACTTTAAGTATCTCGTAGTATCATATCGTTGTAATAGATAGGAAATATAACAGTAAATGGACAACCAACAATTGATCGACTTATGCTATGGCGATATATTCAAATTAGTTGATATATGCTATCGCAATAAGTTATCTAAACTAAACAATAAAAATATTAAAACTGAAATTAGAACAAAAATCCATGAACGATCACATATGTCCCATTTAATACAAGGACATTGTCACGTTGATGATCTTGCTGAGGCGAGCCTACGTAAATTCGAGGACGCCAGCGACGAAGGCAGGGGCGGCAATATATTTGAAGGCGTGACTTACATCGTTGCAGACCGCTCCGGTTATTGGGATAAGGTAATAGACAATAGCAAAAATACAGATATGGGGATTGATTTGGAGCTACATAAGCAGACGGATCATCTAACCATATGTGTGCATGAGTCTAAAAGTTCAAAGGTATGGGGCAACGGAGATCAATGGAAAACATTGAAGCGAAAAATGTCCCAAGCGGAGACACTTCTTTTGTCGCAATATCCCGATGCAGATATCTCTTTTAGCCTCGGACTCTGTGGCACCGAAAAGCCTAATGGAAAACCACGAAGGCGGAAGGGACAAACTCATGATATTCACATCCGCTGTGGTGCAAACCTTTGGACTTTTCTTACCGACCTAGACCATATCAAGCCTTGCATCATGCAAGCAATATACCAAGCCGGTAGAGAGTCGTACGATCAATTTGAGAAAGATATAAAAGAAGCTCGACAGAGCTATTTAGAAGCATACAAAGAAGTAATTTTGGAATTCGTGCCCACAGGTAAGGAAGCAAAGGCGCTGCAATATCTTATGGGTGCGATTCCTTGTGAGGGCAAATGAATTATGTCAATCAGATAATCCACGGAGATTGTCAGCAAGTATTAAGTGAAATTAAGGACGATGTATTCGATCTAATTGTTACATCTCCACCGTACGCAGATGCTCGTAAGAAAAACTATCTAGGCATCCCTGTAGATCAATATGTCGAGTGGTTCCTTCCAAGGTCAGAACAGTTCTTTAGAGTTCTAAAACCAGAAGGAACATTCATCTTAAATATCAAAGAAAAAGTTGTGCAATGCGAGCGTCACACATATGTGATTGATCTTATCAAAGCCCTCAAGCAGCAGGGGTGGTTATGGACGGAGGAATTCTGTTGGCATAAGAAGAACTGTTCGCCTGGCAAGTGGCCAAATCGCTTTAGAGATGCATGGGAGCGACTCTTGCAATTTAACAAACAAAAGAAATTTAAGATGCACCAAGAAGAAGTAATGGTGCCGATGGGAGACTGGGCCAAAACCAGGCTCAAGAGTTTAGGAAAAAATGATGTGATCCGCCATGAATCTAAAGTGAAGTCAGGCTTCGGAAAGAACATCAAGAACTGGGAAGGTCGAGATAAAGCATATCCATCTAATGTACTACATCTTGCGACTGAGTGCGGCAATAAGAATCACAGCGCGGCATTTCCGAAGGCATTGCCAGAATGGTTTATTAAATTGTTTACACAAAAAGATGACCGGGTACTCGATCCGTTTGTTGGGTCAGGAACCACCTGTGTCGTGGCAAAGGAGTTGGGTCGTATCTATACTGGAATTGATACGATGAAGGAATATTGTGACATGTCTATTGAGAGGCTTATATGAACATCAACCACATCTCGGTATCGCGTTCCCAGGTATGGGATTTGTGCCAATTAAAATACAAATTCCAGTATCACTTAAAAATACCTTCACCATTTCCAGAGCCGCCCTATTTCCTTTATGGAAAACTAGTACACAAGATTGCCGAGGAGTATGTCAAGAACAAAGGAAAGAAGAACATCAACGATATTCGAACAGAGGTGCTCAATGGTGATATTCTACTAGAGGAAAACGCTACAGAGGCACCCAATAAGGTCTTACCAAAGACATATCTCAACAAATTGCCTGGTCACATCAGGGCGTTTATGCGGCTTACAAATAAGATCGGCACAGACGGCATCTGTGAATATAGATTTCATTACGATCTCGATCCGCCGCACAAGAAATTTGTACATGGATTTATTGACCGCATAATCCAGAAAGATGATCAATTCTTTATCTTAGACTATAAGACCACGAAGAAAGGTCCCTGGCGTCGGAATAAGCGAGATATTGTGGCCGATCTCCAACTTCAATGCTACGCCCGCATTGTAATGAAGGAGTTTGGTGCCAAGGCAGAGAATATCAAAGCTGCGCTATTTTACCTGGAAGGTGAGGAGCTACTTGGAGCTACTTTTACCGAAAAGACGTTGATGGCCGTTGAGAAGTATTTGCTAAACATCTACAACCTTATCAAGAATACCGATCCGGATAAAGCAAAGGGACGGGTTGGCAGACATTGTGAGCGATGTGACTACCGTTCGATGTGTCCTCTTTATTCGCTGACGTAAATGTACCTTATGTCGCATACATAGCGACATAAGGTAACCATCTCCCTCCCGCCGCTTAGTCCTAAGTGGTATAGCAAAAGGAAACGAAATGAAATTAGTACCAATAGATTACGATCTAGCCCTCAAAGCTGAACGTGAAATTGCAGATCAATTATTTAAGTTTGAAATCATTAAAGAGTCCGCAGAAGTAATGCGAGAGCGGGATATACGACATCTAGCCAAATCGTTGTTCATCACTTACTTCGATACCGAAGAACGTGATGAAGTATTTTTCGGGCCTGGGCATGATGGCGCACAACATATTGTGGAAGAGTATTGCGAGAAGGCCGAGAAGATTTACAACTTTTTCCGTAGCCTATCCTCGGCACAACGCATGCTGGACTTTCTACAAGCAATTGATCCAAAAGTAGCCAGTCTAGTTATCGAGAATCTTTGAGTCCGGCCTTTGCCGTTTTCAATTCCTCTTCCATTCTGGCGATGGCTTCTGGATATTCGTAGCCATCCGTCTCAAGAATTTTTGCGGTTTCAATTGACCACATTAGCGAACAGACTTCTGGGTCATCATCAGCAATGATCTTGAGCTTTTTACGATCTACTTCATGAGTAGAGAATACCGTAGTAGCTAAAGTCCATACGTCTTCGTTAATGCAACTATGGCAATTGACCACAACTAATGGATCAAATTCGGTAAGAACGATACGCCAATCCTTGCCGTCCATTCCGTCTTTCTTTGTGGACGACTTGTATTTATACCACCCCGCAGACTCAAAGGCGGCTTCCATTGTGCCTTTAACTAGTTGTCGATGGAGTTTGAGCACGCCGTCCCAAGATGTGCCAAAGTAGTCGTGCTGTTCATTCCAATGGCTCAGCAGCTTCCGTATTCGGTCGGCGTCTCGACCCATACGGAACTTATCTTCAATGATGTTACCTTGCGTTGATAACCACTTATTAAACTTCATGGTACCGGTATATAGCGATCTATCACCTGTCTCTGAATACCATTGCTTTCAACAATAGGTATCAGGTTAATAATATAACTGTATTGAGGTACTTTCAATAGCCATGCGATCTCCTTGTGCTTGGAGGTATAGCTATGAATTTTTCGCAGGGGAACAAAGTAGCCGTATCCGCTACCATCCCCTTCGGTCGTACCCCAGCAGATTCCTACAAGTAAACCATTGGTTGTTAGTAGGCCACCGCCTGAACGACCGGGCCTAGGACTATTATCTTGTGTGATCAAATCAGGCCCAACACGCTCACCCTCGATGATAGTGACTGTGTAAGACGCTGGTATCTCTGCTCGGTCACACCCTGTTGATTCTAGTACGTCGCCCTTCTTTAGGAGATAGTCTTTAGGTGCAATTGAAAAATAATGCTGTGGAACCCAATCGGGGCGAAACTTTAGAAACGCGATATCTACCTTCCTATTACTGTAGCAGATAATTTCTGCTTTGAAAGTTTTGGGATGCGGTAATTTCTTATCGTTCTTATAGAATAGCTCTATCTCAGCTTCCTCTGGTGGAGAGCCAGGCTCCTTATTCCCGTTCCATAAATGTCCCGCAGAAATCACCCATGCCTCACCCGTTTGCTCGTCATAATAACAAATAGTTCCAGAACCCTTAACAACGCCATTTTGTTTTATACGAACGGAAGATTGAAGGTAATACCTTACGCTTGCATCTCTTTTGGCATGAGGAACGGGATGCCCTAATATCGGAGGAAGGTCCGTCTTTACAATCGGCATATTGAATTGAATAGGAGCCGACGGTAAAGATGGTGTTGGAGGTACAATTTTATCCGTATGGATAGTAGCAGTTGCGATCAGTAGCACAACAGAAGTCAGTATACAAAGTCTTCGCAAAAATTGTCTCATGAATATTTACTCCCACAACGATCTAATGTATATAGATGCATCAGAGGAAATGATATGCAAGTAGGAAGGCTTTGTTTAACTGTATCACATAGTGTATTTCTTACTAAGGATCAACGATATAAGATCGGCGAGCAGTTAGATACTGAGGTGGATACTGTTGGCATTAGCACACCAATATGGTGTGCTGCTAATTCGCTGGGTCTTAGGCGGAAGTTGAAGACTGACGAACCGGGGGACGAAATCTTTTGCAAATATTACATCGATAACAAGCAAGCAGACTCGGTGATCGATATTTTGGAGGATGGATATAGAATTCATGTTGCCTCAGAAAAGATGCGTACTCAACTGCTTGACATAAAAGATCAAGGTGTCTTTGGCATGCGATTTACGCACAATACGAATCTCAAGATCGGCGATAAGCGTTATCGCATCATCCACTTTGTAGGCATCGAGGATTTAACATTACTCACAGAAAGCATAGTGAGTTAGGGGCAGGCTGCTAGAGATAGACTTACTCTTACCGATAGAGACCCACCTGCCGTTACGCTTCTAGGCCCACTGAGTGCGGCACTAGATATCAACACACCACTATTGGTTAGCGATGTCGATAAGAATAAATTTCTTACAGGACCCCACTCACCGGCCGTAGCCACAAAATTAGCTATACCACTTACCGCCTTTATTGCCCCGCCCGTAAGTTGAACACTAAAACCGTCAGTTGAACTGAGGGGCTGTCGGACATATCCATTGGTGGATGGCTCTCCGGCCAAATCAGATAATGTATCGTCAGCATCAAGAGCGGTCCTATTATCTAAGCCAACAAAATAATCTGTGGGAACAGAGAAACTTCCATCTGTATCGAATGCTACTGATAGGATAAATTGCTGACCGTTAGTGTGCCAGATGTTCGGTATATCGTGTTCCTCCCAGATACACTTTCCATTGTTGTCGAAGTGCTTAATCTCATCTATTGTCATCAAGCTAGGTTGGATAATATTGCTCATGGCAGTATATACCACATGCGCTTCAAAGATTGGATAACCAAAAATGAAGGTCTTACCCACGGGCAGCCGCCTCAAGAGAGGCCAGACCAAATGGCAAAAGCAGACGCCAAGCTAGGCGTTGGTGCGTTTCCGACGGGTTCCTTGCCCGGAGAAAATCCCTTGCCGGGGAATAAGAAAGTTATGAAGAAGCGACAAAAGAAGCGTTAAGACTTAGCATATGGTGCAAGTTTGCTGCGATCCTCGTTAGGCATTGAACCAGGTACAGACATTCCTGCCGCTTTCATTTCATTGGCATAGAAATCCCACAGCCTTTCTATCTCATCCATACTCCATGCGCCTTCTAGTTTTTCTCTTGTAAGATATCTAACTGCAAAATCAGCAGGGGTGTCAGTGATATCGGATACATCATCATCATCAGCATCAGCATCTAGTTCACGCCTTCTGAATGGCGATTGTTCCCATTGATACTTACTTGCAGTAATCTCATCAAGGTAATTCTTATTCATCCCCCGGAATCGTGGTGCGTACTTTTGATTTGTATCAACATCGTACCATAGACTTTGATTTGCTGATAAGACCTGTTGGAAAAATCGGAATACTACTGCTGGATCGTCAAAATATGCTCGTAAAGTTTGGTTACCTACATCTTTGTCAGCGTGTGCTGCCATCATAATCTCTAGGGCATAATTCGGAACAAGCTCTCCTCCTATTATAAAGGCGTGCGCAATTGATTCAATGGGCTTCCTTGCGGCTTTAAGTACATCTGTGGAACTAGTAATCTGCTTTAATGCTTGTCTAAAAACGGTTTGTGCTGCATCTAGTTTTTTCTTCTGGGTGGTAGGATCGGGAGTAATCTCTGTTCTCTTAGACGCAGCTTCACGTCCCCTTGCTTGTCTTTCGGCCGCTTGCTGAGCCGCCGACTCCCAATCTATAGCGCCCTTGCCAGTAAGCCGACCTATCGCACTTGCTGCGCCTTTCGCACCAGGTATTTGAGCCCACCAAGGAAGCTCACCACCACGAGCCACGCGAGGTAACGCCTCGTTTAACTGCTGTTCCTGTTTCCAATACCACTCTGCAAAACTACGCATATAGCTATTTAGGAGGTTCTGCTCATTTTAGATGCCAGTACCATGCCAAATTTTTGAGGAATCATTCTGTTGGCTTGCATACCAATAAAGATCGGGTGGCCAAGCAGCCCGGTTAGGGCAGAGCGAGGACTTAGCAGTAGTGGCATTTTGCTCCTTGTCCAGCTTCATTCCATACGCTTGATGGAATATTAGCTCTACAGCCACTTCCGTATCGAGACACATCTGCTTATTCCATAATTCCCATTTCGCCCATGATTGCATATAGTGAGTCATTACTCTGACCATCTGGTCATCTATGTGGCTACGAATAACTGATTCACTAAGTGTAATACCGTAACTCCGCAAAAAGTGCATCCACAGCCAGCATTTTCTCAATTGTCTGTTGGGCGATGTATTAAAGAACGAATCCATTATTTCCTTATACTCCAATTGCTGGGTCAGAGCACGATGTCCCCTTGATCTCTGTTTGGTTCCAGCCTTGTATGGCCTCTCTTGAAATTCTAACAAAGTATACATGGGAACTATGACATGCGGACTAACAAATAATTGATCTCGTGATTCGACATCAAATTCGTCAAATGGTGGCAAGACGCTACGGCTATTGGATTGATGAAGATACCAATGACGAATGAAATATTTTTCTGAGTCTTGTTGTTTGTGTATTGTGACCACCAACCCGTGCTCGTTGTTTTGCGTGTGGTTAAGGTACAAAGAACAAGGTATCTCTAGCGCATCCTTTGCGGTACCAGATCGCACAAAATATTCAACAGCTAAATTCATAAGTTCATAAGCCTCTACTCTTATATAGTGTGAAATATAGTACCTTGGAGGAATCGGCAAAATGAAACAACTAATGACCATATTCTTACTACTGGCAACATTTGTGGGATGTCCTGGAATCTTTCCTCTCGTTGGAACAGCTATTGATCTTTACGTTAAATGGAAAGAGGGCGAAGCACATGCGTACTTCGCCACGGATAGAGAAACTGCCCGAGCGGCCGTAAAGAGAGCTTTAGACAACCTTGACCATCGTATTATCCAAGAGAGTCGCACTGGCACTGATGATTACAGCATCAGTGCGGGCAACAACGACCGATTTAATATCAAGGTCGTGAGGGTTGAACCATATATCACAAGAGTATCAATTCGAGTGAACTTTATGGGAGATAGGCCTTATGCAGAACTAATCTACAAAGAGCTAATCTCTGAACTCGATGCAATTGAATACACGAAGATGGAGCGTCGATTTGGGCGACATAGAACTACATGAGCGAAGTGAGCTTAGCTCGTATGAAATCCTCTGATTGCATGCCGCTGGCGGCGGAGACCTCTTTGCCATCTTTGAAAAATATCAGATGTGGAATTGCACTTATGTTATAATTGGATGCCAGATTCTGTTGTGAATCGACATTTACCTTGCATACCTTGGCCTTATCGCCCAACTCTTTTTCTAGTTTATCCATAACCGGTGAGAGCCTAAGGCAAGGCTGACACCACGGTGCCCAGAAGTCAATTACCACTGGTACATCGGATTCGATAACTTCGCTATTGAAATTTGATTCATTTAGATTCATTGGTGTCCTCCTATTATTTACTTTATCGGCACTGGGTCATTCTAAATGAAGAAATTTCGTACTAATTTTCCTTCCAAGATCGAAAATGGCTTATCAAAGACGCCATCCTCTACCGGGCCGTCGGCCACCATCTGGCCGCTATGAAGTATATGGACACAGTTACGAGCATCATCTAAAGCCTCTTTTTCACTAGGTATAAGACCATCAACCATCATGCCTCGATTATTAAACTCCATATAAATGTCGTTTGGCACTTCGATCTCAACTTCATAGAGTGGATTGTCGCCTTGGGCTCTTGCATCAAAATGGTCGCATAGCCTGATTATCTTACTGCGACTTCGTTTGACAAGCGTACCCTGATCGGTGCTCTCAACTTCGTCGGCGTCGGTAAGATCAATGTCAGACAGTTTTTTGTTAGATAATGCCATCGCGAAACCTTTGCGATGAAGGATTTTGCGATGATGCATTACATGTCGCAATGCCTCTTGATGTTCGCCTCCCATTTGTCGTTCAATGCTTGACATAGTTTTAGCTGCAGCGGCATAAAATCTAGGTGAAGCCGGAGCCAATTTCGATGTTTTCATTATCAATTTGCCACAATAATCACGAGTATATCTTAATGCATCCAGAGGCTGCATTCCTTTTGTCATTTGTTTTTGATATACACGAGTCATGAAATCATAAAATGCTCCTAAGAAAACTCGTCCGAAACTGTGGGATTCATTAGCCAATTGATCATGCCGAGTCACACTGGGTAATTTGCTGGGCTGCTTGTACTTGAAGCTATTAACGGCTTTACGCAACGCACCTGGCGTTCGGCCATCCCTACCTTTTGTATAATGATAGATAGTCGTTCCCATTTCCTCGGCTAAGCGAGTTAAATGATTCTGCTTTGTGATATCATTGTTTGTTTCTTGAAGCACAGATCGCAGCATCTTATCCGAATGCATACAGCCTAAGATTGCAACCATATCACCAAAGGCTTCATGGTATGCCCAAGCCTCCATTGATTGCATACTCCATAGATCGGGCCGCAGAATATCCAAGATGCCATGTCCTAATTCGTGGGACACAATATCGAATGATTCGCACGTATAGATCGGCTTCCTCGTTACTGGGTCTTGTGCGTAGAAGAATTGAAGACTGCGTCGGTCGTAATACGCATTCAAATCCACACCAGCGTGAGGCTTGATCCTGAGATTATTGGTGCCTGGCCAGCGGTTCATCGTATGGGGCATCATAGGAAGTATGGTAGACATTGTTTTGCATAGTACGGTGTAGACTTGTGCAGCCTGCCATCCTTTTGTGCCAAATTTACCGCTTTTACCATTGAAACCTTCCACGGTAAAAGGTGGATGCGGATTCGGCGGCACGGGCATCGGTACTGTATCTGTTAGTTGCGGTGTGGCTGGATCGTTCAATAAATACTTTATCTGACCTGATACAGCGGGTCTCCTAGCATTTGCTTCTACGTTATTTCCGTCCGTTACTTTTATACCTTTAGAGCAACCGAAAATTGATTTAATGAAATCAAACATGCAACCTCCTATGAACAATAACCATATAACTATATATCCCTACCATGTGTGCAAATGTAAAAGAACTACGTAAAGAGGCTTATCGGCTCTGGGGATTGGGGCACAGAAATGTCATCTACGATTTCCCAAGTGCTAGATCAAGAAATAATCGTTTTGAATTTC
>SDBT01019886.1_pt1 | contig 10512 bp, 8 predicted proteins | sample 2277101 | NCBI WGS metagenome assembly SDBT01 (sample SAMN10404973, study PRJNA504765) | marine sediment metagenome | isolation source: marine sediment core GS10_PC15, 103 cmbsf | place: Arctic Ocean: Southern Knipovich Ridge | collected 2010
ACATCCGGCCGGGCGAAGTGATTGTCGGCTCGGACTCGCACACGTGCACCTACGGGGCCTTTGCAGCGTTCAGCACGGGCATCGGCTCGACCGATGCGGCCGCGGCCATCGCAACCGGGGAGCTATGGTTCAAGGTCCCGGCTTCGATGAAGTTCGTCCTGAATGGCTCGCTCGGGCCGGGTGTTTACAGCAAGGACGTGATTCTGGCTGTGATTGCGAGAATCGGCGTCGACGGCGCTCTCTACAGGGCGATGGAATTCGTCGGGCCAGCTCTTGCCGAAATGTCGATGGAAGCGCGAATGACGATAACTAACATGGCCATCGAAGCCGGCGCTAAGAGCGGCATCATCGGTTTCGACGACGTCACCAGGCAGTATCTCGACGAGCATTTAAAGGAAAAAACGTACTACTCTGTTTACGATTCCGACAGTGACGCCGAATATCTCTCGACCGAAGAGTTCGACTGCTCGGCGCTCGAGCCGATGGTGGCTTTGCCGAATCTTCCGAGCGGTGGTGTGCCCATCGGTGAATGTGCCGGTAAGGAAATGGACCAGGCGTATATCGGAAGCTGCACCAACGGGCGGATCGAGGATTTTAGAATCGCAGCAAAAATTCTCGACGGCAAACAAGTCGCCATTCGCACGCTGATCGTGCCTGCCACGCCGGTAATCTGGAAGCAGGCGAAGGATGAAGGTCTGTTCGATATCTTCTACGGGGCCGGCTGCGTGATCGCCGCTCCGACCTGCGGCGCGTGTTTGGGTGGATTCATGGGCATTCTCGCGTCCGGCGAGAAGTGCATCAGCACAACCAACCGCAACTTTGTCGGCAGGATGGGGCATCCCAAGAGCAAAGTCTACCTCGCCAGCCCCGCCACCGCGGCGGCAAGCGCGATCGAAGGCAAGATAACAGATCCGAGAAAATTTACTTAACCACAGATTAACGCAGATTTTCGCAGATTAGAAAAATGGATTATTTACATAAAGATTTGACGGAGAAAATTATTGGTGCTGCAATGGAAGTTCATAGTACTCTCCGCAACGGCTTTCTCGAAAGTGTTTATGAAGAGGCGATGGCCATAGAGTTGGATTTGCAGAAAATTCCTTTCGAAAGACAAAAGTCCATAGACGTGTTTTACAAAGGCAGACCTGCCAAACAATTTTTTTGTGATTTTGTAATAGGAGGTAATGTTTTAGTAGAGCTAAAAGCGATAAAAAGATTATCGGAAACTGAAAATGCGCAGGTATTTAACTATTTAAAAGCGACCGAATTACCATTGGCATTATTAATTAACTTCGGCTCTCCTTCGCTTGAGTTCAAAAGAATCATTAATACGTATTAAAATTTTAATGTAGATTAAATCAGTGAAAATCTGTAATACAATCTTTCAACTTCTTGTTTTTTATGCACGTTTTTGAGACAGTCAACTGTAACCTATTTATGTGTAAGATGTTATGAGGTTTATTTCAAAAAGGAACTTTTGGCCTTTTGTTTTTCGCCGTAGTCCGCTTTTCGCCGCCTTCGCAAGAAACTGAGGCGGCGAAAAGAAAGGCGAAGGCGAAAAATAATTCGCCGGATCCGCAAGAGCCTATCTTTAATCTTTTGGTTGCGGCCAAAGGGCGAAGCCCGAGGCCGCGCCATGTTAATCTGCGGTTAAAGGAAAAATTATGTCTAAGGCACATGTATACAAAAGAGACCAGTGCCTTTAGGCACATAAATATTACGATTGAGAGATTGAACTTTAATGTGAGGTTAAAAAATGAGTGTAGCACATGTATATAAGAGAGACCATATAAATACGGATGAAATCATCCCTGCACGGTACTTGAATACGGATGACCGGGCCGAGCTTGCGAGGCATTGCCTGGAGGATTTGGATGGTGATTTTGTCAATAAAGTTAAAGAAGGCGATGTAATTGTGGCCGGCGAGGATTTCGGCTGCGGCTCCTCGCGGGAGCACGCCATCTGGTCGATCTGTGGGGCGGGCGTCGCCACCGTAATCGCAAAATCCTTCGCGCGAATCTTCTATCGCAACGCGATTAATAACGGCTTTTACATTATCGAATCACCACATGCTCCGGATGGAATTGAAGATGGTGATGAACTCGAAATCGACTACCAAAATGGTAAGATTAAGGTTATAAACAAAGATGTTAGTTATGCTTTTACGCCGTTACCCAGTTTTGCTCTTGAGATAATCAATGACGGCGGACTGCTTGAACATATTACGAAAATTAAAAGTTAAAAATAAAAACGCAAAATTGAGGAATCGCTGCGCGATAGTTTTGTTATTTTTTCCGAACTGTTTTTTCAGTTATTTGCTGACAAACAGATAGGATTATGGTATCATATGTGGTTGTCAAGGGCCAATAGGACCGTCATGACATCTGATCTATCCTATTGAAATACAAGCATTTACCTCTCTGGACTTCTCAATCGTAATTTCGTCCGTTTTGTGATACAATCACACCCACAAATAGAGTGTACACATGCTTTGGAGGAGGCCTGAATGGCTTTATGAATAAGAACTTGGACGTCATCACCCATGCTGTTACATTGATCATTAAAGCGGCCATCATGGCTGCCCGATTCTCAGGAAGAGTTCGTAAGCGAAGCCTCAAACGGCTTGCTACCATGGACGCCGACACCAAAGACAAGGAAATCCTCTTTCTGAAAGATAAGATCTACCAACTCGAAATGCAGGTGTCGATTCTCCAGAAGCGGATTCAAAAACGACAGAAAAAGCCGCGATACACGCTTCGGGAGAGGCTGTTTATCCTCTGGCATATCGAGACCTTTGGGATAGCCAGACGAAAAGTGACAGAGCATATAGGCGTATCCCGATCCACTCTCTACCGTTGGCTCCATCAGATCAATGATGTGAGGCACGCGCTAATTCCAGCCAACAAAACACCCCTGGAAGTCGCAGTTCTGGTCTGGGAAATCACGAGATCAAACATTGATTGGGGACGTGTTCGGATTGCCAATCAACTGGCATTGCTGAACATCTTCATTTCAGCCTCTACGGTTCGCAATATTCTCAATAGGCCCAAACCTCGAAAGCCTGCCGGATTCCCCGTTGCGTCTGCGAAAACGGAAGAGAAAATAGAGGCCAGATCAATTCCTGCCTGGTATCCAAATCATGTTTGGTCTATTGACACCACAGAGCTTTTCTGTTGGGGACTATGGCCCATTCATGTTTGTGTTGTTATTGACCATTTCTCCCGCAAAGTAATGTCTGTGACTCCACTTGAAGGACGCAATGCCGGATGGATCAACAATGCTTTGGAAAGTGCCATTGAAAAACATGGATCACCTAAACACATCATTTCGGATCAGGCCAGTGTTTTCACAGGAGACGTCTTTGCAGAACTACTGGACAGCTGGAACATAAAACCGCGTCTGGGAGCAGTTGGCAAACATGGTTCAATTTCTGTCACAGAAAGAGTCATCAAAACCTTGAAATATGAATGGCTCAAACGCGTATCATTAATTAGGAGCTTTGATCATCTGGTTACGTTGTGTGAAGAGTTCGAGGATTGGTATAACACCTGGCGTCCACATATGACCTTGGATGGTTTTCGGCCTGATGATGTTTATTACGACAGGAAGCCAAAGATACCGCAGCGTGACTCAAAAACTGTTCCGAGCAATATTCAACAATATCTGTTCCGAGAAACAAGAGTCACTGGCTATCGCCTGAAGAGCGTTGCGTAGTCGTTATATTGTGTCACCCCCCTGCTCCTACCAAGGCGAGGAAGGTCTCTCGCTAGATCAATAAATCGATGAAAATTACTCGACTTCAGGTCTATCGATTATGATCGAGACTACAAATTCACTATAGCGGTCTCATTCATGAACCTCTCAAAGAGCCTTTATGGTGCGTTCTGTGATTCTATAGTGGTCCGATGGACGCTTGACAAGCGCATGCTGGAACACATTACGAAAAGTAAAAAGTAAAAAGGCAAAAGTGACCGCGGATACCCATAAAATCAGGCATAAATTTCGCAGATTACGCGGAAAAAGTAGGGTGCTATGAATCGCACCAATTAAAACTTTGTCGGGATTTTTTCTTGCCTAAGGCAACAATTCCGATCATAATAGAATCAGTAGAAGTGGAAATATATGGGTTGGTTTGAGTAACAATAAGTACACCAAGTGATTTGCGGGTAAATGTTGTATTTTATTATTGAGGTATTAAAATGAAAATATGGAAGCTGTCTCCTATTGATCTTGATTTTGCTGGTTGGTGTTATAGTCGTCATAAAGGTGACGCAATTGTCAGAGCTGAAGATGAAAAAAAAGCAAGAGAAATTGCGGCTTTTGATTTCAGTAATTTCACAAAAAAAATATCTGGTAGCCAAGAAACACCACGCTCTCCATGGGACAACTCAACAGTAGTCAAGTGTATTGAATTAGAAAATTCCAACTATTCTACAGATGGCCTGCCTAAATTGCTTGAACCAACGGATTATGACATATAGTCGGGTAGAGTGTGCAAAATTTATTTTGCACACTCGGGAATAATAATTATGATGTCTCTATGTCAAATCACAGACGAGAAACATTCTGTGGACGATATTATTTGTTAATGGATAGACCTGCGTGTGCAACAAGTTGCACGCCCTTCCAGGCTAAAATTATTGTTTGACGTAGGTCGTTCCATATCAGGGTGGAGGCTAGCCCCACCAAAAGGCTGATAAACACGGATTTTAAGCTGTATTGCGTGCTGTGGTTAGCGTTTTATGATTCTTGATGTTGGAGCGTAGCGTAGATCCGGCCGCGTAGCGAGACGGACTCGATTCTGATCTAATTCGCTCAGATTTTTTGGCGGTTTTTGCGTGACAACTCGCTGGGGCGGCCGGAATATTGTTGAAATTGAGATGAAATTACGTTATTATGAGAATTGATGTTTGCGGGAGTGTTTCAGTGAAGTGTATATGGGAAATCCTGGTCTATAGGATAAAAGCTATCATCTTCGCAGAGGAGTGGGATCAAGCTCCACAAAGATGTATTAGCTTTTTCCCGCTTACTAAAAAACCCTAATTATAAGGAGACTATGATGTTTAATTCACAACGCGTAGGATTCTTACCGGTTCTTGTAATACTGGCTGGAGTGTGTGGGGGCGCTTTTCTGCCGTTAGGATCATCTGCGTTTGCGGATGACTATTTTGTTTACAGCAGCTTCAATCCACCGGAAACTTCTTATGGTGTTGTTGGTGTGGGCGGATATGTTGAAGATATCGGAGTGCCGGAAATCTGGGGTGATGAAATCCAGTATGTTTATTTTTTGAGTATGAGTAGTACAACCGGGTACAAGTATAGAGTATGGGTTACTAATCATGGTGGACCGGATGATCCAACGCCTGACCACATTGATATCAATCAACACCCTGATCACTACGATCCAAACCATGTCGGTCCGATCGAGCCACGACACTTTGAATTCGTTTCTAGTGCCAATCTCGAAGGCTATGCTCCAGGTCACAAAGATGAATTCCACATTGACTCAGCGGGAATATACCTCGGTGCAAATGAGTATGGGATTCACAAATGGAATCACGATTGGACTTATGTTGGTAAAATCGCAAATCCAACTCCAGAAGAAACGGAGTCATTTGCCTACAATCCAGAAGAAAATATATGGTATGCGGGAGGAAGGAAACGCACAATATATCAACTTGCCGATACCAATGGTGATGGAAACTTCTTGGATGAGTCCTGGCAAGACGCTTTTACTTATCCCAGCTATGGAGGAGACCATCATGACGGTATGGAATATGTTGGTGGTTTTCTTTTGATCTCGGACATGACTTCTGATGTGATAGGCAAATGGAAGTATGATGTTGATACCGATACATGGAGTGAGTACGAAAGGTACTTATATTCGGAGTCTGCCGATGTCGAAGGAATGGGCTTTGGCCCCTGTAATCATTTTTGGATTGGTAGTTTGTCATATTTCTATGAACTTGGGGGTGAGATTAATCCACAATTGGTTGCCCGTGCGGGTGAAGATGTGGACTCCTGGCCGCCGGACCTACCACTTGAGTTTGATGCATCCGAGTCTTACCACGAAGATCCCGACAGGAAAATTGTGTTGTATGAGTGGGATTTTGATGGTGACGGCGTTTATGACTTTAATAGCATTGATCCAATTACCGAGCATACATATCCTGCCGTGCTCATCAACCCGAGTGATCCTTATTCTATCGATTGGAACGCAACAGCCGCAAGTTATATTGTAAAACTTAGAGTCACTGATGATGATCCTGTTACTACAAGAACTGCTGTTGATACCCGAATAGTATGTATCACAGAACCGCCTTGGGGGCCTGTAGCGGATCCGGGAGGAACTTATAACACAAGGGAGAATCAGGAAGTTGACCTGGATGGGTCGGGATCATTTCATCCAGCGGCAAAGTTATTTGAACCGGGTCATCCCTTGTATGACGACATAGTGCTTTGGGAGTGGGATCTGGATGATGATGGTGTATTTGAAACATCCGGCGAAATTGTTCACAGATCGTGGTCAGAAGATGGCTTTTATTTCGTATCGTTGCGTGTCACAGACGGAGGAGGACTTTACGATGAAAAAAGAACGGTTGTGGTCGTAGGTTCTTTTCACGATGTGGCCGTAGATGCAATTGCCCTTTCTAAAAGCGCAAATATCAGTTTAGGTGAACTAATATCAATAGATGTTACGGTTTCAAACAAAGGAGATTATATTGAGAGCTTTGAAGTGACTCTATCCTGTAACAACAATGTGAACGATAGTGTACGTGTGAGCGACCTGGTTCCGGATGCAAATGAATATCTATCATTTACTTGTGACACAGTGGATATATCTGCAGGATCCAACACGATAAAAGCTTGTGCCGCGGTCGTTCCAGGTGAATTCAATGTTGCGAATAACTGTTTGGAGACTACATTTGAGACTCTAACCTTATCGTCTACAAGGGGGGGATCCGTAACAAAACCCGGTGAAGGAACCTTCATATACAATTATAATACAATAGTTGAAATAGAAGCCACAGCAGACCATAGTTACATTTTCTTAAAATGGACAGGAACGGCTGTGGCGGCCGGCAAGGTTACAGATCCAAGCAAAGCCGGTACAACTGTGCTCATGGATGAAGACTATAGTCTGAAGGCTTCCTTTACTTTCTTAAGCTGGTAGGAGAAAAATAAAAATGTCAGACTCCCTTTATTTTTGACGAAGGGCAACGTGTAAGAGCGCCTAACACTATAATAAAGCTGGATAGAGTATGCAAAATTCATTTTGCACACGCGGGAATAATTATTATTATGTCTCTATGTCAAATCACAGACGAGTCCCTTGGGGATGGGCGACATTCTGTGGAGGTTATTATTTGTTAATGGACAGACCTGTGTGTGCAACAAGTCCCCTGGGGACAAGTTGCACACCCTGCCAGGCTCCTGATCTGCCTTCGAGATCATACCATGGAACCTTTTTCAGTAATCCTGCAAGTAACCTTTGAAATTTGTCATTCTTCTCGAGGGATCTTCATAGGTTATTGGTTTCGGATCTAACCATCCGACAATTCTGTCTTTTATCGAGAAGGCAAAAAAGTGATTTCCAGCAGGGCTATAATGACCAATGAAGTACCGCTTGAAGTAGTCATTGATATTCAAGTCGAAACTCTTAAAATCCTCAACGTGCACAAGATTCATGTCGATGTAATCGATGTCATTTCCATTCAGGAAATCTACAATTTCCTGGTCATATCTGTTTGCCTCCTGCAGAAGTGGTCTGGTCACCCCATAGGGATCAAATACAATGACCATCAAATTTTTGTCGTTAGTACGAACAAATTCTTTCGCTTTTATCAGGATATATTTTGTGGCTTCAAAAGAATACTTTTCCAACAACTTGGCTACCGACGGACGTAAGCTGTCGCCGTCGAAGTCTACCGGGCATTTCAGATGTTTGCTCAATGTCTTCAACGGCTGAACGGCAATGTCGCTAATCTGATTGTTCTTATACAGATACATCTGCAGCGCTAAATCATCCCTGAGAGCTTCATACATCCAGTCAGGATCGGTCATTTTATACAAAGACTCCGGGGTGGACAACAAGTTTTCTTTTTCCTCAAGCTTACCCGTCTTCAAATCGATCTCTACATTTGACCAGAAATTTCCATGAAACATTCTTCCTATTCCTTCTGTCCGATTTGTCTGTTGATTCCAGCCTTTTATTAGCATATAGCGGCATCGCAATAGACTTCTGATGTGGTCATCTCCCCATATATAGAGAATGACGTATTTGGCATCGTGATCAGTTTTTTCCTCCCTGATCATTCGTCTATACGCCTGGTACACACCAAGTCCACCCATTCCAAAATTCCTAACGGGCTCACCAAGATGACCCGCTAAATATTCCTGCCAAGTCTCGCCGTCGCTTACCTGGTGACACTGAGTAAAACTGTCACCATACGTGTTAATTCGGCATGGTCTGTCTTTGTACATAAATGAAGTTCGTGCTCCATTGGATTGGACCGTGGAAATTGTCGAACTTCCATCCATCCCATCGTGCGGCATGTAATTGCCCAGGATATATCCAATGTCCCGATCAAACTGGGCCCATGACATCTCGTTTAAGAACACATCGATTTCTTTGCGGGTGGGCACGGTTCCTCTGATATACTCTTCGAATGATATCCGCCGCTGCTCGTTAGCTTGCCCAAAGCCAACTGAACTTGCCACAATAAGCAATATCACGGTTTTCAGAATAATGCTTGGTTTCGCTTCCATAATCGTTCCTTTATCTTAGGTATCCCTTTATGTTCGGTATCGTGTAGTTTAACATTGAATAGCCCAAGGCACAAAGGATACAATAAAGGTAAAATAAAAGTGTCAGATCCCCATTACTTTTATGGAGTAATGAAACACATAATGATAAATGATCGAGTGCTCGGCATTCAGAAGGAACTGAGGCGATTAGCCGACAAGGAAATTGCAGAACATTCTCAAAGGTTCTTCCAAACCGCCAAAGGGCAATATGGCCACGGCGACAGGTTCCTGGGTATTCGCGTTCCAGCGTTAAGAAAGATAGCCGGACAATATCGTGGAGTTTCAGTCGAACAAGCCTCCCGGCTGCTCAAATCCGAATTCCATGAAGAGCGATTGCTGGCCCTTCTTCTGCTGATGGCTATGTTCAAGAAAGCAGACGACGAAGGCAGAAGGGCTATATACACCCTGTATCTTGAGAACACAAGGTTCATAAACAACTGGGACCTGGTTGACTGCTCGGCCGAACATATCGTCGGTGCATACCTTCGGGGCGGCGACAAAACAACTCTTTACGATCTTGCCGTTTCCGATATGTTGTGGGAACGCAGAATTTCAATCATGTCCACGTTTGGCTTCATCAAGCACGGCGAATTTGCTGATACGCTGAGAATTGCGGAGATTCTGTTGGCGGACAAAGAAGATCTGATCCACAAAGCGGTTGGTTGGATGCTCAGAGAAATCGGCAAGCGAAACATTGAAACAGAAGAACAGTTCCTGAAGAAACATTACAGACAAATGCCGCGGACTATGCTGCGGTATGCAATAGAAAAATTTCCGGCACCGAAAAGGCAGAGGTATTTGAAGGGCAACGTGTAAGAATGTCTAACACTATAATAACGCCGGGCAGGATGTGTAAAATTCATTTTGCACACGCGGGAATAATAATTACGATGTCTCTATGTCAAAATACAGACAAGTCCCTTGGGGACAGGCGACTTTCTGTGGAGGATATTATTTGTTAATGGATAGACTGAAAGAAAAAGAAATATGATAAGACAGATTCAACCCGAAGATACATTCACACCACAAGCCCGATGCCGGTGGAAGAAAATACCCGAATGGGCCCAGAAGAAGATCTTAGACAATGTTTTCTGCAGCAGATGTCTCGGCTCTGTAACAATCCTTCTCGAAACCGCAGAAATGAATGGTAAAGACCTGATTCTCCGAGGTAAATGTCAGCAGTGCGGAAAAGACATCTGTCGCGTCGTTGAACCAGAAGACGAATGAATCAGCGAGGGGTGGCAGCCACTGAGCGAACAGAGTAAGCAATGGGTGGCAGCCACTGAACGAACAGAGTAAGCAATGGGTGGCAGCCACTGAACGAACAGAGTAAGCAATGGGTGGCAGCCACTGAACGAACAGAGTAAGCAATGGGTGGCAGCCACTGAACGAACAAAGTGAGCAATGGGTGGCAGCCACTGAACGAACAAAGTGAGCAATGGGTGGCAGCCACTGAACGAACAAAGTGAGCGAAGTGGATGGTGTTTCCCCTTAAAACAACGGCCAGGTTTCTTTGTCAATTCTGATCGGTTCATCAACACTATTGACCCAGCAGTTGTAACTTGAGGAGTACCTCTTGCCCGGCTCATCTACGAGGGTTTTTCTTAATGGAGTATTATGAATATATTGAACAGAATGCATCAGTGTGTTTGCTTTAATGATGTTCCTGTCATATCCTCCGCCTTTCTGCCAGAACCTGTACTT
>SDBT01019887.1_pt1 | contig 10511 bp, 11 predicted proteins | sample 2277101 | NCBI WGS metagenome assembly SDBT01 (sample SAMN10404973, study PRJNA504765) | marine sediment metagenome | isolation source: marine sediment core GS10_PC15, 103 cmbsf | place: Arctic Ocean: Southern Knipovich Ridge | collected 2010
AAAAGCACAAGGACTAAGTTTACAAACAATTGTTATATCAATATTAGCTTTAATTGTTTTAGCTGTTATTATTTTTGTATTTTCAGGTAAAATGGGCGAAGTTAAAACAAGTTTAGATAGTTGCGAACAGAAAGGAGGAGACTGTAATCAGTATTCTTGTTCTGGTCCTATTATTAAGACTAAAGATTGTGATAGGTGCTGTATTCCTTTAGGAAGCGAGACACCATAAACTTTATATACTTATTTCTTTAAATTATATGTATTATGAAAAAAGGAGGTACTAAAAAAGCACTAGTTTTTCTTATTTTTTTAATACTAGCTTTAGTTGTGTTTTTATTGCTTTGGAATATATTAAAAAAAGTGGTTGAGAGAGGATTTGCATGAGAAAAAGAGGAGAGAGTGAGGTTTCTTTATTAGTAACTTTAGTAGGCCTTGCATTAGCATTAGCATTATTAGTTATTGTTGTTATTGAGTTTGCAGAAGTATTACAAGAAAAAGCAACAAAGAGAAATTGTCAATGGAATCTTTTAATTGGTTCATTAACTAAATCTCCTATTTTAAGCACAGAGACAATCCCTCCTGATTGCAAAATGGTTACGAAAGAAATAACTTTAGAAGAATTAGAAAATAAAAAAAAATCCAATAAAAAAGAAATAGAGAGATTTAATTCAAAATATGAAGATTCAAAATATGTTAATTTTCATTTAGATATTGATAGAGAATTACTAGAGTATGAGATGGATAGAATTATTGCAAACGAAATAAAAGACTGTTGGGAAGTAGCATGGATGGGACAAATGCCTATTTTTAAAGAGTGGTGGAGTTTGATTGACTGTAAAAAAGAGGAAAAGACTGGAGAGTATAAATGTAATTGTGTTAAGGGAAAAGAATGTAAGTTTATTCCTGGTCTGATAGAGAAAGTTCAATTTTGGAATAATGATTTTACTACTCCTCCTACATTTTGTTTATTATGCTCACGTATAAAATTTGATGATAAACTAAAAGAAACCTTTAAGGAAAAAGAAATAACATCTTTGCCAGAATGGATGCAGAAGCATCCTGTTGTAGTTGATCCACAAAGAAGAAGCTATTATGAATATACTAAAGATGATGTTAATATGGGAATATTTTTTCCAGAATATATCTATGAAGTTGATGAACCTTTAGCAGTTGTGTATGCACGTGTTAATGTTTATAAACCAATACAATATGGAGAACAGGTCTTGAAATGGATTGGTATAATGGATCCAGACAAGATACATAAACCTATAAATATATTAAGTTTAATGCCATATAGTGAGGTAAGTGAAAAATGTACTTATATAATAGGATAAAAAAAAGATTTTTTAAAAGAGGAGAATTACCTGGGTGGTCTATTATTATTGGATTGATAATCGGCTTATTTGTGATACTTGCACTTATTTACATTTCTTTTAAATCCAAGGATTTTTTATTAGACAAAATTCAATTTTTAAGAAATATTTTTTAAAATGAAATTTTCTGAACAAAAAAAAGCATGGATTGGTTGGTCCGCATTAATCTCTGTAATTCTTGGTTTGTTTGTTATTGGTGCAGTTGTTACTGGTATAATTGGTCCAGGCGTTGGTTTTGCAAAGAAAAAGTTTTTTGATGAAGAAGAAACTAAATGGGTATTTCCATGGACTAAACAAGAGTTTGAGCCTTATGTTCCTGAAGAATATTTTGATGCAGAGGAAGTTATTGTAAGTGATTCTATGAAGGCAATGCAATGTGCTCTTAATAGTGTTGCTGTTGGTATATTTGATTATGAAAATGATAAAGTTTGTCCTTCTGGTTATGTAAAACTTCAAGAAGAAGAATCACCTAATTTATTTAAAAGACTTTTTTATACAGAAGGTTTTAAAGGTATTAGATATGGTCAAACACAAGTAGGGTGTAGCGGAATTTCTTCTGAATTTTTAAGTTTTAAAAACAAAACACCAGAAGAATCAATAGAGCTATTTGGAGATGCTATTGAGGATTGTTGGACAAAATCACAAAAAGTTAATTTAGAAAATGATTTTTTGCGTTGTGCAACTTATGATTATAATGAATTAAATCAAGATCTTCTCGAGATCGAATCAACTAGTATTACAAAAAATATCAAAGAATATTTGAGGGAAAAAGGAACCGAAGATTCAAAAAAAGCAGCAAAACAATTTTTGATGAATTTTTTAAATCTTAAGAAAAAATATAGAGAAGGTTGTGTTTACCTTATTAGAAATAAACAAGAAATGTCTCTGAATAATGAAATTGCTATTGGAGATTGTTGGCCTCGTAGTTATTCTTATCCTGTTGATTCTTTTTCTTGTTCTGTAACCTCTTTTGAACTTCCTCAAAAAGTTAGTAATTCAACTTTTCTACATGCTCTTGGAGATCCAAAATATCTTGTTTATTATGAGAAATTCCCTGAAGAAGCAACAGCATACTGGCATAAAGAAGCGTCAGATATATGGAATCTTTATACTATAGGGTATGTTACTGTTTCGGGTGTATTAAATGTAGGTAGGGCAAGTAAAGTTGCTAAGATTGAAAAAAAAGCATTGGCAAAAGGAGCAATAAAACAAATAGAAAAAGTTGTTGGAGAAGCTATTGCAACTACAACAGAGAAAGAAATTTCTAAACAACTTCTTAAAAGAGCTGAAAAAGCATCATTAAAAAATATTATAAGAACTCTGGCAGTGGAACAAGAGGCAAAAACGATTTATGGTGTTGGAAAAGTAACATCACATGAGATAGGTGAAATTCTGACAAAAACATTAGGACAAAAATCAGGAAAAGAGGCATTTGAAATAGTTGAAAAAGATTTAAGCAGAGATATACTAAAAATAGTTGAAAAAAATGTAAAACAAATAGACCCTAATTTTATAGGGGATTTACCAGCATATAGAAAAAGAGTTGTTAATCTTATTATAAAAGGTGAAACAGCCCCTGCTGGTAAAGTTATAAGAAGAGGAGCAAAAAGGATTTTTATAGAGACATTAACACCAGATGCCATACAAAAAATATTAAAAAAACAAACCTATAGGCAATTTTTTCAACAATTTGGCTTTAAAGAAGGTACAAAAACATTAGATGAAGCATTACTTACTAAAGCCGCTGAAAAATCCTTACAAAGATTAAAGGCATTAAAATCCATTGATAATAATTTAGTTGAAAAGTCTTTTCGTAAAGGACTTAGAGAGGTGGAAGAAATTTTTTTAGGAGGAACCATAGGGTGGAAACAAGGAGATAGTGTTTTAGCTCTTGCAAAAAAACAAGTTCCTTCAATTTTGCCTTCAAATAAATGGTTATTAACAAGACCAGGTTATGTTGGAGCAGCAATTGGTCATACAACTTTTATTGGTATCCCAAAATGGGTTAAAGATCATCAACTTCCTCTTATTTTGTTGTTGTCTGTTTATATAGATTCAATTGATTCAGGAAATGAGAAATATATTCCAGTTGGTGTTAATAGCATTGCTCTTACTCAACCAACATTATTATCTCCTAAAGTTACTTATGAATTGAACGAAGAAGCAACACAATATTTTATTAGAAACAAAGAAAAACCAGATAATGTTATGTATTTAGTAAGCCCCTGTAAAGCAAATTTTAGAGTTGTAAAAAGAAAATGCGATTGTGATTCTAATCCTAAAGCATCTATTTTTGATTTTGGTAGCGGTCTGATGAATGCAGAATACGGCACAATTACTTTAAAAGATTATGAAGAAAGATTAATGGAATATGAAAAAGAATGGGAAGCTTTATCAGAAAAGAAAGATAGAGAAAAATATGTTGAAGAAAGATTTATTGAAGATAATAGAATGTTTAGCACTTATGTTGAGACTGGTACTGCTATATCTAAACTTAAACCATCAAAACAAATTTCTATTCAAAGAGAGAAGTTAGATTCTCTACAAAATGTTATTGATTCTGAAAATTCTGTTAAGATATGTAATGAAATAGGATTCCTACAAGCAATAGGTGTTACAAAGCAAGCGAAATATAATATTGATTGTATAGAAATAGAACCTGAGCCTTTAAACGATTCTTACTGTTATGATCGTGAAGATGTTTTCAAAAACACAAAATACATTAGAATAGGTGTAACTGTTGTTTCTTTCGCCATTGATGCTGTTATTATTGGTTTTACAGGAGGATGGGCATTACCTGCTGTTCTTCTGATATCAAATGGTGCGGCCTTGGGTGCTATAGAAGTACAATTAGAAAGCATGGAAAAATGGCCTGGGTCATAGAAAAAAAATAATTTAGTGTGATGCTATTACTGTAACATCTTCTTCAATTTGGAGCATATTTAATCCAGAAGTTTGGATGTCTCCGACCATTACTCCTCCTTGGTGTATGTTAAAATCTTCACTAAATCTATCAAGGTCGTCTTCTACTTTATCCATATAAACACCTATCGAGATTTGCTGGAATTCAAATTTTTTGAAATTTTGATACTCACTTCCCCAAGCGATATTTATACTATCACCAAATTGTTTTTTCCAATCTTCATCAAGGAATATATAAGCTACAAGTTTTTCATCTTCAAACTTTTCAACAATAAGGCCCTGCAAAATACCATCATTTGGTATTAGGTTTGGTGTTATTTCTATACGTACTATATCAGAATAATCAAGGTATTGATTTTTAAATAACTCCCCTTTGTAAATTCCATCATAACCAAATGCTGTATTAATTGATAAAAATTTATATTGTTGGTTATTAGTGTTAAAATAACCTCTGCCTTCTGTTACTTGTTCAACATCAATAATTCTTATATTTATTTTTGTCTCAACCCAATCTTGAGGATTTTTACTGTATGTTGTTTTTTTAGGTAATGTAGTTAATATTCCAATAACTATAATCATAATAACAACAAGAATCACTAAAATAACTACTTTTTTATTAACCATAGAAAGTAATTGAATTTAAGGTTATATAAATTTTTTTGTTTTGAATTTATTAATAAAACATTAGCGTAATCCTATAAAGGTTTGGCCATAAAAGTTGTCATCTTTTATTGCTTTGTGTTGAATATTCCCAACTATAATTCCACCAGGTCTTGGAATTGTAACATTAGGTGGAATAAACTCTCCGGCATCAACCCTTTCAATAGTATCTTCTACTTTATCCATATAAACCCCTTGTGCTATTTGGTTAAATTTAAAGAGTCTAAAATTCTGGAAATCATCTCCCCACGCAATATGTATGTCATCACCAAATTCTTTTCTCCAATCTTCATCTAAAAATATATAAGCAAAGGGTTTTCCATCTTCAAATCTCTCAACAATAATCCCTTGCAAAATACCATCATTTGGTATTAGGTTTCGTGTTACTTCTATATGCTCTGTATATTTTATATTCAGCTTCCTACCATAATATAGCCATCCATCATAATAACAAGAATAATCAAACGCGTCTTGACGATCCACAGATAGAGGAATCAGGACTAGGCTTTGATAAGTATGATTATAAGACCCATAACCACCCACTATTTTTCCAATATTGACTGTTGATGTATCACCTTGTTGATGGATCCAACCTTCATCAAGCGTGTTTTCATTATTAGACAAATTAATAAGATTTCCAAATCTTCCTCTTTGATAAAAAACAGGTTGAGGCAAAGGCCTTGTTGGATCTATTGTTCCTTGGTAAGAGTGTTTAGTTATGTTATATTTTTCTATATCTTCTAAAGCAATATATTCAGTAAGATTTCTTTGTTCAATCAATATATTAAATAAAGATTGAAAAGTGTTTGGATTAAGGTTACTAATAGCATTTGATAAAGCAAAAGCCATTTGTGCATCTGTTTTTTTCCTAACCAAATTCATATATTCAACTTCACCCAATCTCTCTAATAACATTTCCTCGATTTTTGATGTAGGTTCTTCAAAAGGAAAGATAACTTTATAGGTTTCTTGTGGAATAATTAATTCTATTGCAATTTGTTCTCCTCGTTCTTCTGGATTACGTGCTGAAGCATTAATAACTAGTAAGCTTAACCCAGTAATCCCTAATAATGTTAATCTCCTCCAAGTTGTATTTTGAAATATGATTTCTGTTAATTTTCCTAGATTCATAGTAAATAAAAAATTTAAGAACATATTTAAATTTATTTATTTTATATAGAAATATTTAAATATAAACAAATTTAGTGTTAGTTGTATGAATAAAAAAGGAATAGCAATGCAAACTTTGGTTATGGCAATACTAGCTCTAGTTCTTTTGGCCATCCTTATATTTGTTTTTAGGAGTCAAATAGGCAATACTATGGAAAAATATACAAAAATAGCAGATGAATCTGAGAGAGCTGTTGAAGGAGATACATGTGGTGCATTGTTTAGTAATACAAGATGTGTTTCTGATGATAATTGTGAAAATTTGGGAGATGACTGGCAATTAGAACTAGGCTTAGCATGCACAAATCCTTCTCAACCAACTTGTTGTGAAAAAGAATAAACAGAAAACTATTTATACCTTAAAACTTAATTTGTTCTTATGTTAAATAATAAAAAAGGAGATTTGCCTACATTAGAAGAACTTGTTAAATTTATTCCTCATTTAGTACTAGCTGGTTTATTGATGTCTATTCTTGTAACATTTTATAGCTCGTGTATTACTGAAGAAAAAGATCAAAGAGATTTTGATTTTGAAAGAATTATTACTGAGATTAATGATTTAGGCAATGAAGAATCAATAACTGTACCCATTAAAGGAGAGTTTTATTATATAACTGTTTTTGAAAAGGAAACATCTTTATCAGATCTTAATTGTGGTGGAAAAACCTGCCTTTGTTTGTATAAAACAAGAGAAGAAGAAGTTACTTATGGTGGAAGGAATCCTGATCAGTGTGAAAGATTTAGAAAAGGCGGAAAAATAGAAGAAGGCAAATGTATTGATGGAGATATTTGCTTTAATATAACAAAACAAAGAATAGAAAATCAAGCAAAAGTAAAAGTTGTTGATTTAAACAAAAAAAACAATATTGTAGTTATCTCTCCAAAATATAATAAGTAAAAATGAAATTATATCGTTCTAAAAAAGGAGATTTGGTTAGTATTATGATGAATCCTGTTTTTGAAACTGTGTTGGCATTAGGTGTTGTTGGACTCCTTCTTTTTGGAATTATTTCAAGTATGAAAGATAGAGCAGATTTTGATAGGCAATTTTTGTCAACTGATGTGGCTTTAATAATAGATACATTATATACAATGCCAGAAACAGTTTATTTAGAATATGATAAAGATGTAAAAAATCTTAGTTTTAAATTTGATAAAAATAAGGTGAATGTGTATGAAAAAGACAAACAACATTTAACAACTTATTTTATAGAAGATAAAAAAACAAGATTACTCTATAAAACTTTAGATATTGTTCCTGTTAATATTGCTTTTTTCAAACAAGGTAATGCCCTTAAAATTGATTATAAAGACAATATAAACTTTAATGAACAGATTGTTGTTTGTCCAACTATCAAAACAAAAAAAAGCTTACAATCAACATCTTTTCTTTTAGTTTTAAATGAATCTTTAAGAGAAATAGCAGATTCATTAAAAGCATATTACCCTACTCATGAATCTTTTTATATATCTGAAGATACATTTGAAGAAATCAAGAGAAATCTTGATATAGTTATTGAGTTAGGGATAAGTCAAAAAAATAACGAACTTACAATCTTTTATCAAGCAGCTAATATACCAAGTAAAATATTAGCTTGCTCTGTTTCTAATATTATTTCAGCTAATATTGTTCTTAATGAGGTAAATCTTATTCCTGTTAGTGGTTCTTATTTTCAATATAATGGAAAACGTGCTTCTATGTCAATAAAATTACCAAACAATTACCCAAAAAATATTGCTAGTATTATAAGTAAAGGAATAACAAAATATTTTGAAAATGAATAAACTTTTTAAAAATAAAAAAGGAGAAATAGAAGATTTGATTTACTGGTTATTATTTTATATACCTCTAACAGCAGTAGTTGTTATTATCATAGCTACATCTGCAAATGATCTGTTATATCAAACACTTTCTACACAAAACCTCGAGTATTATACTTATTCAAGAAGAGTTATTAATGCAGTATCTTATGAAGATGAAATTAATGGAAGATTGTTTCCTGGAATTATAGATCCTTTGAAATTTAATGAACAAATACTACAAACAACTTTTAATAGGGAAAATTATGAAGGAAAAGAGTTTGGAATAAAAATAGAATTAGATTATTTTGATGAAACTAAATTAGATGAAACTATTTATTACAATGAAACAGAATATGATGTTTCTAAAATATTTCAACGGATTAAGAAAGAGCACTATGTTTTAGTCAAATCAGAAGAAGGATTTACACCAGCAAAACTTACAATTGATTTAGCTTATCATAAAAAGAGGTATCCTGATTAAAATGAATAAAAAAGGAAGAGCATTGACTTTGTTGTTATCTATAGCTTTTATTACATTAGTAATAACAGTATTTTATAGTAAATATAGTACAACATTTAAATCAGTTACTTTTGCTATTCAAGAGATTCCAGAAAAAATAGATAATAACCTTCTTTTACTAAATTTATTAAGAACCGAAGCAGGGGAAGAAACAATTGCAGATTTAGTTATACAATTTTATCTTCTTAATGATGATTATACTTTAAAAAAACATATCACTATTTTTGTAGAAGAATTTTATGGAGAAAATTATATTTGGCATCTTTCTATTGATAATAAAAAAGTAGGCAATTATAATCTTATTCAAGGTATTAAGAAAGGAAGAAAAAAGTATGAGGCATCTACCTTTGTTCCATTACACTCAAAGGAGGCTATAGAAGTTGAATTATCGATTTATAAAAAATAAAAATTTTAACAATTGGAAAAAATATGGAATTTTTAGTGTTTTAAACAAGTTTAAAACAAATAAAAAAGGATTGGATTATATGGTTTTGTTGGCATTAGTTATTGTTCCTTTAGCTTTGCTCTTCTTATTTTCACAATTAAATGATATCAAAGGCGAAAACAGGAATATTGGTTTAATTCAATTAAAACTTTTAGAAACTGCTCAAGAATCAGAAAACATTTTATTTTATATTGACCAATCCACAAAAAACTCTATAGATCAATCTCTTTATACATTAGGCCAGAGAGGAGGATTTTTTCAAAAAACAAGTTGTGGTATATATCAATTACATTCAATTTGGCAATCAAAAGATAAAGAATGTTATCCAGCTATTGTTCCAAATTTTAATTTATTGTATGCAAAGGAATTAAACAGATATTTAGTAAATTATCCAAAAGAACCCAGTTTACTAACTGATAATTATTTTTTGATAATTAAAGATAATAAACTTATTGGCGAGCCTATAAAAGATATATCTTTAGATATAATAAACCAAAATAATGATAAGATAGGAACCTACTTATTTACTCCCCCTTTTACAACAGAAATAGATATTAGTGAATTTCAAGAAGTTATTAGAAATGCAAAATCAATCTTTAATTGGTGTATTGATGAAGAAAATATTACAGAATGCATTGAAGCTCAAATAAACCTTAAGGATTTGTTTAGAACTTGGTCTGTGGAATTTGAAGAAGGTATGGTTCTTTTTGATGTTACAACTGATAAAGATGTTTGGATTTATACTGATTCTAAAGGATTACTTAAACAACCAATACGAATTAAGTTTGCTTATTTTTTAGAAAATAGTGATAAGTTACCTGAAACAATTGAACAAGATTGGAAAGATATAAGCATTACAACTTATTATATTCCAGAAGACGTTTTTGAAAAAATTAAGTTTGAATTTTCAAAAAACACACCAATACCAAACGATAATGAAATAAATGGAAACATATACTTAAAAGATGTTTATAATATAGCAAAAGAATTAAATGTTAATTATAATGTAATTTTAGGGATTCTTAAAACTGAATCTGATTTTGGTCTAAATTTAAACACACCATTTGATGGAAGAGCACATGGAGCTATGCAGATGTTTCATGATGCTGTTAAAGATGTTTATAATGATTTAACAAGAAAATATCCTTCTTTAAAGGGGCAGAGCACAAGCTATATTTATAATGATATATTAACTAGTGAAGAAAGAGAACATATAAATATGCAAATTTATGCAGGATGCCTTTATTTTAAAAAGACAAGGGAATATTTAAGAAACTCAGGTAAACCAACAGATGTTTTAACAGTAATAAGAGCTTATCATGATGGATGGAGTTATATAACACAAGAAGGTGATTCTACTCTTACTGATGCAGAAGCATTAGCATATGTTCCAACTGTTCTTGATTACGCTTATAGTACACAAATAACTTAAGTTTATTATTAAGAATCCAAATATATATAAATGAAAACTTAATCTTGTTTTATAGGTGGTTAGTAATGATTTCAATGCCTTTAGATGATGCAATTGCAAAAATAAGAGAAAAAACAAACCTTTCTGAGGAAGAGATTAATAATAAAATTAATGCTAAATTAGATCAATTATCTGGTTTAGTAAGTA
>SDBT01019888.1_pt1 | contig 10511 bp, 8 predicted proteins | sample 2277101 | NCBI WGS metagenome assembly SDBT01 (sample SAMN10404973, study PRJNA504765) | marine sediment metagenome | isolation source: marine sediment core GS10_PC15, 103 cmbsf | place: Arctic Ocean: Southern Knipovich Ridge | collected 2010
ACTCAAAATAGCCAGAAATGCTCCCAGTGGCAGAAAGAAATAACTGATCAATGCTGCTGCCACCGCAAGCAAAACAGATATTATCAGCACTGCTTTCTTTGATACTTTTCCAGATGGTATGGGACGGTTCTTTTTAACCGGGTGATGCATGTCAAATTCAGAATCGATCAATTCATTTATTCCATAATTGGCAGATGCAGCCAGACAGGTGCATATGAAAGCTATCAATGCTGATAATGCAGTTTCAGGATTAATTGAAGCATTAAAAAATAAATAAGCAGTAAAACTTCCGGTCAGCATAAATATATTCTTGAACCAATGGCTTGGCCTGAATACTCCGATATAATATATAATCTTCTTTGCTGATCCTGTTTTCTTTTTCACTTTTACCATAATGTAAGTATTGTCTCCATAGTGTAATTACAATCATTTGTAAATCTTAAGTTCGCTAAAATATGCTGTCAGGTTCCTGCGATCCTGATTTATGCCTAATTGCAAAGGACTCATTAAAAATTTAAACTTGAATTCCAATATATTATATTCTTCTACCAATAGTTCAGCGGGTATGGCAGCAGTATACTCTGTTAATCCCATATTTTCCAATATAAATCTTCCAATACTGCTTCCATTTAGAAAGACTTCCACTTCCTGCTCTGTATCAAGCCCTGGCAAAGACTTCATGGTTATGCCAAGATTATAATCAGAAAACTCTTTAAAATTTAAAAATAGAATTGCGGATTTTTGATTAGCCCATATCCCTATATCCTCAATATTTGACCATCCATATCGTAGATAATCACCATTTTCCCGGTCATTAAACAAAAAGGTAAGTCCGCTGCTATCTGCTCCGACCTCTATGATCTCATCTTCTACAGGAATCACACCAGAATACATCGAAAAGGCTCTATCCCCATCCTCCAGTGCTGGGAAAAGATATGCTGAGCTAACATCATCCTTTCCAGTTATCACTATATACTGGCTATTTTCCTCAAGGAATCTAACTATCATCGGATCGACATGGCCGGATTTCGCAATAGAGTCGATGGATGCTATCCAAATATTTTTATCAGAGTTTTCATTCAATATTTTTTGAAGGTCAAATAGATCTCTAATAAGAGGCTTTCCAAAGAAATTATCATAATAAATGCCATCTCTGGATTCATATGGCTGCCAGGATACAAGATTAGCGCTCCACATCCAGTAATCCACCTGTTTTATGTCCATAGCAGTTTTTAATGGATATGTAGATATTACAATATCCCCTTCCTCCAGTCTGGAACCAATATATTCACTGGCGGTCCTGACATCATAATGTATGCTGAAAGTACTACTTGGGGAAAAAAGAGGATTTACCGGGTCTCCATCCTGTCTGCCGGTTATCTTAAAATTCTCTACAGGGTCAATGTGATCTATGACAAATACTGAAATTACAATAAATAGCACCATTACAATATAGAGATATTTTCTACCGTAATTCTTTATCCTGCCAAATTCAATCTTTTTCCCCCTGATAAATATCTTTCTCAGAATAAATATAAATATTTTTGACAGCTCAAAAATAATATATACTGAGATGATGATAAATACCGGGTTCACATGATATATATACCTATATTGATTATACATATTTCCAAATCCGTAAAAGAGCGCATTGGAAAAGAAAATAAAATAAAGCAGCAGCAGATTGAAAGGTATATTGATACTGACTTTTCTGCGATTAAAAATACTTATATTATGCTCGTCCTGGTTTCTCAAGCGCTTAATAAATATATATATAAATATTAATATGATGCCTCCATAGATAAATAGAGGAAATGTTTTTGGATAGATCACGTCAAAGATCCTGTAATAATAACCTGAGAAATTTCCAAAATATTTATATAGTATCCTGAATACCGGATTTGCAATACTCGTATTATTATCACTTGCGTAGAAGCTAAGACCGACTTTCCAGAAGAACTCTCTATGGATCACTACCGCTATGACAATAGCGCTTGAGATTAAAAAGGATATTATGGTATCCCTTTTTAGAAAACCTTTTAGTCCCTTGTATACCAATAATGGAATAAATAAAAAAATAAGGGTCATCCCGAGGCTTACTATCTGGATTGTGATAAACAGGGATATTACTGCCAGGATCTTAAAGACTTTCCTTTCCTTGAAAAATCCCAGATAGAAAAAATATATAGTAAGGATATAGAAAAATTGAAACTCAGAATAATATCTTGCTTCCCTGGAATACTCGATCTGCCATGTATTTAAAGCTATGACTATTGAAGATACTATTGCAATATACTTATTGGTAAGTTCTTTTACAAATAGAAATACCAGAGGTATGGTCAGTACTCCTGTAAGTGCGCTAAAAAACCTGTATGCAAATTCATTGTCCCCAAACAGCAGCACCGGGATGATATTGAAGTAGCTCGAAGCTATATTGTGAAACATAATATAGCCGGAGGGTAGACGTGGATAACCGTGTTCAAGCACAGAAACTGTACTTAAATAAGTCATCCCGTCATCTCCCCAGAAGGAAAGCTCACCAAGACTTAGGAACCGGACAACTATAGAATACAGGACAGTGACCACCAGGATTATAAATATGACAAGGTTTATTCTATCATGCAGACAATTTCTGATTATTTTTAAAAGGTTACGTTTTTCTTCCAAATCTTCCCTTAAAAAACAGGGACCCATCAAATAAACATTTTATTAAAAAAATAGTACAATTGATCCCGTCATAATATTTTTTGATATCATATTAATTTAACTTTAGGGTAAACTCCTGCTGTCAGATATATTGTATACTAATATAGTACAAGTTAGAAGAGCTGATGAGACCCGGAAGATCAAAGAGATGTTAATAGTCTTTGGAGCATTAAAAATTGAACTTATCCCCATACTTAGATCGATCCATATCTATAATATCCGTAAAACCGGGAAAACTGTTATCTACAAAGGATTCAAAGGCAGCAGGCCCGTAACCATTATTAAGACGGGAATGGGAACAAAAAACGCAAAGGAAGCTGCGGAGTTTTTTAAGGAGAATTATTCAAAATATATAAAAAGCGGCAGTGTGGGACCCTGTGACAATACAGAAATCTTAATGATAGGCTTTTGTGGAGCAGCCGCCAGGGACATAGAAGTCGGAGATGCTGTTATATATAATTCAATAAAAAATATTGGATACTCTAATAAGAAAGGATTTTTCTTAAACGGCTCACTTGAATTAAAAAAAGATAAATCAGTTAAGCTCCTTATAAAGAATGATCCATTATATGCAACTGGCGGCAGTTTCCCTGAAGTCATAACTGCTCCCGCTATAAAGAAAAGATTAAACAGTGAATTTGGCATACAGGCAATAGATATGGAAAGTTATTGGATCGGAGAAACAGTATGCGGCATGGACCTGCCCTTCAGCTGCATAAGAGTTGTCTCTGATGGGGCAGAAGATATATTACCTGCATATTTCGGGAGTACTGCCGGTATCAAAATGGCTATAAATATTATGCTATCCTTTTTAAGATCTATTTTTTATAGAAAAGAATTTATGGCCAATAAAAGGGCTCTTAAAAATTTAAAAAAAGCAAACTTAAAATTAGCCGAAGTGTCTGCGAGGCTCATTTCAAGCTATACATCCAATACCCTAGATAAAACTCTTTGATTTGTAGAAGATATTTTTAAATAAATAAATTATCCCACCCATCATCCCGGTAATCAGGATATTTGCCAGGAGTATAAGAGAAAACAGTGTAGCCTGACCCTGAGCGATTCCAAAACTGGTGACTATGAAGACCAGTGCATTTTCCCTTATGCCTATTCCCCCGATAGTGAATGGTATACTTGAAGCCAGAGCGATAAAGGGTATTACAAATATGAACACATAGAATTTTAACTCCAGTTCCATGGCCAGTGAAATAGAGGTATAGCTTATAAGGAAAAACACCTGGATTATTATGCTGAATAAATAACTTATAAACAGATATTTCATTTTATGCCTGTATCCTATAAGGATATCATGGAATTCTTTTAACCGGGGCTTAATATTTGAAAATATCCGGAACTTGTTTAGCAGTATATTCAATTTAAATAAACGGGGGAAAAATAGAGCTGCAAAAAAGAATACTATGACCAGAACAGCTATCAATAGACCAATTGCTGCATTTTTACTAAGATACTTGAATAGACCAAGAAAATAAGCGATGATCAGTAGTGTAAGGCTGCTCAGGCTCCCAATGGTCCTTTCCATCACCACAGTTGCAATTCCTTCTTTTACCGGAATGTCCTTATTCTGCTTGATATCATATACCCTGTAGAAATCCCCTCCCACACTGGTAGGAAGAAGATTGTTATAGAAAAAACCAATAAGGGAGGACTGCCACAGGAATGGCCTGGAGATATAGTATCCATGTGCCCTGAGAAGTATTTCCCACCTGAATACAATAAAGGATATTGCTGCTAAATAGAAGATTAAAGCGGTGATCAGGTAATATATATTAAGATCTCCTACAGCATCTACCATACTGCCAAAATTACTCCTGTTCCTGAGGATCAGGAAGGTAAGCAGCGCCAGACTTATAACTATCCTTAGAGCGATACCAAGTTTTTTTTTCATTTATTTTTCTTAATACTTATATGAGGATTTAAGTCGCATATACCCTCAGCAACATTATTATGCATTACATTTAGCATAAGCATATCATTTACCCAATCACAATAAGTCTTAGCATCATTGTTTCCCACCGCAGGTGAAAGGGAATACTGTCCACCCATCATAGTCACCGTAAAAGCAAATTCAATGCTTATGCGCTCCCCATTATTATATGTTTGAGATCTTACCCTCTGTAGACGGGTATTTGTCCCATATATTATATTCTGTTTGTAATCAGTGACCCTGATGCCAAAAATAGGCTCTTTCACCTCAGCCTTAAATAAAACATCATAGACGATCCTTATATTATCGCCATATTTGCAATAGTCTACTTCTTTATTATTCTTATCAAGTATCCTTAGATCTATTATCTCGGCATCACCTGAACCAAACCTGTTTATAGTCTCACCATCTATGCTAAGATTTGAAAGATGGCTGATCTCTTCACCGCTAAGGATCTTTCTATTCTCTTCAATCACTGATTTAAATATTTTTTTCCTTGAACTCCTCTGCTGCTCTATGATCCTGTTTTTTTCTATCTCTTCTACAAATGCCCTGTATTTAGATACGGTATCAAGCGGTTTGCCCATCTCCTTGATCTTACCGTCCTTTAAAAATACTACCGTACTACATAGATCCGCAATGGTCTCAAGGTCATGGGACACTATGATTATAGTTTTCCCCCTCTTCATGAAATCATATATGACCTTATAACATTTTGCCTGAAATGCCTGGTCCCCTACTGCAAGTACTTCATCGACCAGGAGGATATCTGGATTAACATTTATTGCTACAGAAAAACCCAATCTCATATACATTCCGGAAGAATAATTCTTTACAGGAGTATCAATAAATTTCTCTAATCCGGAAAATGCTATTATCTCATCAAGCTTTTTATCTATTTCTCTCTTTCTCATACCCAGGATGGCTGCATTGATATATATATTTTCTTTTCCGGTTAGATCAGGATGAAAACCGGCACCAAGCTCTAGAAGTGCCGACATGGGACCGTTTACTATTATTTCTCCTTTTGTAGGCTGGATTATTTTAGCCATGAGTTTGAGCAGCGTACTCTTACCGGAGCCATTGGGGCCTATTATCCCTATAGTCTGGCCATGCCTTATTGTAAGAGACACATCATCCAATGCCATAAACTCTTCAAAAGTCGTCCTTCTGCCCCGTATTATGGTATTTTTAAGGCTGGGTATCTTCTCGTGATATATGCGATAATTCTTGGACACGGACCTTATGTCTACTGCAATATCATCCTTTGTCCTGGCTATCTTTTCTTTTTTGTTTTCTTTTCTTCTTATCATAAAAACTTTTTATTGGACCGTTTCCAATATCACCCCTTTATATCTCTTCTGCAAATCTGTATTCCAGCTTTTTAAATACAAAATAACCGATAAAAAAGATCAGCAGGCTTATCCCCAGTGCTGCAATGGTCTCCAACACAGATGGAAAACCTGCACCCTCATGAAATTTAGTATAGTAAAATATATTCCTGTAATAAGTAACATATATTGTCATCGGATTAATAAACTTTATAAAGGGCTGAAATCTCTCCGGGACCATGCTGAGCGGATATATTATAGGGGTGCCGAAGAACCATACCATCATGACTATCGTTATCAGGTGCTGCAGATCCCTGAAAAATACATTCAAGGCCGATACCAGAAGCGTCATGCCTACTACAAGGAAAAATTGTATGAGTATGAGGACCGGCAATATATAGAGAAACAAATAAAACTTATATCCCATGAATGCCAGTACGATAAATAGAGCAACCAGCTCAAATAAAAAATTTACCAGATTTGAGAATACAATAGACAGAGGGAGGATCTCCCTTGGAAAATATATCTTGTTTACGAGATTACTATTGGAGATGATGCTTCCGGTACCATAATTAACAGAATTTGAAAGGAAGTTAAATGGAAGCAGGGCACAGATTAAAAATATCCCAAATTCCTGTATGCCGGCCCGCAGCACAATAGAAAAGACAAAGGAATATACAAGCATTGTAAGTATGGGATTTAGAAGGGACCAGAAAAACCCCAGGGCCGATCCCCTGTATTTTACCTTCAGCTCCTTCTTTGTAAGACTGATAAGAAGTTCCCTGTAAGAAAATAGCTTTTTAATATCTGTAAACATAAATAATTTATTAATATGATAAAAATTTAGCGCTTATTATAGCATTAACTAAACTATTCAAAAATATAATATGAGGACAATTATTTTCTCAAGATGGAATTAATATGCACCTTTTCCAAATAAAATTGTGGGAATCGTCTTAAAAAGTATTTTAATATCCATCTCTATGGACCAGTTTTGGATGTAGTAAAGATCCAATCTGGCCATTTCTTCAAATGAGAGTTCACTTCTTCCGCTTACCTGCCAGAGTCCTGTAATTCCCTGCTTCACATTGAGCCTCTTGTATTGCCAATCCTCATACTGCTTGACTTCCCCGGGCAAAGGCGGCCTCGGTCCGACCAGGCTGAGCTCTCCTTTAAAAACATTTATTATCTGAGGAAGCTCATCGATGGAAAATCTTCTGAGCAGTCTTCCAATTTTTGTAATCCTTGGATCTTTTTTTATTTTAAATATTGGACCAGTTGCTTCATTATGCTTTCTTAATTTATCTAATCTTTTTTCGGCATTAATATACATCGTCCTGAATTTATACATATAAAATACTCTGCAATCCTTTGTATATCTTTTCTGTTTATACAAAACAGGACCTTCCGAACCTAGCTTGACCATAATTCCAATAATTAAATATATAGGAATAAAAAACAAAAATAAAATGCCTCCCAGCACATAGTCAATAACATTTTTTAAAAATAAATTCACTCCAAAGAAACCAACATTTGCTATCTGCATAAGGGGGATCCCGGCCACTTCTCTCATATTCGTTCTCTTCACAGAAAACTCGAAAAATCCTGGAAAAATAAGAACAGATACATCAAGACCTTTAAGTTTTTCTAAAATTTCAAGCATCTTGTAATATTTATATTCAGTACCGGATATAATTATGCTCTGTATACCATTTTTTGATATGACCTCTATTAAATCATCAAGAAAACCTAAAATAATAAAATCTTTAGAATAATTTTTATCTTTAAAAACTCTATTCTTTTCATCTACAAAACCAATTACCCTGTATCCTTCAAATGGATGTTTCTTAAGACTATCTTCTATTCTTTTTGCACTCTCCCCTATACCTATGATTATCGTTCTTGATAACATATCTAATCTTTTTGATACTTTTCTGGTTACTATCTCTATTATCAATCTACTTAAAAACAGCAAAAAACTACTGATCAAAAATAAAAGTAAAATCCATATTCTTGAAAAAGAAAAAGTCTCCAGTATATAACCGCCTATTATTATTACAATAATATTTACACTGATTGCTCTAAAAATTCTGGAATAATAGCCGGACCCCTTATAAATACTATCCCAGTCATAAAGTTTAAATAATAAGAAAATAATGAAAGCAAAGGATATAAAAATAATGGAGTAAAAAACATAATTAACATCGAGTGAATAGGTAGGTTTATTCTCACCAAAAATCGTAGTATAAAATCTCAAATAGTAAGAAAGATAATAACTTGAAGCTAAAAAAACTATATCGTTTATTATTAATAATAATCCATACAATAGTTTCTTTTTTCTTCTGGGAAGGCCGCTTAATTTTTTAAGTATCATTTTAAATTATTCCAATATGCACAACTACTCTGCAAACTTGATCTTTCCTACTCCAATTCCTAATTTTCTTGAATCTTCGCTTTCACCATATTCAACAGGACTCCACAGCTTATCGACTATAAATTTCACTTTTATAGTTTCACCTATCCTGTGGCCCATATCAACAATATCATATTTCAAATACTTTATACTGCTATTCTCTAAACTAATTTTATCAATAGCTTCATTATTAATAAATATTTTAAAATTTACAAATTCATTTTCTATATCAGGCTTCATGCAAAAAACAGCAATGATCATTTTATTTTTTTCTATTTTGACTCTTTTTACTGCTTCTTTTTCTGTCCAGCTAAACTCCAATCCACCTTCTCACCTCTCATTATCATAAAAACCATAAATATTTTGATTCTCAAAGCCAAAATATCTATTCTTTTCTTCTATGCTCAATTTATTTACAGAAAAATAATTAAAGCAAACATAAATTAAGAATAATGGGACCAAAACTATTATAAATAAAATTTTACTTTTAACTTTCATTTAATATATGTATTTGATAATTAGTATTGTTAAAATTTACTTTAAAATTAATAAGAAATCCAACTATAATAAAGAACATATATTGTATTTCAAAAAATATTATATTGGGCCCGGTATTAAAAATAAAAAGTGTTACGACAAAACACAATAAAAAATTTAAATACAAGAATTTAAATCTTTTATTTATTACTTTTATATATACAAAAACTGAAGCCAATATAATTTCTATAAAAAACCACATCATGATTATCAGGGGAATGATTCCCAGCTCTGATAGAATTTGAAAATAATAATTATTGGTAATATCAGTTATTCCCGGATCATTATATTTAACCATATTGTAATTTGAGATTTCTGTAGAATATTGACCAATCCCGATACCGCTAACCGGATGGTCCAAAAACATATTAAATGCTTGTTTCCATAAAATATTTCTTTTATTCGCTGAATATCGATCCGAAAAGGATCCAGCCAAACCACCATCTTTAAATATTGCAATGTCATATTGTATTCTTCTCCACAGAGATGGGCGGGCCTCATCAAATTTAATACTTTCAATTATAGAAATAGCTGCATAAAGGAACCCAAACAATATAGCTATTATTATGATATATGAGATTATATTCCGTAATATTTTTCTTAATCCAAATTTCTTTAAAACTTTCCTGATTAATATAGCTCCCAGATAAATAAAATAAAATAATACAATAAGCATTATCCCTAAGAAACTTGTTCTTGAACCAGCATATTGCATAATCGCCAGAGTCAATAGACTAAGTATAAATGAGAAAATGCTTAAATATTTCTGGCGTCCAAAGAAATAATATCCAAATCCAATAAATATGGGAAACATCATAAAAACATACTCTCCCAAAGAATTTGGATCAGTAAGTGTAGAATTGATCCTACCTCCTATGGTCCAATAATCAATATTCCCAAAACCAGCCGCAAAAAATATTTGATATAGTCCTATTAGAAAAACTATTAAAAAACCGGCTGATACACAGTAGAAGAAATAATTTATAAATTTCTTATTGATCTCAATATTGATAATAATAAAAAACAGGAGAAAACCTGACAGATAATTTAAAAAAACTGATGTCGCATAACTTAAAGCTATAAAATTATTCCACCCTACAACATTTACCGTGTAGCTTTGAATCTGGCTGTCGACAAAGGGATAGAAGTTAATGAGCCTGCTAAAAGTAAATATAAAAGATACTAAGCATAAAATAATAAATATAAGTGCCGGAGTATAAATCCTTAATTTGAAATTTACCAGTGATCTATTTTTTCTAATCAGATAGATCAAGCCACCTAAAAATAATCCTAAAAATAAAAAATAAATAGTAGGGAAATCATGGTTATTTCCTAAAATATATGGAAGTGAGCCAAGAAGAGGAACCAGAAAAATAAATACAAGAAGGGAAATTTCCAACTTAAAAATTGAGACTAAAAAAAGAGTGGAAGAAATAATAAATATTAGAGCAATGATTAAATCATATGCTACAATAAATGAATTGATTTTAAAAAAATAAAAAAGTATATAAGATAGAAAAACTAAAAAAATTGCTAATAGACTGTAGCTTATTATCTTCTTGGATCCAACTTTTTGCAT
>SDBT01019889.1_pt1 | contig 10511 bp, 9 predicted proteins | sample 2277101 | NCBI WGS metagenome assembly SDBT01 (sample SAMN10404973, study PRJNA504765) | marine sediment metagenome | isolation source: marine sediment core GS10_PC15, 103 cmbsf | place: Arctic Ocean: Southern Knipovich Ridge | collected 2010
CTTCGGCGGGCTCAACTGTCCCAATGTGGTCTACACGATGTCCAACGATATTCTGTCTCGCGCCGACGCGGCGCTGATGAACATCTACGGCCTGCAGGGCATTGCCGAAACGATCAACGCCTTTGCCTCCGAAGAGCTCAAGCAGGAATACCTGCCGCCGATGGCGGCCGGCTGGACCGGTGCGATGGTTCTCACCGAGCCAGACGCAGGCAGCGATCTCCAGGCCGTCCGCACCAAGGCCTACCAGGACGACGACGGCAACTGGTTCGTCCACGGCGTGAAGCGGTTCATCACCAACGGCTGCGGCGAGGTGCTGCTGGTTCTGGTACGCACCGAGCCGGAAATTACCGACGGACGCGGGCTGAGCCTGGTGCTGGTCGACCGCGGGCCGAAGGTCAAGATTCGCCGGCTGGAAAACAAGCTCGGCATCCACGGCAGCCCGACCTGCGAGATTTTCTTCGACAATGCTCCGGCCAAGCTGATTGGCGAGCGCCAACGCGGGCTGATCACTTATGTGATGAGCCTGATGAACGGCGCGCGGATCGGCATCGCGTCGCAGTCGATCGGTATCGGCGAGGCAGCCAGCCGTATCGCACGCGAGTACGGCCATTCGCGCAAGCAGTACGACACGGAGATCGAGAACTTCCCGGCCGTCCGCGAACTGCTGGTCAAGAACAGCGTTGACGTCCAGGCCGCACGGGCGCTGACGTACTTCGCCAGCTTCTCCGTGGACCTCGAAAACGGCGCGCTGCGGAAAATGGCGTTCGGCGACATCCAGGACAAGGACCGGAGAAAGGCCCTCCGTCAGGAATCGCGAAAGCGCGGCCGCTTCAACAAACTGCTGACGCCGATGGCGAAGTACTACGCGTCGGAAATGTCGATGCGGGTAAGCAACGACGGCATCGCGGTGCTGGGCGGCAGCGGGTACATGAAAGATTACGCGTCGGAGAGGCACCTCCGCGACAGCCGCATTACCACGATCTACGAAGGCACGTCGCAGTTGCAGGTGCATGCAGCCGTGGCGGGCGTGGTGTCCGGGACGGCCGATACCCTTATCACGAAACTGCTGGACCGCGACTGGCCGCAGCAGATCGCGCCGCTGATCGAACAGATCCGCGAGGGTCTGGGCGTGATGTCCGAGGCCGTCGCATTCGTCAAGGAACAGCCAGGAGGAAGCTACCGCGACCTCTACGCACGCAAGCTGGTCGATATGGCGATGTTCCTGCTGATCGGCACGTTGTTCTGCGATCACGCCACGGCCAAGGACGAAAAACTCGCCGTCGCCAAATACTGGCTGGCCTGGCGAATGCCCGAGTTCCACATGTGCGCCGAACATATCCATTCCGGCGACCTGTCCGTCATCAACGACTTCGAAGCACTGGCTGGCCCGGTCCCCGTCGCCGAATAAGTTCGAGACAAACCCAATGCAAATTTGATACACAAAAAGGCCCCGGCATCCCCGGGGCTTTTTCATGCTGAGTTGACGTGGCGGGCCTTCAATTCTGACGAACCGGTTGTCGGCATCTCCAGTAGACTACCAATTATTGTTAAACGGTACCTGAGGGCAGGAACAATTCGATGAAAGCCTGGTTAAAATAAGAGTCCGTCATGCCAGCAATGAAGTCGATTACCAGCTGCTCAGGTTTTTGTGCCTGCCAATCCTTAATATCATTTCTTAGAAAGTCTGCGAAGACAGCCATGCATCCATTATGCCCATGCCGAACAACGGCGATGTCGCCTTTTGCCTTGTTCAGGCAGTCACTGAAAAAAACGAACAGTGACTCCATTGCCCGATCGATCTGCTTGAAAGACCCTGTTGCAGCGTCTGTCTGATATATTTTTCAATACTGAATTTGTAGAATGTATTGATTGCATTGTAAACTTCGTCACTAACCTCCAAGGAATCAGATTCTGGATCGTTACGAGTCAATTCACTGACAAGGCTTGCGATGATTTCTGTGTTTGTCTTCCCTAGAACAGTCGTCACATCAGAGGGGAGGTCGCCTCTATTAAGTAAGCCTAATTCAACCGCATCTTCAAAGTCGCGTCCGAGGTAAGCCACCTTGTCCGCCCATCTGACTACACATCCTTCAAGAGTGGATGGTAAAGCCTTCCCGCGTTGCATGGTCGCCAGGGAATCATCAGGCTTATCGCGATCGGGAGAAAGATTTTCGATTTTCTCTCCATAGTGGCAGGCAATGCCGTCACGGACGGCAAATGTAAGGTTAAGGCCGTGATGCTCATCATCTAGTGGTTCAAGGTAGTCCACGACTCGCAGGCTGTGGAGTTCATGCGAGAATGTTAATCCATGCTTTTTTGCAATGGTATCGAGGCTTTTTTCACCTTTGTGCCCGAAAGGCGCATGCCCTAAATCGTGCCCGACAGCGATGGCATTTACGAGATCTTCATTCAGTCGAAGAGCCCTGGCTATCGTTGTAGCCACAGACGCAACGTGCAAACTATGTTCCATGCGTGTGCAAAGATGGTCATTTTTGGGCGAGATGAATACTTGAGTTTTTTGGCGTAACCTGCGGAAGGGACGGGAGTGTATAATTCGAGTATAATCTCTGTGAAATTCCATCCTCACATCATCAGGGGAAAACGGAAATTGTCGGTTCGTCGCGCGACAGTCTGTAGACAGCGTTGCAGTCTCAGCCAAAAAATCTTTTTCCCTGATTTCTGACGAAATACGTGGGCATGTATCATCAATGTTCATTTATTACCCCCTTCCAAGGTAGGTGCATTCACTGAATATTCAAACTGCCTTGGCCGCGGTTCCGCGGTCAACGATTACCTCGATTACAGATTCCACGCCATTTCCATCACTGATCGCTTTCCATATCTGGCTTCCCAACTGGCAGCGTGACAGGATTTCCTGTTCCCTATTTTCTCGTAGAAATTCTTTGGGAACAGTCCTGCTTAGGGCGTCGGTAGTGGCTTGGGCGGCTTCATCAATAGTCCGGTAGAGGCAAAAATCAAACAGACCTGCGACGAGAGGGTTGTCTTGTCCGCAGAAAACAGTTCGACTATCGCTCTTGTACCCGATGACTGTTTTGCCTCTCGACCATGCCATTGCAACTTCTGCAACCGTACCTTCGTCGGGTACTCGCCCGTTAAGATTGGCCAGTACGATGTCGCATCCTTCCAACACTTGGTAGATATCCAGCGCAAAGATGGCTTCGGACATCAAGCGGTTTGCTCGATCCATACTGAAATTAAGCTCTACTAACTTCTCCACGCAGTGTGTGAGTTCCAAACCATCTCGTTGAGGAAGAAACGTGCTATGCCCAAGGTTTTCTAAGGCAGTAGCCAGTTCCTTCATTTCTTCTCGCTCTTTATCGTTGAATAAAGGTCCAGCGCAATAGACATGTCCCGTCGCTGATGGCATTTTCTTCCCGTTCTGCTAAAAAGGGTTCATTTGGAGTGTCCACTTCACCAATTCAAAGCATGCTAAGGCTCATGTTGACCCCATGTCAAAGCTTTTTGAAGACGAGAGGGTACAAATCTAACAACTTTCAAGATATCTGCGCACTTGTGAGGATCTAAGGGGGCTTCAATTCGGCCGGGCCGTGTCGTACACTGCTGCTCACAGTGAGGAGGTAGTTGCGTTTGCGAACATTGGAAGAAAGAATTCGGCCGGCGGCTCATGGCGACCCTCGCATGCGAGACACCCTCGGTGCGGTCATGGTCGTTGCAGTTACTGCAATTCTCGTGCACTCGCAAAGCGTCAGCGAGAATCGCTACTTCGCAGACGTCGTCGGCCAGATGTTCTCGTTTTACCTGCTGCCGACGATGGCGTTAGCTTTGGCGCTGCGGCAGGGCGCCATCGATCTGAGCGTCTGGGCCGTTGCGTCGCTTGGCGGCGTGGTGGCTGCACTGGCGCTGCGGGCCGGATGGAACCCCGCCCCGGCGTTCGTGGCCGCGAGCCTGGTCGGAGGGGCGATAGGCGTTGCCCAAGGCATTGCGGTGAGTCGGCTGCGATGGCCCAGCGCGATCGTGACTGCCCTGGTCGCCGCTGCGATTATCCTGTGCCTGAGGAGCATGTTCTCCGTGCGAGAGCTGGCCGTGCCGGCCGGGGTGTTCGACACCTGGCTGGAGCAAATCCCGATTATTCGAACCCGCTCCGGCGGATCGATCCTGATATCCCGCCCGCTCTACATTCGCGTGCTGGCTGTGCTGGTGGTGTTTGTGGCGACGATGTTCGTCATGGGCATCTTCGCCGGCCGAAAAGACTCACCCACCATGCGTTCGACGGCGATGGTCGCTTCGCTGGGCGCGTCGGGGTTGCTGGCTGGCCTTGGCGGGGCGATCTGGCTGATCGATCAGGGCACGGCGCCGATCCCGCTGTGGATCGTGGGCGATTTGCGAATCATACCGGCGGCGCTGCTGGGCGGGGCGCTGCTGTTCGGGCATCGCCGGTCGCTGCTGATGCTGCTGTGCCTGCCGGCGACGGTGCTGGCCGCCACGCTCTGGCGGACGAACGTGATCGATCTTTCCTTCTACGGCCATTCGCTCCAGATGCTTCTGCTGGCGGCGATGGTCGTTACCGCACACCTGGCCATAGCCAACTACGCCATGCCCCGCGCCAATCGTCCCAAGCACGCCTTCGACGCGATGGTCAACGCGATCGTCGGCCTGGTCGCGTTCACCGTATCGGCGGCGTTATCCAACGAATTATTGCGCACCATCACGCAACTGGCGGGCCTGGCGACGTGGCTGATCGCCGTGGGGCTGCTGACGTATTCGTACATATGCAGACGCCGCACGCCGGCCCCGGCAGACGAGTCGGCCGACGCTACTGCTTCGCCACCGCTCGATGGCGAAGATACGCATCGATAAAACTCTGGATGTCGCCGTCTAGCACCGCGTCGGTCTGGCCGACCTTCAACTCCGTCCGCTCGTCCCGCACCAATTGGTACGGGTACAGAACGTACGAGCGGATCTGGTTGCCGAAGGCGATCTCGCCCTTGTTGCCGTACAGCTTGGCCAGTTCGGCGTCACGCTTGGCCTGTTCGAACTGGTATAGCTTGGCCACGAGCACCTTGCGGGCCTCGCCGCGGTTCTTGTGCTGCGACCGCTGGTTCTGGCACTGCACGACGATATTCGTCGCGATGTGCGTAAGGCGGACGGCGCTGGATGTCTTGTTGACGTGCTGGCCGCCGGCGCCGCTTGCGCGGTAGGTGTCCTCGCGCACGTCCTTGTCCCAGTCGATGTCCACTTCCACCTCGTCCAGAACCGGCAGCACGTTCACCGACGCGAAGCTGGTGTGGCGGCGGCTCTGCGAGTCGAACGGGCTGATGCGCACCAGCCGGTGCACGCCGCGCTCGCACGAAAGATAACCGTACGCATACGGGCCGCGCACGCGGAGAGTCGCCGAGCGGATGCCCGCCTCTTCGCCGTCCAGCCGATCGATTTCCTCGGCCGAGTACCCGCCGCGCTCGAAGTAGCGCAGGTACATTCGCATGAGCATCTGCGCCCAGTCGCAGCTTTCCGTGCCGCCTGCGCCTGCGTGGATGGAGAAATAGCATTCGCCGCTGTCGTGCGGGCCGGATAGCAGCGTCTGGAGCTCCAGCCTTTCCATGTCGGCTGCGAACTTCCCAGCCTCCTCGGCCGCTTCGACCAGCGCCTCGTCGCTACCTTCCTCGACGGCCAGCTCGTGCAGAATTTCCAGATCCTCGATGCGCGAAGCCAAATCCTCGTACGGCGTGAGGATCGCTTTTACCGCCTTGAGATCGACTACGGTGTTCTGGGCGGCTTCGGAGTTGTCCCAAAAGCCCGGCCTGGCCATCTTGTCTTCCAACTCCCCCAGTCGCTTCTGTCGGGTAGGGACGTCAAAGAGAGTCCCGAATCGAGATGATCCGGGCGCGAAGGGACTCGATTGATTCTTTTAAGCCTTCAATCTCTGGCATACGGATGCTCCTTAAAATTTTCATAAACTCTTCGACGACCATCGTAGCAACTTGGCCTCATTCAAGCAATACGCGTGCCGGGCCGGCGAGGTTCGATGGGCGAAAAAGTGTGGCCGCTTTCCAATCGGGCCCCGGGCGTGTATAAAACCTGCAGCAATTCAAATAAGGAGCTACTCGTGCACGCAAACTATGCTGACAGATTGCTGGACGCCATCGACCAAAAGGGTTCACCGGTCTGTGTCGGCCTGGACCCCGTTTACGAACGCCTGCCCGATGCGCTGCGACGCGAAGCCGATGCCGACGACGAGACACGCTTGCGGGCCATCGGCGAGTTTTGCATGCAAACGCTGGCGGCCGTCGCGCCGATAGTCCCGGCCGTCAAGCCCCAGTCGGCCTACTTCGAAGTCTTCGGCGGCCCGGGCGTCGGGTTGTACTTCGACGTGGTCCGCTACGCCAAAAAACTTGGCCTGCTGGTCATCGGCGATATCAAACGCAACGACATCGGCTCGACCGCCGCCGCATACGCAGCCGCTCACCTGGCCGGCTCGGACGCGCCGGACGCCGTTACGGTCAATAGCTATCTGGGCGCCGACGGGCTGGACCCGTTCGTCGAAGTCTGCGGGCGAGAGGGCAAGGGCATATACGTGCTGGTTCGCACGTCGAATCCGTCGGCCGCCGCCACGCAGGATTTCACCGACGCCGACGGCGTGAAGTTTTACCAGCGGATGGCCGACCTGGTCGCAGAGATCGGCTCGCGAGAGGGCTTGGTAGGCGAGAGCGGCTACAGCTGCGTGGGTGCGGTGGTGGGCGCGACCTACCCCGACGAGGCCCGCGAGTTGCGGCGACGAATGGCCCGGCAAATGTTCCTCGTGCCCGGCTACGGAGCGCAGGGCGCAACCGCCGCCGACTGCGCCGCATCGTATCGCCAGGACGGTACTGGCGCGATCGTCAACGCCAGCCGGTCTGTCATCTACGCACATCAACGCGAAGAATACGCAGGGCTCGACTGGCCAGACGCCGTAGCCAAAGCCGCCAAGGCCTTCGCCGAAGATATCGCCGCAGCCGTCAAACCGTAACGGACGACAAAGACAAATTGCCCGATGTCGGGTGGCACGGTTTGCTTGCAAGCCGTGTAGCTGAGAAAATGAATTGCACCCTGCGAATGTTCAGGACAATCGAGTCATTAAAGTAGTGAGATCCATGCAGAGAAAAAGTCGCAACACGCAGATGTTCGCATTGCCCCAGGCACCGGCCGAGCGTATCGAAATCGCCGGCCGGGAGTATCGGCTGCTGCGCGTGTTCAAGCACGACTTCCTGGCTGCGACGTGTCTGTACGAGTTCGATGCAACCACCGGCACGGCTGTAGCCCCACCCGACATTACAAAGGTGGTAGTCAAGCTCGGGCGAGCCCAGCCGTTTTGCGGCTTTCCGCTGCAGATCTACGCCAAGATGCTCGCCGACCACGAAGAAGCGATCTATCGCGCACTGGCCGGCGTCGAGGGCGTGCCCCGCTGGGTGGCTCGCATGGGCGAGGGCGCGTTCGCCATCGAGTACGTGGACGCGGTCCCGCTGGACCACCTCGTCAGCCCGCCGCCCGGCTACTTCGAGCGGCTGCGAGTTATCTTCGACGCCATTCACGCGCGCGGCGTGGCTTATGTGGATTCCAACAAACGCTCGAACCTGCTCGTCACCGAAGACGGCACGCCGTTCGTGATCGACTTCCAGATCTCGATCCGCACCAGCGACGACTGGCCCTGGCCGTTGCGGCCGATCGCCTCAGCCGCGGTCCGCTACCTTTCGGCCAAGGACATTTATCATCTCTACAAGCACAAGCGTCGCCTAGCACCGGCCGAGCTCACCGAAGCCGAGGCAGTCCTCTCGCGCAGCCGCTCCCGCCTGCACCTGCTGCACCGCAAGCTCGCCAAGCCGTACCGCGCCATCCGCCGGCGATTCCTATCCAAGCAGCACGCCAAGGGCTCGCTTCAAAGCCCCACCGCCGACCTCGAAACCCACCACCAACCGGAAAAAGACTCCTGGCGAAAAGAGTAGGGCGAGCTACTCGTTGCACGCGGAATGTTTTTGCTGTCCTGCGGAGATCCGCCTTCGTTGATAGCCCCACCAGACTGATTCATTCATCTTCTACCGAACGGATATCTGAGGGCAATGGCATGAGTCGAAAGGCGCGGAAGTCGACTGTTCGCAATCCTTCAAATAAAGCAAGATTGTCCTGCTAATGCTAAACCGGATAGGGAGATTGCTGCCCCAGTTGGGCAATATGGAATACTCGTTACAGTTTCATTGTGCCTGCTAAACAATGGATCATCTCTTTTCCGGTTTTGTAGGTATCTAACACTTCGAGGTATGTGGTTGTGTATGGCATTTCGCCTTGGTGGACAAAAGCGTGACGCCATGCAAGTAAGTTACAATAGCAGTCATGAATACTTTTTTTGTGCAGGCGCATATATGACTTCTGTGATGCCAGTGTCCTTTTAGCGAATCGGTTTTTGTATTTATCACCAAAGCGTGAAACGTAGTCGATCAATACTTCAGGGTTTATTCTGCCATTGATTCGCCCAAAATGGGACCGGACATAGGCACCAAAAACTTTATTTTTCTTCTCTGCAAAATTAATAAAGATATCTTTTATTGCGAGCTCGTATGCTGCGAAAGCGACAACTGCCGCAAGCCCTGCGTATGGCTTTTGATCGAGTGGATCAGGAATAGCCACAACCACAAGAGTCATTTTATGGATTACGCTATTCGCATTATGGAAGTGTCGTTTATATGGCATTTTTTTAGGCCAGAAGCATGTCTTTTACAAGCTGAAATCTTGCTCTGAGTACTGAAGTATCTTGCGTGCTAGTGGAGGTATAATAGATGAATTGTTCATTGCTGCATAATTGATCCCACCGTTCCGAAAGATTGATAGGAAGTTTCTCGACATTAAGCAATATTGAGAAAACTGAATCAAGGGCAGAACTATTAAGAGGCCCTCGAAGATGAAAAGGCTTCTCGCCGAGTTCTGAAATAATGATTTGAGTTACCTTTTCGAATCTGTCTTTAAATAGATGCATCCAATTTGAGTCAGCATTACGATTGCCTGCCATCCATCTATTTAGAAATGCCTTCATGGGCTTTTCGTAATCTCCAACATTGTTGGATAAGGCGCAGACTCGAAGTAAGAGCTCGACATCCTTTTGGTGTTTATCTAAATGCTTCTTTCCGAGAATAGCTCGCCAGTCCTTGTTCTTGTTAAGTTTTCGTAGGTATTTGACAATTGGTCCACGGAAAACACAGTTACGAATCTCCTGAGGTTTAAGAGGCGTCCCTCCCGTGTTAAGTCTTTCGAATATGTGATATATGCAGGTGTTCTCACCATCTGGGCTAAGTTGCCTAACATTGATTGCCCTAAGCACTGTTTGTTTCAGTTTTCGTTGGTCTGCGTCGTCAAGTTCTGTAAAACTCTTGTTCTTGTAGGGGCTTTCGTCGCCGAGATATTTTAAGCGAAAGACTTGGTGGCGACCTTGAGTGTTTTCGCTTCCAAAGTAACCTTGAAAAAAGAAGATGATGCTGAGAATTCGTTGTTGGCCGTCTATAACCAAACTCTTGCTGGTCTCATCAATATAGAAAAAAACTGGGGGAACAGGTAAGCCAAGAAGAAAGGATTCGATTAGTAATGAAGACTGCCTGATTGTCCAAACAAATTCACGTTGAAAATCAGGGATTACAATGTCATGATTTTCCCACATGTCATTGATACCGGACAGAGTGAAGTCCGATGGGTAAGTCGCAATATCATAAGTAACAGAAACTTCATCCTCTTCATATTCGTTTTCCAACATTAATTCAACATTTTCTTCGTCTTGTGGCATAGTGAAATTTCCTTATCGTATTCGCCAAGACTGCTTGATGGTGCATAACCTGCTTCGATCAGAATGAATCGAGGCGGATTACACTGCCGTTTCGCTGGGGGGCGAGACTTCTTACGGCTTCATTTTAGCCGACGCCACGAAGCAGGCGACCGTTGCGATCCCGGTCAATAGGCAGATTACTAGTCCATATTTTGTCGTGGCCAGCATGGCTGGCATTCTACGCATAGAACTGACGGTCGTGCAATTGCTTTTCTTGTGAGCCGGCCGGTGGCCGGGGCAAGGTGACGGAAGCGGAGGTGGCACCTTCAAGCGGAACGAAGTGAGCTTGTGGGTGTTCGTCGGACTCACACTGATAACCGGCGGCAGAGGTAGGGCGAGCTACTTGTTGCTCGCGGAATGTTTCTGCTTAATCGCAAATCTCATTACTCGGTGCATAAATAATCCACTGAGCCGGGCAATTCCACACGGCCGGACCAATCTTCTTCGTACCACTGCTCCTTAATGTAACGATGGAAACTGGACCACGGCCAATCTGCCGGCCGATTTGCCAGGCCATGCTTAACCGGATTCATGTGGATGTAATCCAGATGCATGTGCAGATCCCGGTGATCTCGAATCGTGTGCTCCCAAAACCGCTGCTGCCACACCCCGCGCAATCGGAGCCGACGCTGGCCGGTGGGGATACTGGCTTCTGTTCCGCCGGCGGCGAGGTATGCGCGAGTGAACCGTT